>ERZ825670.4793-NODE-4793-length-10178-cov-12.194705_pt1 | contig 10178 bp, 9 predicted proteins | sample MGYA00519929_ERZ825670 | MGnify/ENA primary metagenome ERZ825670 (study PRJEB31778, sample SAMEA3449207) | human gut metagenome | biome: human gut; feature: human-associated habitat; material: faeces | place: United Kingdom | collected 2010/2012 ...
CATATTTAAAACCTCCTTATGACTTTTTTATTTTATCATAAGAAGGCTTATTTTTTAACTTTACACAATTTTTTCTATATACTCAAATAACCAAAATTGTTAGACGTTTTCATCTAACAATTTTGGTTCATTTTATTTTGAATGTCACTGACATATTACATTTCAATAGACTTTCTATATTTTATAATATCAATATATTGAAACTCTGAAGCCTATATTACCATCATATTCATACCATGCATAATAACCATGATTTGCAGCATTTGAACCTGAATTATAACTATTTCCTCTAACAACACAAGGCCAGTGTGTACTGCTATATACTCCAATAGTCCATTCAGTTAAATTACCTGCAAAGTCATAAATATTCATAACTTTATTTCTATCTGCTGCACCTGTTGTTAATAATGCAGCATGCTTTTGTTTTACCTTACTCTTTACTAAATAATATTCATCATCCTCATTATAGTAATCCACGTTATAAGCCTGCCAACCTCTATTATAATTAGCATAATATTTACCTCTATTTAATGTAAATGATACTGATGATGTGTTTCCTATAGAGTCACTATTTTGTGTTAATACTGTATCACTTATATTACCTTTATTATGAAGATGTGCCAAAACTAAGTTCCACTGAACCTCATACATTAAAGTACAAGTTCGATTACCTGCATTAACTTTTTTAGTCAAGTCCATTGCTTCTGGAAGTGTTAATGAACGATATGGATACATATTTATTTTTGAAACTGGACCAGCGCTTGTGCCTTTTGTTGTTGACTCTTTTGCATTAGCAGTTCCCTCTTCAAATCTTCCTATATAAAATCCTCCATTTTCATATACACTTTTTAACATTACATGTTTTGCATCATCATCTGCATCTGAATACCCTCCGCTTTTGTATGCTTTTGTATAATTTTCTAAATCCGCTGTTATTTTTGTGTATGCTGCACTATCAAAATTAGTTATATTAGTTCCTGCTGTTGGATATACCGTAGATGTTTTTGGTACTTCTATCCATACATACTGACTTCCATCTTTATCTTCTATTACTAATCCGTTACTTAAGTCTGTGCCATCCACCTTTTTAAAGTCATTGCCTGGCAAATATGGGTTAGAGCCAGTTGATGAACTCATATATTGATTTACAGTAACACTAACTGTCTTTTTACTTGTTATTCCATTACTTGTACCTGTTACTGTAAACGTGTAAGTTCCATTCTTAGTAACTTTATATGGCAAACTAGGTGATACACTTGTGCTTCCTGATGCTATTGAATGGCTAAATGTTATATATAAATCTTTGCCTGTCAAAGCTCCATTAGCTGCTATTGCTGTTCCACTTCCATTACTGTTTTCTACTACTTTTGTAGTTCCTATTACTATCTGCCCTCCAACTTTTACAGTCTGTGTTGTACTTTGTGTTTTATATCCTGCTTTGCTTGCTCTTACTGTTACTGTAAATGATGAAGTATTCGTAATTTTTGGCATTGTCGTACTATATGTTTTTCCATCGGTTGAATATTCTATTTTTGCATCACTTGGTGTTACTGTTACTTTGGTTATTGCATTGTGTGCTTTTCCATCATATGTTCCTGTATATGGTGTTGCACTTAAACTTATTGTTCCATTTTGAACTGTTGCTTCATATGTTGCAGACTTTTCGTTGTAATTGCTTGCTTCTGCACTTGTTACCGTTATTGTTGCCTTTCCTGCTGTTGTTCCTGGTTTTACGGTTACTGTGTTTCCGCTTACGCTTACTGTTGCTATATTTGTATTATTGGATGCTACACTCAATGTTCCGGTGTTACCACTTACTGTAAATGTTCCACTTGTTGGATACGTGTATATTCCACTCGTTGCTGATAGTGTTAATTTTCCATCTGCTTTATTTACTCTTACTGTTTCTGTTTTTATTTGTGTTTTATATCCTGCCTTGCTTGCCTTCACTGTTACTGTAAATGATGAAGTATTTGTAATTGTTGGCATTGTTGTACTGTACGTGCCTCCATTTATTGAATATTCTAATTTGGCGTCACTTGGTGTTACATTTACACTTGTATATGCATTGTGTGCTTTTCCATCATATGTTCCTGTATATGGTGTTGCACTTAAACTTATTGTTCCATTTTGAACTGTTGCTTCATATGTTGCAGACTTTTCGTTGTAATTGCTTGCTTCTGCACTTGTTACCGTTATTGTTGCCTTTCCTGCTGTTGTTCCTGGTTTTACGGTTACTGTGTTTCCGCTTACGCTTACTGTTGCTATATTTGTATTATTGGATGCTACACTCAATGTTCCGGTGTTACCACTTACTGTAAATGTTCCACTTGTTGGATATGTTAATGTTCCACTCGTTGCTGATAGCGTTAATTTTCCTTCTGCCTTGTTTACCTTTACTGTTTCCGTTATTATTTGTGTCTTATACCCTGTTTTACTTGCTCTTACTGTTACTGTAAATGACGATGTTTCTGTTATTGTTGGAACTGTTTCACTGTAATTTTCCCCATCAATTGAATATTCTATTTTTGCATCTGTTGGATTTACATTTATTTTTGTTATTGCATCATGTGCGTTTCCATCATATATTCCTGTATATGGCGTCACACTTAATTCTATCGTTCCATTTTGAACTGTTGCTACATGCACTACCTTATTTTCAGCATAATCTCCATTTGCTGAACTCTTTACAATTATGTTTGCTTTTCCTGCTATTGTTCCTGGCACTACTGTTACTGTATTTCCTTCAATAGTGGCTGTTGCAATATTGGTTGCATCTGAGCTTACTGTTAGCTCTCCTCCTGAGACATTATTCGTTACCGTAAATGTCCCACTGTTTGGATACACATATGTCCCACTTTTAGCTGAAATAGATAAATCACTCGAAGCCGCAACTCCTTGATATGTTACCTCTACATCGCCTTCTTCGGTATCTTTTAATGCAAATTTATATTTATCGTCTACTATTATTTCTGCATTTTTATCATCTATTATCTCTTTAGAGCTAATTTCATATTTCTTATCCCCATTACTAATCTGGTCTAAGTAATTATTTAAGTTCACTGTCTTACTATTTACTAGCAAATCGCCCTTTTCTAGTTCTAGTGCTTCTTTTATAGACGCTACTGTTTGTATTTTTCCTGTAGTTTGGGCTCTTTCTACTATACCATTTTTTCCAATTATTGAATTAATACTTACTCCTGCTAATATCAATATTGTTATAATTGTTATTACAAGTGCTATTAATGTAATTCCTCTTTTTCTCTCCAATACGTTCATCTTTTCATCTCTCCTATGTAAATTTTTATTTATTATTTTTCTTTAGTATCTCTCCTTTTCTTATTTATATAAATTATTTTGCAGAATTTTCAAACGATATTTATCAATTGTAATTTTACCAAAACAGCAAATTATTGTAAATAGTTTTTCAATTTTTTTTTTGACTTTTATCAAATATAAAGTCATTCTCAAAAATGACATAAAATATTATATTATATATAAAAAAGTAAGATTATGGTTAATACTTGTTAACCTTACTTATACCCTAAGAGAGGAGCTCATCAAAATATGAATACAGACAATATTAGTAAACATATTGGTCAAGTTTGCCAGCAGTATAGAATTAAGAATAATTTAACTCAAAATCAGGTTGCAGAATTAACAGGATTGGAGCCAAGGCATATAAGCCAAATAGAAAGAGGTCTATCAAAAGGTAGTATTGATACATTAATAAAATTATGCAATGCATATTCAATTTCTCCTGACATCATTTTATATGATTTGCTAGATGATACTGTAAAAAATTCTGTTTCAATTTATGATGAAAAATTTAAGAAATTAAGTAAAAGAGATAAAGATAGCATATTACATTTTATTGATTATTTTTTAACAAAATAAATAAAAAACTTATAAACATAGCAAATGGCTAAATTTATAAGTTCTTTTTTATATTCTTTTTAGATCTTCTCCATATTTTACACCTAACGAATAGCTAAATGCAAAATAATATTCTTCGGTCTTATAAAATAGCTGTACTATTTCATCAAACTGTTCTTGTTGTTGTTTTGATAAAGTTTGTTCGAGTTCTTCCATTGCATCAGTCAATCTAAGATATTCTGCTTTGAAATTTTGATTTTCTTTTAAAATTGGTAATTTTTGCTCTACATAATCACTAATAAATTTATAGTTATCATTATTAAATATTTCCATGTTATTCTCCCTCCTATGGCATAAATTTATTTTTTATTAACTTATTATTTATTGGCCATTTATATATATTAAGAGTATTTCCTTATATTACGTTTTTAGACATCTTAATATATTTTTAATAATAATAACTTTACTATACCACATAAGTTTAAATTAACGTACTGTTATTTTATCTTTTATGTTATCGAATTTGCTTTCTCCTATTCCAGATACATTTTTCAAGTCTTCTATTGTTTTGAATTTTCCATTTTGTTTTCTGTAATCTATTATTTTTTGAGCTGTTGACTCACCTATTCCTGGAAGTGATGTTAGTTCTTCTAATGTTGCTGTGTTTAAATTTACAGTACTGCTTTTTCCAGTTGTGTCTTTATAATCTTCTATTTCATCTGCTTTATTAGGCACATAAATTTTGTCTCCATCATTTAATAATTGTGCTAAGTTTAATTTATTTAAGTCTGCTTCTTCTGTTTCACCCCCAGCAGCCTCTATGGCATCTACTATTCTCTGCCCGCTTTTTAGTATAACAATTCCTGGATATTTTACTTCTCCTATTATATGTATTGTTATCTCCTCGTTTTCTTCGTCTTCTGTTTCCTCTTCATTTTCCGTTGTAACAGCCAATGTATCATCATATGTATAATCGTTTTTCGATTCTTTATAAAAGTATAACCCAATTACAACAATAGCAATAACTATGGCTATACCTATAATTATTTTTGTTTTTAAATTTAAGCTTTCCATGTTGTTTCCTTTCTTTAGAAAATTTCTTTTTAACCATTACTTTAAAATTTAATTTTACCTATATACCCATTGAAAAATCATGTATTTTAATGTATTATATACATACATTTTACAAAGGAGATATCATGCAATTTTTTCATAAGTTTAAGAAGATTACTTTTTTATTTTTTATTTTATTAACATTAAATACTAATTTAATATATGCTGAAAGTATAAATGGTTCTGCTACTGGTGCTAATGCAAGTGTTTCTAGCACTAGTACTAATATAAATTTAGCTACGGATGCAGATATAAATTCTTATAATACAACTGTAAATTCTAACATTCCTAGTACATATTCGCCTGCGTGTATTTTGATGGATCAAAACTCTGGCAAGATTTTATATAGCAAGAATGCAAATACAAAAATGTATCCAGCAAGTACCACTAAGATTATGACCGCAATTTTAACTCTTGAGAATTGTAAACTAGATGATGTAGCAACGGCTAGCCACAACGCAGTATATTCTATTCCATATAGTTATTCAGTTGCTACTATTCAAGAAGGTGAAGAACTTACTATTGAACAGCTTTTGAATGTTTTGCTTATTCCTTCTGCAAATGATGCTGCAGTTGTTTTAGCCGAACACATTGCAGGTTCTGTTGAAGCTTTTGCAGAAATGATGAATAATAAAGCCGTAGAAATTGGTTGTAAGAATACGCATTTCGTAAATCCTAATGGAATTCATAATGAAGACCATTATTCAACTGCTTACGACTTGGCTTTAATGGGCCAATATGCAATGAAGTTCGATGTTTTTAGAAGCATTGTTTCTAAAACTTCATATTCATTACCTGCTACTGCCAAATATGATAAGGAAGATAGATTATTTAACACAACAAATGATTTAATTAAGAAGAATTACAGCTCTTCTCCAAGAAATTACTATTATGAATATGCTACTGGTGCTAAGACTGGTTACACAGATGCAGCAAAGAGTTGTATAGTTGCCACAGCTACAAAAAATGATGTTTCTTTAATTGCTGTTGTTTTGCATGACAGCACAACTGATGAAGGTTTAAGCCAAAGAGCTTTAGACTGCAAGGCATTGTTTGAATATGGTTTTAACAATTATTCTGAAAAAACTATTGTAAATAAGACTGATGTTGCTAAACAGATTGCTGTTGAAAATGCTACTAAAGAAACTGAAAATTTGGATTTATTATATGAAAATAATTTGGAAGGATTAATACCAAATAATGTTGATATTTCAACATATACACCAAACATAAAACTTTCTGATAATATATCTGCTCCTATTTTTGAGGGCACAAAACTTGGAACTGCTACATTTGACATAGATGGTTTTAGTTATACATGTGACTTGGTTGCATCTCATACTGTATATAAATCTAATTACACAAAAACATTAATGGAACTCGCATTATTAATAATTTTCTTATTTATATTGGCGAAATTCTTACATTTTATAAATAATAGAAAAAATAATAACAGGACCAATAATTATAAAAAATCTAAAAACTCTAAAAATATTAGAAGCAAAAATTCAAGAAATTCTAAAAATAGAAAATATGCTAGTAACACTAGAAGCTCAAAAGCCGTAGTCAAAGCTAAAAATTCAAAACCTGCAAAAAGAACTTCTACTAAAACTCTTTTTAAACATCTTGGCATCTTTAATCATAAAGACTATGAAAAAAGTTATATTGATGACTTTTATCCCAAATATTAAAGCACAGAAAAATAGGGCTATGTACCCTATTTTTTCTATGCTTTTATAAAACTTATCCTATATTATTTGGTTGTGTTTGTTGTAGCTTCATCTTCACTGCTTGTTGTTGATGGAAATAACTCATTAACTAGAGCTTTTGTTTTTCTTTCGTTTGCAATGTATAATGAAACTCCATTGCACATTTCTACATCTCCTGGAACCATTCCAGTTTTTATGTTATCTGCATCAAACTTAACTGCATATGGAACATATGCTTTAATTTCATTGAAGTCTAGGTTTGTTTTTACGTTTTCTGACATTATATCTATTACCTGTTTTAACTTGAATATATTCTGTGGTTTTAATGTTTGCTTTAATGTTGCAATTATAAACTCTCTTTGAGTTCTCATTCTTCCCAAATCTTGTTGCCCGTAAGAACTTGGGTATGTAGAGCCATCATTGTTATGTCTAAAACGCAATAATTGTTCTGCTTTTGCTCCGTCAATTAACTGTTCCCCAGCCTTTAAATCTATATATAAATTTTGGTCTGTATCTTCAGTGTAATGCATGTCTATTGGTACATTAAATGTAACCCCTCCAATAGCATCAACTAATTTTATTAATGCTTTTGTATCTATAATTACATAATTTTCTAGATTTAAACCTGTTAGTGCATTTATTCTATCTATTGCCTCTGGTATGTTTGTACCACTTCTAAATACTGTATTTATCTTATAACTTGCAAGATAATTTTGCGTTGCTGTATTTCTATTTCTCCTTCCAACATATGTATCTCTTGGAATTGACATTAGTGAGGCTTTCTGCGTCTTTGGATTGTATGAAGCTACCATTATTGTATCTGCTAACTTATAATCGTCTACACCGCTCTCCCCCATTATTAGAAGTTGTATAGGCTCTAAGTTTTGCAATTTTTCAGTATCTTCGCCAAGTATGGTTGCTAACGCTCCTGTTAAGCCACCGCCATTTTGATATATTTTATATCCGAAAAGTGTTCCGGCTAATATTATTGCTAATAATAAAATTGTTACTACAACCCTTTTTACTTTTCTAACAGTTTTTACTTTCTTCTTTGCCTTAACTGGCTCTTGTTTTTTTATTCTCATATTTGGTTGTTTTTGCTTAACTTGTTTATCGTTATTTTTCTTATTGTTCTCTTCTGGCATGGCATGTCTGCCACGAGACTTTTCATCAGTCTTTTTATTTCTACTCAATAGTATCACTCCCACATAACTTTATGATTAACAGTATAACAAATATACGGAAAAATAGCAATAGAAAAATACCACTTAGAGCATAAATCTAACCACTTATTTTTTAATTATTGAATTTATCTATCTTGCTTGCTATAATACAAACAAGAATATATTAATAGGAGCATAGGAAATGGATATCGAAATTAAATTGGATTCAAATTATAATATACCCAAAGTAATTATTTATACAAATAAAGTTACAGACGAAGTAAATAATATTTTAAATAATATATCAATGATAAATTCTAAAAAGCTTACTGCTTTTAAAGACGAAAAAATGTATATATTAAATTCTGATGATATAGAATCTGTATATTCAGAGGGCGGAAAAGTGTACATAAAATGCAATGGTGTAATATATAGTATAAAATATAGACTTTACGAATTGGAAGATATTTTAGATTCAAATAAATTTATACGCATCTCAAACTCTGAAATTGTTAATTTTGATAGAGTAAAAAATATCGATTTCAAATTTATTGGAACTATATTACTAAACTTTAAAAATGGAGATGTTTCTTATGTTTCCAGAAGATATATACCAAAGATAAAGAAATTTTTAGGAATATAAAAAGGAGTGGTTAATATGAATACAAAAAATTTTATTAAGAAGATTTTAACAAAATCAATTATGGGCTTTCCGATTGGAGTAACTATTCTTATGTTATTGTATGTTATTGTAAATCCATTTTTCGGTGAAGTAGCATTTAGTTATGAATTAAATCGATTACATAATATACAGACATTCATTTTGCAGCTTTTATTATCTGGATTATCCGGTTTTATGTTACTCATTGCATTTTATAGCATATTATTTTTGCAAGATGCAGAACTAGAAAATAGATTTGCAACAGAGCATCCCTATAAAGCCATATTTTATGCCATTGTAAGTGTATTAATAACTTTTATAATTATTATGGTAATTTCAAGAGCAGACATATTTAGTACAACAATTAGTATCTTAATTGAAATTGTTTATCCTGTACTTTATGCCGTATTAGGATTTGTGTTACTTATAAAAGATTCAGTAATGAAATATACAATAAATAAAATAAACAAGAAATTACAATAATCTTTAGAAAAAGTAGATGTTAGTTTTAAAATTAACATCTACTTTTTTATGTTTTATTTAAATAGTAAGTTTAATATTATGTTGTTGTTGTACAGCATTTCTCCTAAGCTTGATTTTGCTATTGCTGTAACTACTGCATTGTTTGCCCAAATTACGCTTGTTAGTGATATTACCGCAAGAACTGCATATACAATAACTATTCCCTCTATTGCTCCATATGCTAATCCTCCTAGTTTATCTACTTGCTTTATTACTGGAAGGTCTGTTAGTATTTTTGCAAATAGACTTATTAATACTAGTATTACTCTTACTGCTAAAAATATTACAATGCCTGAGCCTATATTTACTATTGTTATTGTTGTGTTGTCTATTACATTGGCTTTTACTTCGTCTGTTGCATTTTCTATTTCTTTGTTTATGTTATCCATTATTGTTGATGGAACGTTTTCTTCTGTATTTTCTGTTTTATCTTCAACACCTAGTGTTGCACTTAATGTTGTTCTTATGTTATCGTCTATTACTGTATTCTCTATTACTGCATTTGCAACCGGTTTATATAAAACAAATGCTACAACTATTGCTATTATAAATGAAAGTAACTTTATTAAACTTCCTGTTAGTCCTTTTTTATATCCTAAAAATATGAATAGTAAAACTACGGCTATTATTATTAAATCTACTATTATCCCCATACTTTCTCCTCCTTTTATAACTTAATAAGTTCAATCTTATTTCTATAAATTATTCCTGCCACTTCATTTGAAATGACTATTTTTCTAACCTCTTGATTTGATGTGTATTTTTTTATTAGCCATCCATTTGTGTCTACAAAGTGTATTTCAGAACCTAGATTTAAGGCAATTTTGCTACCACAGCAATACATCTCTTTAATTACACCCTCAAATTTATATGTATTTTCTTTTTGAGTTGTAGAATTTATTATTTTTATTGCTGTGTTTGTTGTAAATAGACTTGCGTTTTCTTCCACATTTTTTACAATATTGTTATCTAGCTCAATGCTATAATATGTTATTTTTTCTTGGTCTGTATTTATGTCTGTAAGTTTTGTATCTACATTATCTTTTATAACATGAATCTCGTTATCATATTCACACACCAGCTTATTTTTATTTTGATATTTTATGTTTAATACTAGGCTATTTAATGGTGCAT
>ERZ825670.4802-NODE-4802-length-10165-cov-5.093472_pt1 | contig 10165 bp, 8 predicted proteins | sample MGYA00519929_ERZ825670 | MGnify/ENA primary metagenome ERZ825670 (study PRJEB31778, sample SAMEA3449207) | human gut metagenome | biome: human gut; feature: human-associated habitat; material: faeces | place: United Kingdom | collected 2010/2012 ...
GCTTCTTTAAAATATTTTCTTTTATCTGTTATAAAATTGATTGTACATTTTCCTGTTCTTAATATATTTTTAGCTGTATTTGAACTATTTCTACAGCAAAGCAACATTGCATAATAGTCCTTTCCTGCTATGTAATATGGGAAACATAATGAATATGACCCTAAATTTGTTTGACCTGATTCACTTAATGTTCCTATTTCTGTTGTTGGCATTGGAAAAAAGCTTGATGTTTGATAAAAATTATCAACTATCCTCAAATCTTTAAATCCATTCAATTCTTCTATTTTCTTTTCCATTGTATCTCTTCCTTTCTATTTTCTAATCTTATGTCTGTATTACTATATTATTATAAAATTTTAAAATTGTCAAAATCTAAATATGCATATTTTTTTGTTTTAAATTCCAGTGCCTTTTGTATTTCTTCTTTTGCCACTTCTGATATTTCACTTATTCGTATTCCATTTACTAATGGATTTATATATCTTATTTTGGCATCAATACTTACACAATATTTATCTTTAACCTTTTCATCACTCTCTTTGATTTCATGGGCATTTTTCCACATATCGAATTTTTGTGAAATCTCAGCATAATCACAGTTTTCAATTCTCTCTATTACTTCTTTTTCTGATAATTCATATAAATCTTTTTTAGTTATCAAATTTTGTGATGACATTATTTTCATTATATCTGCTAAAAATTGCATTGAGAATTTTGTTTTATTATCTATGTATGAATTTGATAATATTCTCATTCCTTTTACAAATTTTTCTGCAATTTTGATATCTTTAAATCCTAGTTCTTCAATGCCTTGCTCATTTTTCTGAATTTCTATATTTTCATAAATTTCTTTTACTTCTTCTAAGTTCCAAATATTTTTACATACATCTAATCCATTAGAAAATGTATATTCTAACCTATCTGCTGATAACATTGGAGTATCATTATCTGCTATCGGATATATATGATAATTATCAACCTCTTCTATTTTTATTCCATCTCTTTTTAATAATGACATTATTTCTTTGGATTCACTGATTATTTGAGTTGTAAGTTCTTCTGTTGATTCTTGCTTTTTATAATCTCCATTCATAAAGTCTATACTGTGCTTAAATACTGGTGTTGCTATATCGTGAAATAGCCCTGCAATTGTTTGCTTTTTGTCTTTTGTAAAATTCCATACAATTAGACTAACTGCTATGCTATGGTCTAAACTTGAATACCATACCATTTTATCAAATAATTTTGTATAATATGTACCACATGACACACTTATTCCTGCCAACTTTTGCATTTGAGGTGTGTTTATGTAATCATTCAAAAAATCTGGAATTTCATTTGATAATATTTTTAAATATTCTTTCATTTTTTGTTCCTTTCTCTTATTTTACAGATATACTATTACAAAATTCTTTAATTGTCAATCTACTTCTATATCTATTGCTTGTTTCCAGCTTTTATGGTATAATATTTGCGGTATAGTTTTTATGTAACTTTGCACGCTAAAAATTTAGAAACAAAGAAAGAAGGTTTTATTTTGAGTAACGTAACAACTATCGTTGGTTTGCAGTGGGGTGACGAAGGCAAAGGCCGAGTTTCACACTATATTTCCAATGATGCAATCTGCATTCGGTCCACTGGCGGTAATAATGCAGGACATACCATTGTTGTAGGCGGAAAAAAGTTTGCCTTGCATTTATTGCCGGCATCTATCATTAAGCCTGAAAACATCAGCATTATCGGAGCTGGTGTAGTAATTGACTTGCGTGTTCTTGCAAATGAAATTGAAATGCTTCAAAAAGCAGGCATTTTGATTACTCCTGATAACTTGGTTATCAGTCCCAGAGCACACATCATCATGCCTTATCATATTGAAATGGATAAACTCCATGAATTTATGAAAGGCAAAAATAAGATTGGTACAACTTTGAGTGGAATCGGTCCTTGCTATTCCGATAAAATTAATCGGATTGGTATTCGCATCCAAGACTTGGTTTCTTGTTCCGAAAAAGAACTTTGTGAAAAAGTGAGCATTCCGCTTGAATTATATGACATTCAGGCCCAATTCATCAATTCTAATTTTACAATTTTCGATGCAGAAGATATTGTTACACACTATCTTTTGCAGTATAAACCCAAAATTGAAAAATTTGTGAAAGATGAAAGAAGCATTCTCACACCTGCTTTATTGCACGAAGAGAAAATTGTCATTGAAGGTGCACAATCCTTGTATCTGGACATTGACCAGGGCGATTATCCTTTCGTAACTTCTTCCAATCCTTCTGCATCTGGTACACTTTCTGCTGCAGGTATTGGTCCAAAGCATGTTAAAGATGTATTTGGCGTTATGAAAGCTTATTGCTCTCGTGTCGGAGAAGGCCCATTCCCTACTGAATGCAAAAATTCTGTTGGAGACCTTATCCGCGAATATGGCCACGAATATGGTACCACTACAAAGCGTCCTCGCAGATGTGGTTGGCTCGACCTTGTTCGGCTTAAAACAGCTGTTGACATCAATAGCGTGACTGCTCTTTGCCTGAATCACTTGGATACAATTGGCAAAATCGGCGAAACTCTTGGCTATATTGATGTTTGCACTGGATATCTTGATTGCAATGAGACACACAAAAATTGTCCTCATTCCAAGATTGATTATGTACCTAATGACATGTCGAATGTTGTTCCGATTTATGAACGTTTCGTTGGTGGTTGGAATGCAACAGGCTGTACTTCTTATGAAGAACTTCCTGAAAATGCCAAGAAATTTGTGGAATTCATTGAAGCTTATGTGAATGTTCCTATCAAGTTTATTGGCGTTGGTCCCAGTGAAGACGAAACTATCCGCTGCTAAATCTAGCATTTAGCAAAATCAACACGTTACTTAAAAACTTACCGTAAAATTAGAGTCTGCCCTTTTTTTCGCAATATGAAGAAAAGGACAGACTCTTTCTTGCATCTTTCCAGTATTCATGTTATAATTAATACATGATTTTATGAGAAAGAAGGAAAATTATGATAATAAAAAATCCTCGCTTTGAAATTTCAGCAGTTAAAGCTAATCAATATCCTAAAAATGGATTACCAGAAGTAGTTTTGGTTGGAAAGTCTAATGTTGGAAAATCAAGCTTTATAAATACAATGATTAATAGAAAAAAATTGGCTCGTACTAGTAGTGAACCTGGAAAAACTCGCCAACTTAATTTTTATAATATGGACGATAAATTTTATTTTGTTGACTTGCCTGGTTACGGCTATAGCAAAATGTCTAAACAAGAACAAGTTAAAGTTGGTGAATTTATTGAATATTATTTGCAACATCGCAAGGAAATTTGTTTAATTATCTTTTTGGTTGATATTAGACATGACCCTACTCAAAATGATTTTTTAATGTATGATTATGTCATTAGAAGTGGCTTGCCTTGCATGATTTTAGCTAATAAAGCTGATAAAATTGCAAAAACTAAAGTGGATGATACTGCAAAAAATATTCAAAAACAACTTAATCCTATTGGCGATATTACTACTCTTCCTTTTTCTTCTGAAAGAAAAGTGTATAGTGATGAAGTTTGGAAAATAATTGAATCTTATTTGTAAAATATTTTTTGCATTATAAAAGAGCAGACAAAAAAGAGCAAACTTACATGTCTGCTCTTTTTTCTATTTTTGTTATCATTTTTATTGCCTTTGGTCTGTCCAGAATCACAATATGTCCACAACCTTGGCATTTTAATTTAAAATCTACTCCAACTCTGGTTATTTCCCATAGCTTGCTTCCACATGGATGCGGCTTTTTGGTTCTAACTATATCTCCCACTTTGTAGTCCATATTGTGTCCCTCCTTTTAATTATTTTAAATTCTCCTTAGCAACTTCAAAACGTTTAGCAATTCTATCTTTTCCAAGAACTTGCATAATTTCGTACATATCAGGAGTATTTGTTCTAGAAGTTAATGCAACTCTTAAAACTGTACTTACATCACCAACATGAGCTTTGTACATTCCAGGATTTGCTTTAAATTCTTTAACTTCTCCTGCATATCCCATTTCAACTGCTAATGCTTTGATTTTATCAAACCAAGCTTGTTTGTCATCATTTTCATCGTAATATTTTTCGATATATAAATCTAAGATTTTAGAAATATCTTCTTTGTCTGAAATTGCTGGTTGATATGGATATTCTTGGACTTTATTGTAAAACTCTGAATCATACATATAGTCGATGTTTTCTTTTACATCTGACCATTTTGCAATATCTTTTCTTGGCTTTTTGTTTCCTCTTTCAATTCCGAAAACTTTTAAAGCATATTCTTTGTCTTGTAATAATGCTTCAAGCTCACTATCATACTCTTTTGCCCATTCTAAAGCTTTTTCATAAACAGCTTCTGCTGTCATTTTAGATATTACTGTTTTTCCAATATCTAATAATTTTACCATATCGAATAATGCACCACTAACACTCATTTTATTTAATTGGAAATCAAATTCTTCCATTGGTTTGTCTGGATTTGCCCTTCTCCAATTTTCAAATGTAGAGTTAGCAATATTTAACAAATATTCTTTAACAGCATCTGCTGGAATACCTTGTTCTTTATAGTATGAAACAGCTGCTTCTGGGTCTTTTCTCTTGCTCAATTTACGCTTTCCACCATTATCATTTTTCATAATTGGTGAAATATGTGCATATTTTGGAGCTTTAAATCCTAATTCATGGAATAATTGTAAATGTAATGGAACTGATGATAACCATTCATCACTTCTTATTACATGTGTTGTATGCATTAGATGGTCATCAACTGCATGTGCAAAGTGATATGTTGGAAGTCCATCTGCCTTTATTATTACGATATCTTGGTCGTTTTCTGGGAAATCAACATTTCCTTTTATAACATCTTTATGTTTGATTTTTCTGTCTTCTCTTCCTGGTGATTTAAATCTGATTATATATGGTTCTCCTGCTTTAATTTTTTCTGCCATTTCTTCAACAGATAAATTTCTGCATTTTGCCCAAACTCCATAATATCCTGTTCTTAATTTTGCAGCTTCTTGTTTTTGTCTAATTTCATCTAAGTCTTCTGGTGTACAGAAACATGGATATGCTTTTCCTTGTTCAATCATATATTTTGCATATGCTTGATATATGTCTTTTCTTAGACTTTGTTTATATGGACCATAATTTCCGATTTCTTCTGTATCTGAAATCATTCCTTCATCTGGTGCCATGTCAAAGTCTTTTAGAGAATTTACTATTCCTGTAACTCCATTTTCAACTTCTCTTTTTTGGTCTGTATCTTCTACTCTTAAAAAGAATACTCCACCTGTCTTTTCTGCAATAGTTCTTGCAACTAATGCTTGATATAGACCTCCTATATGTACAAACCCAGTTGGGCTAGGAGCAAATCTTGTTACAACTGCTCCTTCTGGTAAATTTCTTTCTGGGTATTTTTCTTCATAATATGATATTTCTTTCGCATCTGGAAAGATTAAATTTGCTAAATCTTTGTAATCCATATTAAACCTCCATTATAATTGGTATGATCATTGGGTTTCTCTTTGTTTTAATAAACAAGTAGTCACGTAAGTTTTCTTTTACTGTTGTCTTAATTGTTGACCAATCACGAACTCCTCTTTCTTCACATTTTGCTACTTCATGTCTTACTACACTCTTTACATCATCCATCAAGTTTTCTGATTCTCTTACATATACAAATCCTCTTGATATAACATCTGGACCTGCTACAACTTCTCCTGTTTGAGAATCCATTGTTAATACAATAACTATAAGCCCATCTTGTGCTAAATGTTGTCTATCTCTTAATACAATATTTCCAACATCTCCAACTCCAAGTCCATCAACTAAAACTCTTCCACTTGGAACTGAACCATTGAACTTAGCTTCTTCTTCGCTTAGTTCTAATACTCTTCCATTTGTTAACATGAATATATTATCTTTATCAATTCCCATCAATTCTGCGGTTTCTTGATGAGCTCTTAATTGTCTATATTCACCATGAACTGGTATAAAATATTTTGGTTTTGCTAAAGCCATTATCAATTTTTGTTCTTCTTGGCAAGCATGTCCAGAAACGTGAACATCAGCTAAAGCACTGTATACAACTTCTGCACCTAATTGCATTAAATCATCAATTACCTTTGAAACATATTTTTCATTTCCTGGAATTGGTGTTGCAGAAATGATTATCAAATCATTTGGTGTAATTTTTACTTTTCTGTGGTCTCCTGCAGCCATTCTTGTTAATGCTGACATTGGTTCGCCTTGACTTCCTGTTGTTATTATAACAAGTTGGTCATCTGTATAGCTTCCTATCATATCAATATCAATAAATACATTGTCTGGACATTTGATATATCCTAATTCTATTGATGTTGTTATAATATTTATCATACTTCTACCACATACAGCAATTTTTCTTCCATATTTAACTGCTGAATTAACAATTTGTTGAATTCTGTGTACATTTGAAGCAAATGTTGCTACTACAATTCTTTTTGTACAATTTTGGAATACTTTTTCAAAAACTTCTCCAACTGAACTTTCTGACATTGTGAAGCCTTTTCTTTCAGCATTAGTACTATCTGACATTAATGCTAAAATTCCTTGATTTCCTAATTCTGCAATTCTTCCTAAATCCATCAATTGCCCATCAATTGGTGTATAATCCACTTTAAAATCACCTGTGTGTAAAATCGTTCCAGCTGGTGTTGTTATTGCTAACATTACTGAATCTGGGATACTGTGTGAACTTCTTATAAACTCTACTTTAAAGTTTTTTCCTAATTTTATTGTATCACCTTGATTTACTGTATGCATCTCTGTGCTTCTTAGCAATTTATGTTCTTCCAATTTATTATTAATTAATCCAACAGTTAATCTTGTTGCATAAATTGGCACATTTATTTGTTTTAAGAAATATGGAATTCCACCAATATGGTCCTCATGACCATGTGTAATTACCATTCCTTTGATTTTTTCTTGATTCTTAACCAAGTATGTGATATCTGGTATTACTAAATCTACACCTAACATATCATCTTCTGGGAAAGAAATACCACAATCTACAACTATTATCTCATCTTCATATTCGAAAACTGTAATATTCTTACCAATTTCATGTAATCCTCCTAATGGGATTATTTTTAATTTTGAACTTTTGAATATACTTCTGTTCTCTGTGTTCTCTCTTCTTGTTCTTCTTTTTGTTCTTGGGCTTCTTTGCTTATTTTTGTTGTTTAAATTGTTTTCAACATTCTTATTATTTTCATTTTTCTCGCTTTTTTGTTTTTCTTCACGAGTTGCTTCAACACTTTCTATTTCTTTTTTGTTTTCCCTTGTTCTTCTACGAGTATTTCTTCTAATAATACCATTTTTCTTTTTTTCAATTGTAGAATTATTGTCATTTGTATTAGTTGAATTTTCAACAACTTCTTCTACTTCTGTAACTTTGTTTTCATCTGTCATATTTTTAAATTTTTCCTCCCTTATTTTTGAATTGATTTTCATTTTACGTACAAATAGAAATATATAAAACAAATAAAGCTTATTAAACATGAACTACCGCTCTTTCATATTTTTTATAAACTTCTCTTTTTATTTTTCTAAATATTTTTTCTCATTGTTCTAGCTATTCTCATTATTAGCTTTTTTCATCTCTTTAATACATTAAAATAAAATCTCTTTTTTTGCCCTTTGGCAATCTGCTTTGCATTATAACATATATGGTAAGAATTGTCAAGTTTTTAAGAATTTGCTGAGTGCGAATTTGGGGTCGGTTCTTTTTTTCGCATGCTCAAAAAAGAACCGACCCCAAATTCGCAAATTCACAACTTCACAAATTCACAACCTATTTTAAATATATTGATGGATTTAAATATTCCCCATCTTTCAATAATTCAAAATGCAAATGACATTCCATGCTACTCTCAAATGATGCTGTATTTCCTGCTGTTCCTATAGTTTGTCCCTGTTTAATTTCTTCACCTTCAACCACAAACTCTGCTGTCAATAAATTAGAATATACTGTTTCATATCCATCATCATGTTCAACTATTACAGTTAAACCATATCTCGGATCATTTAAAATTGTTTTTACTATTCCATCTGCTGCTGATTTTATAACACTTGTTTTATCTGCTTTAATATCAATAGCTGTATGTGTAATCCATTCTTTTAAGGTTTCAGAATAGATTAAATTATCTTTTGCATATTCACCAATGATTTCTCCTTCCACTGGATTTACAAATGTAATCTCTTTCTTAGTTTCTTTTGGCTCTTCAACTGTTTTTTCTGCATCATTTGCTTTAGTTTCAGTATTTTTTACATTTTCTCTTACTTCAGTACTAGATGTATTTGATGTACTTGAAGTGTTTTGAGTATTCGGAGTATTAGTATTTTCTTGTTCTTCAACTGTTTTTCCAATTTCAGAACTTACACTCTCACTAATTTCTTGTTTTCCATCATTGCTTTTACTACTTATTTGGCTTGAATCATTTTCTAATTTTCCTGAAGTTCTAGATAACATGTACATTATAATTCCTAAAGCTATTGCTAAAAGAAAAAACACTACAGTTCCGATATAAATAAATAACTTGTCTCTTTTCATAATTTCCTCCTTGTTTTCTTTATTAATACAAGTATTTACTTTTTTTCGGAGATTATTCATTTAAAGAAATTTTAATTCAATTATTTCCACTCCTGTGTAAAAATGTTTAATTATTGTTTCATAATTTGCTCCGGTTTTTGCCATACTATCTGCTCCAGTTTGACTCATTCCAACTCCATGACCATATCCTGTAACTGAAAAAATAATTTCTTCTCCTTCTATTACAACTGAAAAGTTTGTTGATTTTAACCCTAAAATTGTTCTTGCTTCTGTTCCCGCTATTTCTTTATTTCCTATTTTAATCGTCTTTACTCTTCCACTTGTTGTATATTCTTGAATTTTTATACAATCCGTTTGACTAAAGTCTATTTCGCAATCTGGGTATTTTTCTTTCATTTTGTTTAGCAATTCTTCTTTAGTTATTTTCACTTGCGAACTATATTGAGAATATTCATTTTCTCCAGCGGTTTCAACAGATTTTAAATATGGATAATCTATTCCTCCCCATATGTTTAAAGAACTTTCTGTCATTCCTCCACTATTTGCATGAAAAAATGCATTGATTGGTTTGCCATTATATGCTACAATTTTTCCTGTCGTTGAATTTACTGCTTCTACAATTTTATTCCAATTGCCTTCTGCTTCATCTTGCCCCCATTTAGCCATTCTTTCTTCTTTGCTTATCCAAGCCTGACAACAAGCATAATTGTCACATATATCAGCATCAGTATGCTTACTTGAATTGTACATAGTTTGATATATGGTGTAAGTTCTTGCAACAACAGCCTGGGCTTTTAAAGCTTCAATTTCAAAGTTCGCCGGCATCTCACTAGATACTACACCATATAAATATTCATCTAAATCTAATTCCTCAATATTTCCTGTTTGTGAATGTAACAGTTTTATTTTCTTTTTCTCATCATTTGTTGAATTTGCATTATTTTCTTGTTCAATTATATTAGAATTTGAAGTTTCCTCTTTAGCTATTACTTGTTGTGTTTTTGACGGCACAACAGTACAAATTGCTGGTGCAATAAAAAACAAAATAGTAAAACCTATAAAATATAACAAAACATTTTTTATATTTTTCACGTATCTCCTCCTTTAACCACTCAATCTTTTTTTCATTTTATCTAGCACCTTTCTTTCTATTCTAGAAACCTGTACTTGAGTAATTCCTAATATTTTTGAAACTTGCATTTGTGTTTTTTGCTTGTAATACCTTAACAATATGATTTCTTTTTCATTATCATTTAATTCATTTATTAAATTTTTGATTGTTATTCTATTTGTAATTTCTGTCTCTTCATCTTTTCCAGTAGAAATTTGCTCTAAAATGCTAACTGTTTTGTCTGTCTTATTGTCTTTATATTTTGCATCTTCTATCGAATCAACTGGTCTAGCTGAATCTAACGCCATCGCAATTTCTTCTTTCGAAATTTTAAGCTCTTTTGAAATTTCTTCTAAACTTATATCTCTTCCATATTTATGAAGAAATTCTCTTTGTAATTCCAATATTTTTACATTTAATTCTTTAATACTTCTACT
>ERZ825670.4806-NODE-4806-length-10156-cov-3.658846_pt1 | contig 10156 bp, 7 predicted proteins | sample MGYA00519929_ERZ825670 | MGnify/ENA primary metagenome ERZ825670 (study PRJEB31778, sample SAMEA3449207) | human gut metagenome | biome: human gut; feature: human-associated habitat; material: faeces | place: United Kingdom | collected 2010/2012 ...
TAAACAAGAAACTTTCTGCTAATATTTCAGCATGCAAACATGAATTCTTATGTCTTTTTAACGACATTCTTTCAAATACTCCTTGCTGCTATTGGAATAAAGACATATATGATCAAACATTGCAACAATCTCAATCACTATTACGAGAAAATCCTGATATCGTTGTTAACGAAGCCATGATGGAGTACTTTTTAATCGGTTATAACACCTACACTCAAGTAACAAGTATTATTAACGACTTATCTGGTCTCAATGACAATCCATTAATCAAAAACAGGCAATATCGTATACCAACATATGTATCTATTGTTGAAGGCTGTCTAACAAATTTATTTCGTTTTATTGTTTTGCTTCTGAATCAAGCATCCGATAAAGACTATTCTACAGCCCATAAATTAAAACCATTATGCGATATACTAAACAAAAATGGTTATGATAAGTTGGTAGCAAATATTAACATAAACATTAGAAACGCAATAAATCATGGTGGTATTATTTTTAGTGAAGATGGAAGAATTCTTGAATTCCATTATATGGAAAATCATCAAAGTGTTTCACAAAAACTCAACATATATGAGTTCGACCATTTGATTGAGTATGTTTATGACACAGCAAGCGCAATAATATTGGCGATTAGCATACTTTTAAATAACAATTGGAACGCTTTATCTATAAATCTGTCCGAAAGAACATTTGTGACTTTTGCACTTTTCAGTATGAAATTAAGCATTCCAAGTAATCGTTGCCAATTTGTCTATGAAATTCCTGATAAGAAACAACTAAATCTCGATTTCATTATTGAAAATTCTGACAGAACAAATATATTGCAAACAGCCATTGAACTTTCTATGATAGCTTATAGTAAATTCAATGATTATAAACAATATTTTTTGTCCTTTAGTAATGAACGCTTGCAAACAAGTTGGATACGTTTTACTAACCAAGAGATATTAGATATGATACTGGAAAAACGCAACTTATCGGAAGTAGCCTCTGCAGCAATGGAACGAAGAGATGTAATCATCTTTAATCCTTCGACGGAAAAAATTGATTTGCAAGAAATAAAATACTTTCGCTTCCCCAATTATGAAGAATCCTCTTTTAGAATAAATCATATTGAAGATGCCAGCTTACCAGATATGAAACGGCTAAAATGCCATCTATTTATAGGCGAAATCACTAATAAGCAAGACATTCTAGATATAATATGCAAGGCAATTAATTGGCTTAAAAACCTAAAAAATGTTGATTCCCCTACATTACATCATAAAAACGGGAATATGGAAGCAGATTCTATATATATAAACGTTTATCGACACGATGCTCGACAAAATAAAGAATTGTTTCTAAGCAACTGTAATTTTGTATGTTTTGTTGATTATAATATGTCCGGTAACACCACATTAATACATGGTGGCTTACCACTAATAATATGGGAACAGCTACATCATGAAAAAATAGGAAAAATCGATATCGCATGGAGAGAAGGAAAATACACAACTAGGATTGTCAAAAAGATTGGGGTAAATTCACCTTGTCCATGTGGTAGTGGCAAGAAATTTAAAAAATGCTGTAAAGGTAAAGGTTTTTTTGATTAAATAAAATAAGTAAGGTAAAAGATGCAAGCGGGGGGTGCGGACGTTTTCTTGGACTAGCTAGGCTATCAATCCAAGATTACGCCTGTACTCCCCGCTCCGTTCTGCCCCGTGTGACGTTGTAATTATAATATCTATTATTCTTTTCTAAAAGGCAAAATTGATTCTACCTCTAGCAGCATTTCTCTTTGTTGTTTTGTTACATTAAAGTTTGCACGACCAACATTTTTTTGCAGTTTATCAATTGTAATCATCCATTCGATTTTTGCTTTTTTCCCTCCTGCTTTCTTTATTTCAGACGGAAGTGTAAATACCTTTTCAAAATATGATGACCAATTAGGACCATTTGTAATAATACTACTCAAATCCGCCATACTAAAAAATTCTTCGACTTCCAAAGTTTCATTTGTATCAAGTAAATGCTTTGTTTTAGCTGAATCAGCAGCAAGATATACTTTTTTGGGAACTTCCTGAATCCAATTGGCTGTTTTTTCTTTTAAGGTCGAAACTATAAATGTTCGTGCACTTTTTTCTGCCTCTGTCATAATTCTAATACAATCTTCATTATGGGATTTATCATGATCTTCCCAGTATTTGGAATATCCATCTGGAATGAATTGCTCATGAGCATTATGTATAGCCCGTTCAAGATTTCTCCAATAATCTTTCGGTCCATTTCCACCATAACTTGAACGCAATTCCTGCTTGTCATCACTTGTTAAATTTCGAAAATAATCTTGCAATGGTTCTAGATAATAATGAGTTTCTTCAATAAATTCATCAATATTTTTCTTTGGATCATATCCATTCTTTATCAGCTCTATTGCAACATCATTAAACAATCTAATAAAACCACCGATAGCATTATTAAATAAAACTATTCCATCCTGTTTTGGATTCTTTTCCCATTCTTCAGGCAACAACTCTTTTATATACTTGAAACATCCAAATAAATATTTTTCTAATAACAGCAAAGTCTTATCGTTATTATCACTATCAAAAATACCCAATTCCTGTGGTGATTTATCTTTATTGAACTTTGTTAAAAATGTAGTATCTTTTATTGCTGAACAAATCATTTCAAGCGTTATACATCGAAAGTCATCTGATTGATCTTCACCTATTATTACTCGATTTGCCAACGGAGATCCAGAGTTATCACCTAAATCTTGAGCAACCCTTCTATTTAAGTCATCACAAATCTCCTTTAATTCATGCTGTTCTGCAATTCCAAAAGGAGAAGAGTCGTACCTCAAAAAAGAAGCTTTATTCATTGGATAATACGGTGGATCTAAAAAAACAAAATCTTGCTGAGTAATAGTTTCAAGAGCCTCTCGGTAATTGCCATTCATAAAAATAATATTTGAATTATTTATATACTCACTAATTTCTAAAATTCCTTTCTCATTTACAATTTGAATACTGGAATTTCTACCCATAGGAGTGTTGAAAAATCCTTTTTTATTTACTCTGTATAATCCGTTATAACAAGTCCTATTCAAATAAATTGTTCTAGCTGCCTTAGCAAGATTTGAAAGTGATTGAAACTTAATTTGATCTCTATCAATCCCTCTAATTTGATAATAAAATTCACTGCAATGCTTATTATCATATTCTTTTAGAAGCTCAATAAGTTCATTTGGCTGCTCTTTTATTACTTTATAAACATTAATTAATTCCGTATTTGCATCATTTACTATTGCCTTTTGTGGTTGCAACTCCAAAAGAACTGCACCTGCACCAAGAAACGGTTCATAGTATGTTTTAAATGTTTGAGGAACAAGCGGAATGATATCTGGTAGAAGTTGTCGCTTGCCACCTGCCCATTTTAAAATCGGCGATATCTTATTCATTGTATTTTTCCTCGATATAAAACTCCTGTTGTTCAAACCATTTATACCAACTTAACAAAGTTCTTGCACGTCGTTGTTTTGTGGCCGATTCAGTAATTCCATATGTTCCTTCTATTAAAATTTGAATAATCTTATTCTGTTCTGTTCTCTCTTTTCCTTTACACAAATGATATGTATCGCAAATAAATTGATTTTCAAGAATTGCTAGTAAAAAAACTTTCTTTCTAAAAGGCTCATCAAGTAATTGAATTGCTTTACCACGATTTGTTAAATAGGTATTTTTACTCCTTTTTTCTGCTAATCCAATAAAACATATCGCATTTAAATAATATGCTCCTTGTCTATCTGAGATTCCATATTTTTCAGCAAAGGTATACCTATTTAGCCCCTCTGCCGATAAATCGACAAATACCTGATACACAAATTCCAAATTATCAGCTTGTGGGAACGAAACAACGTAATCCATATCTATTCCTCTCTAACGCTTTATTTTTCTTCATTTGGAATAATTTCAATAATATCATCTATTCCACATCCTAAAACAGCACAAATCTTTGCAAGAATCTCAACACGCACATCTTCATTCTTTCCCAATTTTGCCATGGCATTAGTACTAATTTTTGCAGCACGAATCAGTTCTGTTTTCATCATTTTACGTTCTTCTAATATTTTCCAGAGTTTATCATAATTAACTTGCATAATTTGTCTCCTGCTCCCAAATAATCCAGTCAAAATATTATTTCAATATTTTTATTAATCATACCACAAACAATTGCATATTTCAAATTGCAATATTCAACTTCAATAATTTTTAATCCGTCATTACAACTACAAAATACAATTCATACATATACTGATTTTTACTCCTTTTTTGAAACAAAAACAACTTATTGCTTAAGCATATCACATTATAATGAAATATCCGTTTTCAACTCCATTAACACAGTACTGTTTTTCGGCCGATATACAACATCTTTTCAACAAAAAAAGACATAAGTTTTCCCTACGTCTTAACTATCGATTCAATTTTCAAAAAGTATAAAATAAATAAGGTACAAATTGTATATTTTCATCCAAGATTCTATATAAAATCAAGGCTTTTTCTCCGTCCATCAAACACTTCTATGACACAAAAATAAAATTTTTATCATTGTTTTGTTTCTCCTTAATTGCTCAGAAATGCTCTGCCTTGCAATGGATTCTGTGTGGAGAATATTCAAAAATTACAGATTGTAACAAAATTTAGCATGTAATTTCGTAAAATTGATAACAAAACAAAAAGAGTTCCTACTAAGAATTATTTACTAAATTTTACAAAAAAAGAAGAACCCGACGCATCAGGTTCCCCCCAAGTGTAATCCGAAGACATCCACCGCAATTCTTATTTATAATATACTACTTTTGCACAAAATATGCAAGAATTTTATGAGCTACTAATAAATTTTTGTAATGCATTCATATTGGGTCTATGTTGTGTACCAACCACTTGATTATAGATGTTAATTGGTAGTTCATTTCTCAAATACTCCGTTTGCTGTTGATATGAAGTAATAAACTGCTTACAAGCAGTTTTTGTCTCTCCCATCTTTCTAAGAAAATATGTAATCATAATAACGTATGCATCCATATACTTAAAATCAAGATTTGAAATGCCTACTTCACTTTCCAATAATGTAATGAGACGCTGATCAATTTTACCAGTCTTAAATCTAGTATCAAATATCACATTATTATGCGCGATTGCATTGCGCAAGTCTTTTATTGTAAATATAAAAAACTGCGTATTCATACCATCAGAATCAAGATTCGTTGGTAACTTCATAATTTTGGAAACATAAAGCTTAACATCCGTACAAGCACAATCATATAGTGTTCCAAACTCCCCCAATGCTAAGGTTTCAAAAATGGCCCAAATCGGAATCGTAATATCATTATTAAAGAAATGTGCCACAACGCTTTTCTTATTATAATCACGTACTAGAGCAGCATTTATTTTCCCTTTCAAATTCATTCTCTTAGTGTATTCTCTTTTATAAGCGCCACTCCCAGGAGTATGATTTCTATAGGATGTAAGTGATTTATTATAGATTATATCAAAATTTTCTGATTTGCTATTTGCAAGCAATGCCTCGATAACATAACTCTTTAATGCATTTTCAATAAACATTACTTTAGGATATAGGATTGATTTTAATTGCATATCATATTTGTTTAATGCAATCACCTCATCAAGAGAACTAAAATTTATACGATTAGTATCTTCACGAACAAATCTATACCCCTTAAACCCATGATAATAACCCATATTACGTAAAGCCTGTGTTTGTGAACTCTTAACATTGATATGATGTGTATTTCTTAAATATTTCATCAATTGGTAGATTGATAACATATATTTCCTTCTTTCACAGTTAATTATAAATATTATATCATAATTTCACTGATTATAATACCCTTTGGTCAAATATTTATTGTGTAAATACTTCTATTCATATATAGTCTGTTTAAAAATCTTCATAAATTCACTCAATTCTTTAGGCAGATTAGTAGAGTCATATCTTGACATAATATAATTCAATCTAATCTTTTTTTCTTGGCCATCAATTTTTATAATAATCTCTTCATAAGCTCCATCTCCATATACATTATACTCTTTTTTCAAATTCATATAATCAATCTCTACCAACTTCTCTTTCAGCTTTTCCACTTCTTCTGCTGATATCTGTTTCTTAACCTTTCCCCTTTCCACGGATTTAGCCCAAATATTTCCATCAGCATAAACATTAATATCACTTGTTCCAAAAGAAGAGGCTAAAATATCAGCATGATATTCTATAAACAATTCATTTGTATTTAAGTTGTTATTACTCTTTATAACATAAATCACTATAAAAGTCACAAATAATATAAAAATCAATAACATTATAAATATTTTTTTCTTTTTCATTAATCAACACCCTTCAAATCACAATCTCTTGTTAACCTATTTTACCTCTATTTCTTTATTAAAGCAAGTAGAATAAATATAAACTCTATCAACTTTTCTATTTAAGGCATAACTTAATGCCCTTTTATATAAATCCAACTGTACTTTATATTTATCAATCAAAATATTTTCATTTCTATTTTCAACATAATCAGTCTTAAAATCAACTAATACAAGTTCTCCTTTAGAATTTATATAATACAAATCTATAACACCTTGAACTAATACATTTTCATCTAACTCTTCATTAAATATCTCTTTAGCTGGAATATTAATATAAAAAGGCTTCTCTCTTTGCACTTCCTTAGCCTCTAACATTTCATTCCATATTATTGACTTTGTAAATTGATATATCTTATTAATATTTATTGCTTCCGCTTCTTTTAATGTAATAATTTTTCTTGCTTCAAGCTCATTAACCAATTCTTTTATTTCATTAAAACTATAATTCTTTTGGTTTAAATCAAGTTTCTGCATGCAAAGATGTATTAATGTCCCTTTTTGTGCATTTGTTATTTTAGTCTCCTCATCATTTTGTAAAAACTTGGGCAATTTGGGGTCGGTTCCATTTTTGCCCTCGGGACATTTGGGGTCGGTTCCGTTTTTGCCCTTGGGACATTTGGGACCAGAGCTTTATTTCTGTTACAGATGTTTTAGTTGGAATAGTTGTTGCATTTTGATATTTATACCTATATTCCAAAAGTTTAGAAATCCTATTTTGTTCTTCTTTATCTATTTTAAATTCTGACATCTTTCTAATTATTTGTTCAGCCATCACATCTTTCTTTTCTATACCATTATCTTGAAATTCTATTTCTGGTTCCTCTTTTGCCTCACACATTTTAAATACTTCATCTTTATTATATGTTTGTATTATTGCGAGCTTTTCCATCTCTTTTTGATGGTATACATAAACCAATTTTATCCAATCCAAATAAGACTTATATTTTTTCAATATAATTGGATTTAGCTTATCATACTTATATATAATTTCATCTATTTCTTTTTGCTTATCACTTGTTGAATAACCTGTTATTATCAGCTTTTCCTTTGCTCTTGTTAATGCAACATATAGTACTCTCATTTCTTCTGACAAAGTTTCTAACATTATTTGATTTTTCATAGCTTGTTTCGAAAGTGTATCATATTCAATTTGTCTATCATAATCTATGTATTTCACTCCAATTCCAATTTCAGGATGTAACAAAATTTTGTTATTCAAATCTTGCATATTGAACTGTTTTCCTGTTCCTGATAAAAATACTACTGGAAATTCAAGGCCTTTACTCTTATGAATACTCATTATTCTAATTACATTTTCGTTTTCCCCAATTACTTTGGCAGAATCCATGTCTTTACTACTTGTTTTAATTTTGTCTATGTAATTTATAAAGTTAAATAGTCCTTTAAAACTGATAGTTTCACATTGTTTTGCTCTCTCAAATAGCATTTTTAAATTAGCTTGTCTTAATTCTCCATTTGTCATAAGACCAACATAATTATAATATCCTGTGTCATTGTAGATTTTCCATATTAATTCATCTAAACTCAAATATTCTTGCTCTTTTCTCCACTTTTCAAGATTATTTAAAAACATTTCTATCTTTTTTCGTAAATTATTATTAACATCTTTTTTAGCTTTCAAAATTGTATTATAAAAATTATCATATTTGTCACTTAATCGTATTTCAACTAATTCATTATCTGTAAATCCACCTATCATTGACCTCATAACTGCTACAAGAGGTATTTCTTGCATTGGGTTATCTATTATTTTTAATAAACTCATTATAGTTTGAATTTCTATGCTTTCTAAATATTCTGATGATGAATCACTAAATACTGACATTCCTAAATTTAAAATTTCTTTTTCAAATATAGGTGCTGGCTCTTTTGTTGACCTTAGTAAAACTACAATGTCTTTATATTTGATGTCTCTTTTTTCCTGCTTTTTAGCATCATACACTTGAAACTTATTAGTCATTAATTGCTGTATCCTTTTTGCTACAAATTTTGCTTCTAATTCGATGTTTTCAATTCTTTCCTTTTCTTCAAGGTCATCTTTGTCACTATCTTCTGAATTATTTGCAATATCGTCTTCCAAAATTTTGTCTACATTTAATATATCAATTTCAGCTCTCAAATCTTGATTTGTGTCTTCATAGCTTGCACCCAAATTCAAATATTCTTCTATTGTATAATTTAACTCTCCAAGTTCCTCAGTCATGATGCTTGCAAAAATCATGTTTGAAAAATCCAACACTTCTCTTCTACTTCTAAAGTTTTTAAATAATTGAATTTTTAAATCATCTTTTCCTGTTTTATAATATTTTGTTTTATATGTTTTATATTTTCCTAAAAATAAATCTGGTCTTGCTTGTCTAAATTTATATATACTTTGTTTTACATCTCCTACCATAAAAATGTTATTTCCTCTTGATATTGACGTTAATATATATTCTTGCACCAAATTACTATCTTGATATTCATCTATTGCAATTTCTTCAAATTTCTCTTGATACTTTTTGGCTATTTCTGATGGTTTTACCTCTCCATTTTCTTCTTTTAATAATATTTTTAATGCAAAATGTTCTACATCACTAAAGTCTACAACATTTTTATCTTTTTTTCTTTTTGCAAATTTCTCTCCAAATTCTATTATTATTTTTTCTAATTTAGTTAAAACCTCATACATATCATTTATATCTTCATTTGCTTCTTTGGAATCAAATATCAATATTTTGTTTAGCACTTTTTTTAAGCTTTCTTTAACTAAATCTCTTGTCACTTTTGCAATATATTTTGCTTCAAGTGTTATTTTCTTATCTGCTGTCCATGTTTTAAACTTGATATTTGAAGCTATTGTATAAGCTTTGTCCCATGAATCTAAATTAGATTTTAACATCTCTAGTTGTTCTATATCATCATTTATTATTAAAAAATATTTTTGTAACTCATCATATTTTGCTAAATTAGACTTTTCAGTTTCTAATTTGATAATTCCTTCTTGCAAAATTTCATCTACTTGTTTTAATAATAATTGACCCCAAATCGTTTTTGCAAAATCTTGATCCAATTCATCTGATAAATTAAACATTTCAATTTTTTCATGTAACCATTTTTCTGGAAATGGATTACTTTGAATATATGTGTAAATCTTTAAAATTAATTCTTTTAATGGTGTATCATCTTTATAACTAGTATATGTATTTATTAATTTTTCGAAATCTTTATCTTCTGCCTCATATTTTTCTTCAAATAAATCTTCTAATACATCTTGTTTCAAAATTTCTATTTCTGTTGTATCTCCAATCCTAAAATTTTGAGAAATATCTATTTCAAAAAAGTTATTTCTTACAATATCCAAACAAAATGAATCTATTGTACATATACTTGCTTTATTTAATAGTGTTACTTGTCTTTGTAACCTCTCATCTTCTGGGTTCTCATCTATTTTTTTATATATAGCATTTAATACTCTTTCTCTCATTTCTGATGCTGCAGCATTTGTAAATGTTACTACTAATAGCTTGTCTATATCAATATTTTCATTTATTATCTTGTTTATTATTCTTTCTACTAATACTGCTGTTTTTCCACTGCCAGCAGCAGCCGCTACTAATATATTGCTTCCTTTTTCGTAAATTGCTTGTTTTTGCTCTTCTGTCCATTTTACTTCATTTGCCATATCGTCCTCCTTTTATTGTAGTTTGGGACATTTG
>ERZ825670.4812-NODE-4812-length-10145-cov-18.889891_pt1 | contig 10145 bp, 7 predicted proteins | sample MGYA00519929_ERZ825670 | MGnify/ENA primary metagenome ERZ825670 (study PRJEB31778, sample SAMEA3449207) | human gut metagenome | biome: human gut; feature: human-associated habitat; material: faeces | place: United Kingdom | collected 2010/2012 ...
CGCCGCCTTTGTAGGGCGGCATTGGAAAGCCTTTCTGATTGCCGGGTGTGCGCTGCTCCTGCTTATCATGCTGATGTCCGCAATTTCCTCCGGCTCTGCTCTTTTTTCGGGGCTTGTCAACGGCGTAATCGGAACCTCTTACACATCGGAGGACAGCGACCTTGTAGCGGTGGAAAACAATTATGCGGCAAAGGAAAACGATCTGCAAAGCAGGATAGACAATATCGAGCGCGATTATCCGGGCTATGACGAATACCGCTACGACCTTGCGTACATCGGGCATAACCCCCATGAATTAGCGTCCTACCTGACCGCCCTGTTGCAGAGCTATACCCCGCAGAGCGCACAGGCAGAGCTTGACCGCATTTTCAATCTGCAATACAAGCTGACCGTCACGGAAGAAATCGAGGTGCGCTACCGCACGGAACAGCGCACAGGCAGCTACACGGACGCGGAGGGCAACACCCATACCTATACCTACACCGTTGAAGTCCCATATAACTATTACATTCTCAATGTAACGCTGACGAACAGACCCATATCCTCTTTTGTATCGGAGCTTCTAACGCCGGAGCAGCTTGAAATGTACCATGTCTATTTGCAAACAAGCGGCAACAAACCCCTCGTTTTTGGCGGCGGCTCTGCGGACACTTCCGCGTCCGAGGATTTAAGCGGCGTTACCTTTGTCAACGGCACCCGCCCCGGCAACACCGCCCTTGTGGATATAGCGAAATCGCAAGTCGGCAATGTAGGCGGTGCGCCTTACTGGAGCTGGTACGGCTTTAACAGCCGCGTGGCTTGGTGCGCCTGCTTTGTGTCATGGTGCTACGGACAGGCTGGACTTTCCGAGCCGCGCTTTGCGGGCTGTCAGTCGCAGGGCGTTCCGTGGTTTACCTCTCACGGGCAATGGGGCGCGAGGGGTTATGAGAATATCGCTCCCGGCGACGCCATCTTTTTTGATTGGGATTTAGACGGCAGCGCAGACCATGTAGGTATCGTAATCGGCACAGACGGAAGCCGCGTTTACACCGTGGAGGGTAATTCCGGCGACGCCTGCAAAATCAGAAGCTATCCTCTTGATTACGCCTGTATCAAGGGCTATGGGCTGATGAATTGGAATTAAAATTTGAAAGGAGTTTTGACAGTATGACAAACAGCAAAATTGACCGCATTGAAAAGGAAATGCAGAAAACGCGGGAGAAAATCACCGAGTATCAGAACAGGCTGAAAGAGCTTGCAATGCAGAAAACCGAAGCGGAAAATCTGCAAATCATCTCTCTTGTGCGCTCCATGCGCCTGACCCCCGCAGAGCTTACCGCCCTGCTTTCCGGCGAGCCGATCCCCGGCATTGCCGCCGCAGGGACAGACTACATGGAACAGGAGGAAATCGAAAATGAAGAATAAAGGCTTTTTCAAAACAGCCGCCGCCCTGCTTGCCGCCCTTGTCCTCTTGGGCGGCTTTTCTGTTACCGCCTATGCGGGCGGCGGTGAGGACATTCCCACCAACGACAGCGGCGTGATCGTAGAAACCGAGCCGCAGCCCCTTACGCCGGACGGTAATCTGTCGCTGATTGATGACATTGAGGGAGAAGCAGCCGAGGACAAGCAGTTTATCATTGTGCAGAGCAAAAACGGCAACTACTTTTACATCATCGTTGACCGCGCCGCCGAGGGCAAAAACACCGTACATTTTCTCAATCAGGTGGACGAAGCCGACCTGATGGCGCTCATGGAGGGCGGCAGCGGCAAGGCGCAGGCTCCCGCCGTTTGCACCTGTAAGGACAAATGCAAGGCGGGCGCAGTCAATACCGCCTGCCCGGTATGCTCTGTCAATATGACCGAATGTGCAGGCAAGGAAGCCGTGCCGGAGCCGGACGATGCGCCGCCGGAGAAAGAAAAAAGCAATGCGGGCGGGCTTGTGATCTTCCTTGTCGTTACCCTGCTTGCCGGTGGCGGCGCGTTCTACTACTTTAAGATTATGAAGCCGAAGCAGGGTATCAAGGGCGACACCGACCTTGACGATTTCGATTTTGACGATTACGACGAGGACGAGCCGGAGGCAGGCAGCGAGGAACAGGAGGACGAGGAATGAGGTTAGTCATTGCAGAGAAGCCGAGTGTGGCGGCGGCACTTGCCGCCGCCCTTGGCGTAAAGAACAAAAAGGACGGATATATGGAGGGCGGCGGCTACCTCATTTCATGGTGCGTGGGGCATTTGGTGGAGCTTGCGGAAGCCGCCGCCTATGGGGAGCAGTACAAAAAGTGGAGCTATGACAGCCTGCCGATCCTGCCGCAGCCGTGGCAATATACCGTATTCAAAGACAGGCAAAAGCAGTTCAAAATCCTAAAAGACCTCATGCGCCGCAGCGACGTTTCCGAGGTTGTCAACGCCTGCGACGCAGGGCGCGAGGGCGAGCTGATTTTCCGCCTTGTCTACCATGCGGCGGGGTGCGATAAGCCCTTTTCCCGCCTTTGGATTTCCTCTATGGAGAAAAGCGCAATCAAAAAGGGCTTTGCGGAGCTGAAACCCGGCGAAGCGTATGACGCGCTCTATGCGTCTGCGCTATGCCGCGCAAAAGCGGACTGGATCATCGGCATCAACGCCACACGCCTTTTCTCCGTCCTTCACGGCAAAACCCTAAACGTGGGGCGCGTTCAGACGCCGACCTTAAAAATGCTTGCAGACCGGGACGCGGCGATCACCTCTTTCAAGAAAGAAACCTACCATATCGTCCGTCTTGATGTGGGCGGCGCGGAAGCGGTAAGCGCAAGGATCTCCGACGCCGCAGATGCGGAAGCCCTCAAAACGGCTTGCGAAGCGTCGCAGGCCATTTGCATTTCGGTGAGGCGTGAGAGGAAAACCGAGCAGCCGCCCCGCCTGTTCGACCTTACGGGCTTGCAGCGGGAAGCCAACCGCATTTACGGTTACACCGCAAAGCAGACCCTTGACCTTGCACAAGCCCTTTACGAAAAGCGGCTGCTTACCTACCCGCGAACGGACAGCAATTATCTGACCGACGACATGGGCGATACGGCGGTGCATATCGCCGCGCTGCTTGTCGGCAAGCTGCCCTTTATGAAAGGCGCGGCGTTTACGCCGGACATAGCCCGGACGCTTGACAGCAAAAAGGTGTCCGACCACCACGCCATTATTCCGACAATGGAGCTTGCGAAAGCAGACCTTGCCGCGCTGCCGGAAAGCGAAAGAAATATCCTCACCCTTGCCGGGGCGCGTCTGCTGTTCGCCGCCGCCGAGCCGCACATTTTTGATGCGGTAACGGCGGTGTTTTCCTGTGCCGATACCGAGTTTACGGCAAAGGGAAAGACGGTTCTTTGCGACGGGTGGAAAGAGCTTGAACAACGCTACCGGGCGACGCTGAAAGGAAAGCCCGACGCCGAGGGCGACGAGGAAAACGAGCGTATTTTAGATGCGCCGACCTTTGCCGAGGGACAGAGCTTTGACAGCCCAGCCGCAAGAGTTACGGCGCACGACACGCAGCCCCCGAAGCCGCACACGGAAGCAAGCCTGCTTTCGGCTATGGAACGCGCCGGAAGCGCGGACACCGACCCGGACGCAGAACGTAAGGGGCTTGGCACTCCCGCTACCCGCGCCGCTGTGATTGAAAAGCTGGTCAAATCCGGCTTTGTGCAGCGCAAGGGAAAACAGCTTATCCCAACCCAAAAGGGCAACAACCTTGTTTGCGTTCTGCCCGATACGCTGACCTCTCCGCAGCTTACCGCCGAATGGGAAAACGCTCTGACGCAGATTGCAAGGGGCGCAGCCGAGCCGGAGGACTTTATGCGGGGCATTGAAGAAATGGCGCGGGAGCTGGTGAAAGCCTATCCGTTTCTTTCCGAAAATCAGAAAGACCTGTTCAAAGAGGAAAAGGCGGTGATCGGCAAATGCCCCCGCTGCGGCGGGAACGTCTGCGAGGGCAGAAAAAACTACTACTGCGAAAAGAAGGACTGCGCCTTTGTCATGTGGAAAAACGACCGCTTTTTCGAGGAACGCAAAACCGCCTTTACCCCGAAAATCGCCGCCGCGCTGCTTGCGGGCGGCAGGGCGAAGGTCAAAAAGCTGTATTCCCCGAAAACGGGTAAAACCTATGACGGAAGCATTGTATTAGCCGATACGGGCGGGAAATACGTCAACTACCGTATCGAGCTTGCGAGGGACAAAGAACTTACGCAGCAAGCATAGGAAAGGGGTACCCTTTCCGTAAAACCCCCGTTCTGACGCTACGCGCAGAATGGGGATTTTGCTTGTTGGGAAGTGTCCCAAACCCTCTGTAACGATGAAAGGAGGCGTAAGCCACGCAGAACAAGCCGAAAGCAGAGCTGACCGCCGCCCTGATGCTTCTTGATACCCGCAGTATGTCCTTTGATATGCGGGAAATCGACAACCGCCGCTTTATGTTCTCCCCGCAGGCGGGAGAGCTGATTTTAGGCAGACAGTATAGGGGCGGGCAGCTATACAAAAGCCATGCCGAGGAACACTTTGACAGCGGGGCGAAAGCCCCTTTCGACAGCTTTATCCGGGGCTGGATCGGCACAGGCAGGGACTACCCGGACGGTGTTATCCACTTCGCCCCGAATATTGGCACAGACAATATCACCGCCTTTGACAATGCGTTTTCCACCCTGCAAATGTTCAGCGAAAACGGCGCGGCGGGAGATACCGTCGTGCGCGGCTTTGGGCGCAAGTGGGAGCAGCCGCTAAAAGACATCATCACACCAACAAAAGAAAGGAGCAAAACCGTGAGCGAACAGGAAAAGAACTATTCCAGCTATGATTTTGACAGGCTGGAAGTAGCAAAAAAGCTGGTAATTGAGCGAAGCATCTATTTTGAAAGTGAGAAAGCGGATATTTCCGCGCTGACCGGGCTTTCTCTTGCGGAGCTGACACGGCTGCGGCAGGAGAGCGCGGCGGCGGAGCAGGCTGTATTTGACAGGCTGAAAACGGAGGCAGCCGCATGGGAGCAGCAGGCGGGCAACACCCGCTTTCTTGAAAAAGCCATCGAGTATGTGCAGACGCCGCCCGTCAAGCACACATCCAACAAATGGGAGAAAACAGATTATGAATGGCAGCTCCGCAGCAACGCAGTCTATCAGATGCGCTATCACGTTTATGAAAATACCCGCTATGACAGGCAGGCGCAAAAATCCGTGCCGTATTCATGGAGCCTGACATGGAGTGTCTACACCAACGGACCGATCCATGAGCAAAACGTAAAAATCGCCGGACAGGAGCGCAAGACCTTTTCAGACAAGGCGGCAATGGAAAAATACCTTGCCGGACGCATCAAGGCATACGACCGCCTGTTTACCGAACTCGCGCCGCCCGTTCCGAAAGAATACGCGGAGCCGTTCAAGGTGAATGGGCTGCTGCTTCCGGGTTATGCCATTGAGGGCGAGCCGCCGCAGCACACCGCGCCCCAACAGGCAGCACAGCCGACGCGCCCTGACCCGGAAAAGGTTGAAATGGGTGCCGCCGCGATGCAGGCAGCGCCCCTTACTGTCGAGCCACCGCAGCCGCAGCCCGTTATCCCGATCAACCTTACCGCAGAAAAGCCCGCCGAAAAGCTCAAGGAGATTACCGACCGCTTGGAGCAAGGCATTACGGAGCTGTTCGACAGCGAACGCTACAAGGAGTATTTGCGCGTTATGTCGAAGTTTCATAATTACAGCTTCAACAACACCCTCTTGATCGCCATGCAGAAGCCCGATGCTTCCCTGATCGCGGGCTTCAACTCATGGAAAAATCAGTTTCAGCGCAACGTCAAAAAAGGCGAAAAAGGCATTAAGATTATCGCCCCGTCGCCGTTCAAAATCAAGCAGGAAACGGAGAAAATCGACCCGCAGACCCAAAAGCCCGTGATCGGCAGGGACGGAAAGCCCGTCACCGAGGAAAAGGAGATCACTATACCCGCCTACAAGGTGGTGTCCGTCTTTGACGTGTCCCAAACCGAGGGAAAGGAATTGCCGGATATTGCCGTGGACGCGCTGACAGGCGATGTGGAGCAGTACAGTGATTTTTTCGCAGCCCTTGAAAAGACCTCTCCCGTCCCCATCGGCTTTGAGAAAATCGAGGGCGGCGCACACGGCTATTATCACTTGGAGGACAAGCGTATTGCGCTTGACGAGGGTATGAGCGAGCTGCAAACGCTCAAAACCGCCATTCACGAAATCGCCCACGCAAAGCTGCACGATATTGACCTGAACGCTCCCAAAGACGAGCAGCAGCCCCGCGTAGACCGCCGCACCCGCGAGGTGGAAGCGGAAAGCGTCGCCTACACCGTTTGCCAGCATTACGGGCTTGATACGTCGGACTACTCTTTCGGCTATGTAGCCGGGTGGAGCAGCGGGCGGGAGCTTGCGGAGCTGAAAAGCTCCCTTGAAACGATCCGCTCTGCCGCCGCAGACATCATCAACAGCATTGACGGACATATCGCAGAGCTGCAAAAGCAGCACGAAGCCGAGAAAGCCGCACCCGATCTTGCCGCCGTGCAGGAGCAACAGAGCGAAAAAACCGACCCGCCCCTTACGGACTTGCAGAAAAAAGCCGCCGCAATCGCAGAGAAATATGAGGCGCTTTCCACACAGGAGAAAATCGGAGTGATTGCGCAGGCGTTCGGCGGTACTGCGGGCAGGATTGAAACGTCGCCCTGCACGGGAAAATGGCGCGGCACAAGCGATATATCCATCCGCTTTGATAACGGCGCGTCCCTGTTTCTCGGCAACCGCCTTACGCCGAAAGCAAAGACCGCAGCGGTACAGCGGGAGCTTGTCAACGATACCCTGCTGCGGTACAACCCGGAGATCGTCAGCGCGACAAAGGAAGCAGCTCTCGCTTCCCTCATGGAGCGCGAAGCAAAGGACAATGCCATTGCCGCGCAGAAGGGCTTGAAGCCCTACACCCTGCTCAACGTCGAGTTCAACGACGGCGCGGACGGTCAAAGCAGCGGATATATGGGCTGGTACTATGTAACACTGGCGGTGGACGGAAACATCTGCTCCCACATCGAAACCGGGCTGAATTACGACATCGCAGATGGCAAGGTGAGTGCAGAACCCACACGGGAGAAGTATTTTGCGGCGGGCGCATTGAAGGATAGTGAAGTGGACTATGTTTTCAACAACGTCGGCTTTTCCTCTGCTTCCGGGCTGTATGCGCTACCCGTCAGCGATGCCGTTTTGCAACGTGCCGAAAAGACGCTTGCGGAGCGCACACAGGCGCAGGCGGCGCAGCGTACAGAAAAAGACGTGATTTATACCATGCACACCAATCCCCGCAGCGAAAGTCTTGCCGACCGCTCTTTCCTGCAAGCCTATGAACAGCAGCCGGACGGGAAAGCAATACCGGGCGACTTGCTGTTTGTCGGGACGCCGGAGAAATGCCGGGAGCTGTTACAGAGCTTAAACGCCGGGGATCTGACGCAGGGCGAGGTCAAGGCACTTTATGCAAAGGCGCAGGAGCCGGACAGGGACACCTTTTCCATTTACCAGCTCAAACGCGGCGACGAAACGCGGGATTTGCGCTTTGAGCCTTACGACCGTCTGACCGCAGCGGGACACGCGGTTGATCCGGCGAACTATGACCTGATCTATTCCGCGCCCCTTGCACCGGGTACGAGCCTTGAAGATATTTTTACCCGCTTTAATCTCGACCACCCGAAAGACTTTAAGGGACACAGCCTTTCCGTTTCCGATGTGGTGGTGCTGCATCAGAACGGGCAGGACACGGCGCATTACGTTGACAGCATCGGCTATCGACAGACGCCGGAGTTTTTGCAGCCGCAGAATTATCTAAAGCACGTTGAGGATATTGTAGAGCAGAACGACAACAATTTTGACGGTATCATCAACAACACGCCGCAGACGCCCACCGTCGGGGAATTGGAGCAGAAAGCAAAGGCGGGTGAGCCGATTTCCCTGATTGACCTTGCGAACGCCATCCATGCCGATAAGGAGCGCGGCAAAGAGGAAAAGCCCTCGATCCGGGCGCAGCTTCGGGCGGCAAAGGAGCAGACCGCCCAAAGAAAGGCGCAAAGGAGCAAAACGCAGGATTTGGAAAGGAACTGATCGTATGCAGAAGTTTGAAAATGTGGATATACTGGCTTGCCTTGATGCGGTGATGAAGCAGAACACCGGCTTTTACCAAAGCGATTTTGAGATTGACAAGAAGATCATTCACGAGGCTGCTGCAAGCCCCGACCGTGAGGACAAAACCCTTTTGTGGCTCTCCCGCCCGTCCGGGACGCATTGCTTCCGGGAGCGCGACGTTTTTCTCAAAGACACCCGCCCATACAACACATGGAAGTTCCACGGGGAGCAGACACGCGACCGCATCCTTGCCTACGCCGTGGAGCTGACAGGCAGGGAGCGCGGCAAAATCCGGGGAAACCTCTATGAGCTGGACTATGCCGCCCATTTCCGGCACGTTCGGGAGCAGGCGCTTCCCGCAGACACCGTAACGCTTTTCTATGAGCGCGGCGAGCGCAGCCAGCCGACAGGCAAATACTTTAGCGGTTCACCCGATCCGCAGTATGGCGCGTTTCTTCGCTTTGAGGTGCAGCCAAACGCCCCCGAAGCCCTGCGCGATCTTCTGCAAGAGGAACGGCGCAGCCGTGAGCAGCTTTCGCCGGGGGACTTCAAGACGCATATCGCCGCCCTGCGCGACGGGCTGATTGAAGCCGAAGCGCGGCGCATTGTTGCCGAAATGAAACGTCAGTACAGCCCCAACAGCCCGAACAAAACCCACTACATGACAGAGCTTGCCCCGGCGTTTATGATGCTTGCGTCGAGCAGGGATACCGACCGCCTTTTCTCGCTGCTTCCCTACAAGACGCTGACCTTTTCCAAAATTGAGGGCAGGCACGGCATCTATGCGCTGATCGACAAGAACGAAAACCGCGACCGGGATATTCGCAAGCCCCGCCCCTCTATCCGGGCGCAGCTTGCCGCCGACAAGAAGAAAGCCGCTCCGAAGCGGGCGGCGAAAACAAAACATCACGAAATGGAGGTATGAGCATGAACCGATTTACCGTTGAGGAAACAAATCTTATCAGCATCTACATCGCCGATACGCGCAGGGAGCTTATCGGGGAAATGACGGGTGCGCTGCCCTATATGGACGGCGAAATGCGCGAGCTTGCCTTGCGTACCCTTGCAAAGCTCCGCGCCATGAGCGACGCCGACTTTGCCGCTCTCGCCGTATCTGCCGCCGACGAAGTATGAGCGGGCTGAAACGGCTGACGCCGCAGCAGAGCCGCAAAGCGAACGCCCTTATCAAGAAAACCTGCTGCAACTGTATGGGCGGGAACTGCATTTTGCTGGACGATGGGGACGAGTGCGTTTGTCCGCAGCTCATTTCCTATTCGCTTCTTTGCAGGTGGTTTCAAAACGCCGTACTTCCCGCCGACAAGCTGCTTTACGCGGAGATTTACCAAGCCGAGGACAGGCGGCGGTGCGCCGAGTGCGGCGCGGCGTTTGCGTCCACCTCAAACAGCGTCAAATACTGCCCGGACTGCCGCAAGCGGATCACCCGCAGGCAAGCCGCCGAGCGGATGCGGAAACGACGCGCCCGCGTTACGCAGTAGGCGCGAAAAAGCCCTTATGCCATGCCGCTTTTCAGACGCGATTTGAGCATGACAAGGGATTTATACCTAAACCCGCAAAAACAGTGTTCTACTGCGTAACAGACATTTACAGCAGCACCCACGAAAAGACGGGGCGCGGTGGCCATCATCGGCTGCCGCGCCCCGTTCTCTTTTTTTGCTTATTCCTCGCCGATTTCTGCTACGCCGACCCTGCCGACGTTTAGAAGCCGATATATCGTTAGAGGGATATACCATGCCGCGACCGCAAGCCGCCATATCAGAATGACGCCGCCGATCAAGCCGCCCACAATGAAGTTGAGCGCAACGACGCCCACCGTGCCGGAAAGGTCGAAGCCGCGGGGGATAAGCCACACGAACATACGGCGTATGCCAAAGGGGATGCCGCAGCACAGCCACACATAAAAGTAGTTCGTTGCCCCGTCCTTTGTGAATACCAGTGTAGCCCAATAAAACAGCACTCCGGCAATCAGAACGGTCAAAACCGTTTTCTTAAAAAAGTCTTTCCAAATCTCACCTCGCGTCATAA
>ERZ825670.4813-NODE-4813-length-10144-cov-3.404599_pt1 | contig 10144 bp, 6 predicted proteins | sample MGYA00519929_ERZ825670 | MGnify/ENA primary metagenome ERZ825670 (study PRJEB31778, sample SAMEA3449207) | human gut metagenome | biome: human gut; feature: human-associated habitat; material: faeces | place: United Kingdom | collected 2010/2012 ...
AGAAGGCCGGCGCCACCGACAGCATCACGCTGACGGGCGGCTGCGCGAAGAACGCCGGTCTGAAGCAGGCCATCGAGCACGTGCTGAAGTTCAAAGTCGTCGATCTGAAGACCGACCCGCAGCTCATGGGCGCTCTGGGCGCTGCCGAGTATGCCCGTCAGAAGGGTCTTGCCAAGAAGTAAGCCACCCCGGCCTGAAAGGAGCAAACTATGAATCCTGTACTTGCAAAAGTCCTGAAGAAGACGTTCGCCACCTCCGCCACCGTCGTCGGTGCGCTGTTCGTGGTGTACTTCTGGAATCTGGACCAGAAGCTGATGGGCTGGGTTTATAAGCAGGTCAACACCATGTTCGACCGCAAGCCCGTCGACACCTATCAGCAGTTGGTCAATCCGATGCGCAACCTCAATCCGTTCATCACGCAGCTGACCGGCATCACGCCGGACATGCTCGAACCGGCACCGACGCTGGACACCGTGCTGCCCGACTTCCTGCGCTGGTGCGGCGACGACGCGATGATCGGGCACAACATCATGCAGTTCGACATCAAGTTCATCGACCTGGCGGCGCAGCGCATCCTGCACCATGCGGTGCCGAACCGCATCATCGATACGTTGCAGATGAGCCGGAGCATGTACCCGCAGTACAACCGACACCGGCTGGTCGACCTGATCCAGCGTTTCGACATCGCCGACGTCGAGGAGCACCGCGCGCTGTCGGACGCCGAGCAGACACAGATGTGCTTCGAATACATGCGCGACGAGCAGCGTCGCAGAGACTGCTGAGAGCGGAGAGAGCTGACTGATGGCATTGGGCGTTGGCGCGCGGTCTCTGACGCCGCCCGCCAACGCTCAATGCCATCGGCGCAGTTTTCCGCTTCCGTCAGCGTTGATTCAGGGGGATGTAGGCGCGCTCCACCTCGCCGGTGTACACCTGACGCGGACGACCGATCTTCGTGTTCGGGTCGGCGAGCATCTCGCGGTACTGGGCGATCCATCCGGGGATGCGGCCAAGCGCGAACAGCGTGGTGAACATCGCCGGATCGAAACCGATCGCGCGGTATATCAGGCCGGTGTAGAAGTCGACATTCGGATACAAGTGACGTGACACGAAATACTCGTCGTTGAGCGCGATGTCCTCAAGCTCGACCGCGACGTCGAACAGGGCGCGCTCGTCGGCGGGAAGCTTGCGGGTGTCCTCACGCGCGATGATCTTCTCCAGATACAGGCGCGCGATCGCGGCACGCGGATCATACGACTTGTACACGCGATGCCCCAGGCCTGAGATGCGATGCCCCTCGGCCTTCGCGTCCTCCACGAACTGGCGGACGGACTTGCCGGAGTCGCGGATCGCCTTCAACTGACGCAACACGGCCTCGTTCGCGCCGCCATGCAACGGCCCGGACAGCGCGTTGATGCCGGCGGAGATCGCCGCATACAGGTTCGCGTGGGCGGAGCCGGCGATGCGGACCACCGACGTGGAGCAATTCTGCTCATGGTCGGCATGGATGATGAGCAGACGGCCGAGCGCGTGCACGTACAGCGGGTCGGAATCGAACCGCTCGTATGGCACGGCGAAGCACATGCGCAGGAAATCGTCGACGTAGCCGCGGGCGAGGTCCGGGTAGAGCATCGGCTCATCGCGGCGGCGCCGGAAAATGTAGCTGACCACCGTGCGCGCCTTCGCCATGATGATCTTCGCGGCCTCATCCAGCTGGTCGGAGTCGGTGATGTCGGTGGTGTCGGGGTAGAACGCCGCAAGCGCGTTCACCGCCGCAGCGAGCACGCTCATCGGATGGGCGGCACGGGGGAACGAGCCCATGAACGTGCGGAAATCCTCGCCCACCATGGTCTTGTGGTTGATGTCGCTGCAAAACCGGTCGTATTCCGCCTGCGTCGGCAGGTCGCCGTGTCGCAGCAGCCACGCGACCTCAAGGAAATCGGAATGCTCGCACAGCTGCTCGATGGGGTAGCCCCGGTAGCGCAGGATCGACCGATTGCCGTCTATGAACGTGATCTTCGATTCGCACTGCGCCGTGGTCAGGAAGCCGGGATCAAGCGTGACCCAGCCGTCGTTGCGCAGCTTGGAGACCACAATGCCATCCGGGCCGGCCGAAGCCTTGACGACCGGCAGCGTGTACTGATTCGAATCCACATGAAGTTCAGCTGTCGCCATGCACGCTCCTTAATCCCTTGATTGAGTCGTTCGAATTGTCAAGTCGTCGAAATTATCGAATTCGTCGTCCCGGTGCCTTGTATTGGACACACTATATTGCGTGCATGTTTCCACCAAAAACGCCGCTCCAGCACGTGGACATCATCACATGCCAAAGCGGCGACGGCATCGCCCGATACAGACCGTGGGCGATGGACGACCGGTTGCCGGTCAGTCGCGGGTGGTCAGGATGACCGGACCGTTCTCGGTGATGGCGATCGTGTGCTCGCTGTGGGCGCCACGCGACCCGTCCTCGGAACGCAGCGTCCAGCCGTCCTTGGGGTCCTGGTAGATCTCGTCGGTGGTCTTGAGGAACCACGGTTCGATGGCGATGACCAGACCCGGGCGCAGGCGGTAGCCGTGGCCGGCCTTGCCGTCGTTGGCGACGTGCGGGTCGCCGTGCATGATGTGGCCGACGCCATGGCCGCCGAATTCCAAGTTGATCGGGTAGCCGTACGAACGGGCGATGTCGCCGATGGTGGAGGACACGTCGCCCAGACGGTTGCCCGGACGGGCCGCGTCAATGCCGGCGGCGAGCGCCTCCTCAGTGCACTTGATGAGCTTGAGGTCGCTCGGGTCGGGGTCGTTGCCGACCACGAAGCTGATGGCGGAGTCGCCGACCCAGCCGTTGACGCTGATGGCCAGATCAAGGCTGACAAGGTCCCCGTCCTTGAGGTTGTAGTCGAACGGGATGCCATGCAGCACTGCGTCGTTGACCGACGTGCAGATGTAGTGTGCGAACGGGCCGGTGCCGAAGTCCGGCGCATAATCCACGTAGCACGATTCGGCGCCCTTGCGGTCGACGATCTTCTTGTGCACGTACTCGTCGATCTCCAGCAGGTTGGTGCCGACCTTCGTCATGGCCTTGAGTTCCTTGAGAATCTCGCCGACGAAACGACCGGCCGGCTTCATCTCCTCGATTTCCTTAGCGGTTTTCAGTTCGATCATGCAACCCAGCCTACTGTGCGGGGGTTACTTACGCCTCGGACGGCCGAACTTGAACGCGCGGACCATCGAGGAAACACCCATGACGATCAGCGCACATCCGCAGAAAATCACCAGGAACAGCATCGACGAGACCGGCGAGACCAGTACGACGAGACCGGCGATAATCGAGATGATCGCGTACAGCACCGCCCAGCCGGAGCTCGGCAGGCGCCATGATTCGGCGAGCGCCATCACGCCTTCCATCATCCAGCCGAGGCCAACCACCATCGTGATGAACACTGCGAGCGCCTGTCCGGACAGGGCCGCGTTCTTCAGCATGAGTACGCCGCCGACCGACAGCATTATGCCGATGAGGATGTCCAGGATGCGCCATCCGGCCGGCAGTCCCAATGTGACGATGGCGCTGACGATGCGGATCACGCCGGAGACCACGAAGTAGATGCCGAGTGCGACGGCCGCGACGCCGAGCGTCTTGCCGGGCCAGATCAGCAGCGCGACGCCGAGCACGATCGCCGCGACGCCGATGATGCCGTACAGGCCGCGGATCGCGTTCTTCGCCTTCTGCGGCAGCATCTCCTCGATCAGCCGGAACGGGCTGAAGTCCTCCCAGCCGCCCTGCCCTTGCTGCTGGCCGGGCTGCTGTTGGCCGAACGGCGGCTGGTAGGCGTAGGGCTGGCCGTACGGGCGGCCTGGCTGGTCGGATGCGGTGCCTGGCTGCGTCTGGTATTGGCCGGATGCGGTGCCGTCCTGCGGCGCTCCCCCGTACGGGTATTGCTGGCCCGCAGGCTGGCCTTGAGGCGCGTAGGCTCCGTATTCCGGCTCTCCGGCACGGCCGGCCTGTTCGTTCCCGCCGGGCTGTCCGCCGTCACCGCGCCCGCTGTCGCCATGTCCGTCGCTGTGCGGGAAAGGCCCGCCATCGTATGTGCTCATCATGACTCCTTCACCATTCATGCGGCCTGCCGTCAACCGTGTGCGGGCATCCGAAGCGGGCCACTTCGATATCGTCACCGTCACCACCATATTCTAGACAAGTTGTCTAATTCATGCCATCAACACAATCCGCCGTTCCGTCCAATACCTTGCGTGTCGTTCGCTATGGGAAAAAACGGGCCGCGGAAGGTCAGAAGGAACGTCACCGAACCCGGATAGTATGAGACCATGACCACAGATTTGACGTCCGGCCTCGATACGGCCGCTTTTTCCTCTGTTATCAAACCATCCGACGATCTGTTCCGTTTCGTCAACGGCCCTTGGATCGACACGTACCGACTGCCTGACGACAAGGCGCGCTACGGTTCCTTCGACAAGCTCGCGGAAGACGCCGAGAGCCAGATCCGCGACATCCTGGAGGACGAGGACTGCCCCGCAGCCAAGTCGCAGGCGCTGTACCGCTCGTTCATGGACACCGACGCCATCGAGGCGGCCGGTGCCACGCCGATCAGGCCCGCCCTCGACGCCATCGACCACGCCGCCGACAAGGCGGCGCTGACCCGCACCATCGGAGCCCTCAAGCCCATCGACATGGGGCCGGACGTCTTCGACATCGCCGTATTCGGCGACCCCAAGAACCCCGACACGAACGTCGTGCACCTCGAACAGTCCGGCATCGGCCTGCCCGACGAAGCCTACTACCGCGAGGACCACTACGCCCCGATCCGCGAAGCCTACGTCGACATGGTCGCCAAGCAGCTGCGTCTGGCCGGCTACGGCGATGAGGAGACCACCCGCGCACAGGCGAACCGCTTCCTCGATGTCGAGACCCGCATCGCCGCGAACCACTGGGACAACGTCGCCACGCGCGACTCGCAGAAGACCTACAACCCGACCGATTTCGTCACGCTGAGCGACGAATTGGCCCACTTCAACATCGCGGCGTGGGCCGACGCCTGGCAGGGCGCCTACGACGCCACGCCGGCGGCGAAGACCCAGCCGGTGGACCTGACGGCCGCGCTGCAGCACACCATCGTCCACGAGCCCAGCTTCCTCAAGGGCTTCGACGCCTTCTGGAACAACGCTGACCTTGACGACCTCAAGCTGTGGGCCCGCGTGCACGTCATCATCGGCACCGCGAGCCTGCTCAGCCACGACTACGACGTCGCCAACTTCGACTTCTACGGCAAAGTGCTGTCCGGCACCACCCAGCAGCGCGACCGCTGGCGTCGCGGTGTCTCCCTGGTCAACGGCGTTTGCGGCGAGGACGTCGGCCGCGAATACGTCAAGCGTCACTTCCCCGAAAGCTCCAAGCAGCGTATGGGGCAGCTGGTCGACAACCTGATCGACGCCTACCGCGTGTCGATCACCAACAGCGACTGGCTCGGCGAGGAGACCAAGGCCAAGGCGCTGGAGAAGCTGTCGAAGTTCACGCCGATGATCGGCTACACCGAGCGTTGGCGCGACTACACCGCGTTCGACGTTCATGCCGACGCCGGCCTGGTGGCGAACATGCAGGCCGCGGCGCTCTACGAGTGGGGCTTCCAGCTGTCCAAGGCCGGCAAGCCGGTCGACAAGGGCGAGTGGCTGATGAACCCGCAGACCGTGAACGCCTACTACGAGCCGAGCATGAACGTCATCGTGTTCCCTGCGGCCATTCTGCAGCCTCCTTTCTTCAATCCGGATGCCGAGGACGCCGCGAACTACGGCGGCATCGGCGCGGTGATCGGCCACGAGATCGGCCACGGCTTCGACGACCAGGGCGCACAGTACGACGGTGACGGCGTGCTCAACGACTGGTGGACGACCGACGACAAGGCCAACTTCGAGAAGCGCACAAAGGCGCTCATCGAGCAGTACAATGCCTTCGTGCCTACGCAACTGGCCGAGAAGTACGCCGACGAGCCGAACAAGGCGCCGCACGTCAACGGAGCGCTGACCATCGGCGAGAACATCGGCGACCTCGGCGGCGTGAACATCGCGCTGAAGGCCTACGCGTTCGCGCTCGACGAGGCCGCGGGACGCGACAAGGACGGCTCCGCGAAGGCTATCGAGGAGTCACTGTCCGCGGCCCCGGTGATGGACGGATGGACCGGCCTGCAGCGTTTCTTCCTGAGCTACGCCTCGATCTGGCGCTCGAAGAACCGTGACGAGCTCGCCGAGAAATACCTGCAGATCGACCCGCACTCCCCCGCCGAATGCCGCACGAACGGCATCGTGCGCAACGTGGACCTGTTCTACCGTGCGTTTGATGTGACTCCTGACAGCGCCATGTGGCTCGACCCCGATAAGCGCGTACGCATCTGGTAATCCGTTGCCGGCAGGCAGGCTGAACCGCGCCTACCTGCCGGCAGATCATCAGAATTCGGCTTCTCCCGCCGGCCGCATGTCCTCGGTCGTCGACTCATCGAGCGGCGATTCGGCGAATCCCGAACCGAACTCCTGCGCCTGTGAGGTCTCCTGCGTCTGTGAGGTCTGCGGATTATCGGTCGGGGTTTCTTCGCCCAGATTATCGAACGTCACCGGCGTTGGATGCACCGGGTGCGCATCCGCCTGCTGTCCCGCGCCCGCCGTTGCCGTGCCGCCGCCCGGCGATGGCGGCAGGCCGGGATTCGCCGGCGTGCCGTTCCCCTGCGCCGGGGCGTCACGATCCGATTTCTGGAACTTCTTCAGTTCCGACACCCCGTAATTGATGTCGTGGCCGATATTGGTGGCCTCCACAACGATGCGGGAGCGCCTCTCATCGTTCTGGGTCGTCCATTCCTCCGTGCTGAGCACACCGGTCACGATCGCCGCCTCCCCCACGTGCAATGACATGCGAGCGTTGGACGCGAGCGTCCTGAACGCCTTCACGGTAATCCATGTGGTCGGCAGGTTGCGCCATTCACCGGTTCCGCCATCCCGGTACCGCCGCGTGCTGCCCATCCGAAACGAGCATCCCTCGACTCCCCCGCTGCGCCCGAACGGCACCGGCATCGATCCGACGAACCCGGTGATGGTCACCGTCCCCTGTTGTATGGCCATGTCGGACTCCTTTCCTTCCCTGTACTGACGTTGGACCGCCGATCCCCCTTCGGCGGTGTACTCACTATCGCAGATTTCCCGCCGGCATCACATGGTTTTCGGACAATGTGGTCGAAGGCTACCCCTTTGGCGTGTTGTGGACAGCATGTGGATAGAAAACCGGTTATCCACAATCACGCCGTCAATGCCCGGCTCATTCATGACCGGCTATGCTGGGTTCGGTATCGCAGACGAACAGCAAGGAGAATTCATGGGCAAACCGCCATGGATGCGACAGACCCGTGTCACCGCCGACGGGGAAACCGAATTCCACGACACCGGCTTCCCCACCAGTTTCCTGTCCATATTCATCGGCCTGAGTATGCCGAGGAATCCCCGCAAAGCGTTCTCGATGCACCGGGCCGTATGGTGGACGGTCGCCTGGCTGGCACTGTTCGCGGCGTTCACCGCCATACAGGCATGGTATACATTCCAGACCCGTGACAGCGCGCGGATGGTATCTGCACATGTTCGGCATCACCCTGGCGGGCGACTGGTGGCCGATCGCGGTTCTGCCCGTGCTGTTTGGCCCCGGGGGCGTCGTGTTATGGATATTGGGCGGCGTCTTCAACAATCGGCCCTGGATCGTCGCCATCGCCAATGTTCTCGTCCTGCAATTCATCATCAGCGCATTGGGCGCTTCCATCGGACACTTCGCCATGTTTCTGACGTTCGGTCCGCATGTGCCGGGACTGACCGATTCGACCACCGGCCGCGCAGCAGAGCAGCTGTATGTCTCCAGCTCACCGCAGACATGGATTCCCGGTCTCATCACCGCCGGCATCGCCCTGACGCTTGCCGTAATCATGGCCGCTGTCACTGGGGCGAGCAGCGCAAGGCAGAACGGCACGGCGATGAATCGTCTGCGCATCATCGCGTACGTCTTATCCTGCCTGGGATTCGTCGCATTGCTCATAGCAATCTGCATAGTGCTTGCATTTCTGCGCAACAAGCAGACCAACATCCTGCTGGCGGTATTGGCGTTCCTGACGCTGATCGCATGGATTCCCGGAGAAATGAAGTCGATACGCCGCTGCGTCGCGGAACAACGTGATGCTTCATGGCAGTGCGTCGCGGGCAGCTTCCTGGCATTGGACCTGATATTCGTGCCGATGCTAGCCGCCACCGCCCTCACCTCATGGTGACAGACATGCGCCAGTCGGGCCCCCATCCTGCGAAAGTCCCATCCGAGCATGCGTAAACGGGACTTTCGCTGGGTGAAGAAGGAATAAAACGCAGAAGTGGGGGGTCTTTCGCATGAAAGACCCCCCACTTCGAGCGATCAGGAGAAGCAGCCGGACTACTTGCCGAGCAGCGTGTCCAGACGCGACGCCAGCGTCTGCGCAGCGTCGGCGACCGGCACGGCGACGGAATCGGAGCTGTCACGGTTGCGGATCTCGATTGTTCCGTTATTCACGGTGTCACGGCCGGCGACTGCAATCAGCGGCACGCCGATCAGCTCGGCGTCCTTGAACTTGACGCCCGGGGAGACCTTCTTGCGGTCGTCGTAGATGACCTCGATGCCGCGCTCCTCCAGTTCTGCGACCAGCTTCTCGGCCGCGTCGAACGCCGCCGCATCCTTGCCGGTGGCGACGACGTGCACCTGGGCGGGCGCGATGACGGCCGGCCATGCCAGACCGCGCTCGTCATGATGCGTCTCAGCGATGCAGGCGAGCACGCGGGAGACACCGATGCCGTAGCAGCCCATCCACACGGGCACAGTCTTGCCGTTCTGGTCGAGCACCTTGAGGTCAAGCGCCTTGGAGTACTTGAGGCCAAGCTGGAACACCTGGCCAATCTCCACGCCGCGCTCGAAGCTCAGCGGGCCGGAACCATCCGGGCTCATGTCGCCATGACGCACCTCGACCGCCTCGACGGTGCCGTCGGCCTTGAAATCACGGCCGTACACGGCGTGGAAACGGTGCTTGCCCGCCTCGTCGCCGCCGATGATCCACTCAGTGCCCTCAGCCACGTGCGCGTCGATGAAGAAGCGCACCGGTTCGGCGACGCCCGCGGCCTCGCCCTGCTTGCCGAAGACCATCGGCCCCATGTAGCCGGCCACCATCTCGGGATGGGCCTTGAGATCGTCCTCGGTGGATTCCTCCAGCTCGGCGGGCGCGAACTGCGCCTCAAGACGCTTCATATCGACCTGACGGTCACCGGGCAGCGCCACGGCGATGACCTCGCGCCACGGCCCCTCATGATCATCGTCCTCGGGGTGCAGCACAGTCACGGCCACGGTCTTCAACGTGTCGGCGGCAGTCCATTCGCGGCCGTCCTCACGCGGGCACAGACGGTTGGCGGTGGCGACCAGATCCTCGATGGTCTTGGAATCCGGGGTTTCACGGCTTTCCATCGCGGGCACGGCGGAGCTGTCCACGGCCGGCAGCTCTGGGGTGGTCAGCGCCTCGACGTTCCACGCCTTGCCGGAGGGCGCCAGCGCGAACGTGTCCTCACCAATCGCCATGGGAGCCAGGAACTCCTCGGACGCGGAACCACCCATCGGGCCGGACATCGCGAACACGGGCACGTACTTCAGGTCGAGACGCTGGAAGATGCGCTCGTAGGCGCCGCGCTCGTCGTAGTACGCCTTCTTCATGCCCTCCTCGTCGATGGTGAACGAGTAAGCGTCCTTCATTGTGAACTCACGGACTCTGATAAGACCGCCTCTCGGACGAGCTTCATCACGGAACTTTGTCTGTATCTGATAAATCATAAAAGGGTACTTCGTGTAGCTCTTGCCGTATTCACGCACGAGATGTACAGCGGCTTCCTCGTGTGTCATTCCTAAAACCATTTTAGAACCATTGCGGTCACGGAAGCGGAGAAGTTCGCTGCCTACGGATTCGTAACGGCCGGATTCGTCCCAGAGGGATGCGGGAAGGGCTACAGGGAAAAGAACTTCCTGTCCGTCAATGGCATCCATTTCCTCCCGTTGTTTGAGATATTCCGAAAAATCTACTCCCGGAAACATCTCTTCATACAAGGTGCG
>ERZ825670.4818-NODE-4818-length-10136-cov-2.918064_pt1 | contig 10136 bp, 6 predicted proteins | sample MGYA00519929_ERZ825670 | MGnify/ENA primary metagenome ERZ825670 (study PRJEB31778, sample SAMEA3449207) | human gut metagenome | biome: human gut; feature: human-associated habitat; material: faeces | place: United Kingdom | collected 2010/2012 ...
TAACGGCCGGGCCGAAGGGGGAGAGGCTGTTTACGCGGCGGCACTGCACGGATTCGACATCCGTCATGCAGCCTGTGAGGCAGATGGCAAGCAGGTCCATCATCAGGCCAGGGTTGATGCCCGTACCCAGGATGGAAACGCCGTTCGCCTTTGCAAGGCGATCCATTTCTGCGGCAAGCTCAGGCTGTTGGGCCTTCGGGTAGCTCATTTCCTCCGCGGAGGTGATGACGTTCACGCCCTTTTCCACAACGAGCTTGATCTTCGGGAACACCTTTGCGGTGAAGGAATCCGTTGCGATGATGCAGATGTCGCACTTTTCCTTTGAAACAACCGCCTCAATGTCCGGTGAAACGAGCACATCCGCCCGTTCGCCGCGCTCTACGCCAAGCACTTCAAAGATGCTTTTCCCTACGCGTGCGGGGTGAATGTCGCACACGCCCGTGATGTCCACGCCCTTTTTGCGCAGCAACACCTTTGCGACGCCGCTGCCCATAGCGCCGAATCCCCAAATTGCAACCTTGATGTTTTCCATACTGCTTCCTCCGCTTTTTTGTTTGCTGTTTTCAATGAAAAAACCGACATTGCATAACTGTTTATTCTATTGTATAATGCAAAATAACATTACTCAAACGAATGTTTTTTATATTATACATGAATAAACAGAATACAAAGGAGAGCGGGATGAGCCTTCAAAAATATGTTGCATTTCTAAAAACCGTGGAGCTCGGAAGCATCAGCCTTGCAGCAGAGCAGATGGGGTACACGCAATCTGCCGTAAGCCGCATGATCCTGGATCTGGAAAAGGAATGGGGGATGGAACTGCTGCACCGCAGCCGCGCGGGCATTGCGCTCAGCTCGGTTGGGGAGCATCTGCTGCCGGCGATTCGTTCCATCGTTGCGGACTGCGAGGAACTGAAATTCGCGGTGAATGAACTGCATGGCCTGCATACGGGCCTTGTGCGCGTCGGCACGTTTACAAGCGTCGCCAACATGTGGATTCCATCGCTGCTGGTTTCCTTTCAGAAGCTGTATCCCGGCATTGAGTTTACCTTGATGAACAGTGAGAACTATTCGGAAATTGAGGATTGGATCCAGCATGGCAAGGTGGATTGCGGGTTTGTGAATCTGCCTACGGTCACGGACCTGCAGGTCAGCTTCCTGCGCCGCGATACGCTCATCGCGGTGCTCCCGCCGGAACACCCCATGGCGCAAAGCCCCGTGTTCCCGATTGCAAGGCTGCAGGACGAGCTTTTCATCAAGCTCAAGGAGGATACGGACAACGAGCTTTCGCGCTTCCTTGGCAATCTGGCGCGGCCGCCCAAGGTGCGTTACGAGGTGAACAGCGACCACATGATTCTTTCCATGGTGGAATGCGGGCTTGGCATCAGCGTGATGCACTCGCTTCTTGCGGATATGGACCGCTACAATGTGGTGTGGAAAAAATTTGATTTGCAGCAGCACCGGGATATCGGCATTGCAACGGCAAAACAGGCCAAGCTTTCAAGCGCGGTGAAGCTTTTTGTTGGGCATGTGCGGGAACAGATCGGGCCAATGAGCAATTGATCATTGACAATGGATAAGGAACAATGGACAATTATGGCATCAGCGCGAGCATGCCAAACAAAATGCAACAGCAAACAGAGACAGGGGGAAAACGGGATGGAACAAATGCTTAGCACAAACCAGGCGGAGGAACTGAGCGCGATTCGCCAAAGCTGCAAGGCGCGTCAGCGGTATGCGCAAATTCAAATGATTGCGCTTGTGGCCATGGCTGCTGTTGTGATCGCATTTGTGCTTCTGCTCATGCCGCGGGCAAGCGCCGCGCTTGCGCAGGTGGATGCCGTAGTGGGGGAGCTTGCTTCGGTGGACTTTGCGGGTATGGCAGAGCGGGTGGATGCGCTTGTTGCACAAAGCAGCGCCAGCATGGAGGAGGCCATGGAGGGGCTGGATACAGGCCTTGCCGATTTGCACCGTGCACTCGCCGTGCTGGAGGGTGTGGACCTTCAAAGCCTGAATGAGAGCATTGCTTCGCTTTCGGCTATTCTGGAGCCGCTTGCCCGGCTTTTCGGGAGGTAAGCGTAAAACCCTTCCTTATTAAAATAGATAATGCCTCGGCATAAGTTGCACAGGGTTACGGCTCCCAATTTTTGGGAGCCGTTTTTATAAAAATTTTGACCGCTTTTTTTCTGAAAAGGGCGTTTTGCAACCGAAATGTAATCTTCCGTCGCTATAATAATGGTATAGAGGGGGATTCTGTGCATGCACGCGGCGTGCAAAGCACATGATCAACAAAAAACGGGAACCGCAGGCCTTCGGGCTGTATGCGCGGAAACGGAACTTATGGAAGAGGACGGAAAGGAGAAAAGCGTATGAACCAATTCAAAAAACCGCTTGCAATGCTGCTGGCGCTTGTCATGCTTTGCGGCGCGTTCCTCAGCGACGGTAAACTTGCGTTTGCTGAGGGTGATCCGATCATCGACGTGACCGAAGGCGAAAAGCCGGATGGAACGCCGGTGGCCAACGTTCTGGAGGTTGGCAATCCGGCAGGTGACCCAACGCCGGAGCTTACACAGGAGCCTGCACCGGAATACACCGTTACGTTCGTGGTAGGAGAAGGCAAATTCCCGGTGACGGTCGCCGAAAACGCGGATGCCGCAGTTCCGGCAGAAGCGAACGCGGCAATCACGGACTATGAAGCCGCAAACAAACAGGTTTTTATCGGCTGGGATAAGGGCTACACTTCCATTGTTGCGGATACGGAGGTAACGGCGCAGTTCGCAGCCGCGACGGCCCCGCTTACCATTCATTATAAGGACACCGACGGCAATCAGCTGCGCGCTTCGTATGAAGCGGTGTTTGCCATTGGCGCACCATACAGCGTAGATTCCCCTGAAATTCAGGGATACGTGGTAGAATCGGGCAAGGAAACCGTTTCCGGCACAATGGCGGCCGGCGGCGTTACTGTTACCGTCACCTATTCCGTAACGGATGCGAGCTATACGGTGCAGCACTGGGTTGAGCAGATCGACGGCAGCTTCAGCATGAAGGATGAAGAGACGATCAGCAACGCGCAGACGGGTACGACTGTGACCGCGGTTGCAAAGTCCTATGAAGGCTGCACCGCGCCCGACCCCATGCCGAGCGCCATGGTTGCGGCGGAGGGCACGGTGATCGCGGTGTATTATACCCGCAACACCTATACCGTTTTGTTTGAAACCAACGGCGGCAGCTATGTGAGTTCCATCTTCGATGTGAAGCACGGCGCAACGGTTACCGAACCCGCAGCACCCACGTTTGCGGGGTATACGTTTGCAGGTTGGCTGAACGGCGAAACCGCGTTTGACTTCAACACGCCCGTTACCGGCAACCTCACGCTTACCGCAAAGTGGGAGCCGAAGCTTGTGAACTACACCGTGGTGTACTGGCAGGAAAATGCGGACGACGATGGCTACAGCTATGTGGAAACCGCGACGAAGCAGGGGTACGCAGGTTCCGAAGCCACGTTTGATGAAAAGGACTATGCGCATTTTGTAGTGAGCGAAAACAGCGATTATAAGCTGATTTCGGGCGACGGCAGCACGATTCTGAATGTGTACTATGACCGCGAGGAATATACGCTTACGTTTGTGACCGGCAACAGCTACAGTCCGACCTGCGGAGAGCAGGAGCATACACATAGCAGGCGTTGCTATGAGTGGGTGCTCGTGTGTGAGAACGACAGCTTCTGGCATTGGCATAACGAGAGTTGCTATGAGCGCCGGCTTACCTGCGGCCTTGAAGAACACACGCATTCCAGCGCCTGCTATGCTTCCGGCGTGGTGGCCACCATTACCGCTAAGTACGGCGCGTATATTGCGGATGAATTCAACAAGGCACCCTTCAACACAACATATAACGGCCGTGCATGGGAAGATACGGGCAATACCTATGGCTATGCCCTGCAAACACTCGACCGTATGCCGGGTACGAATGTAACGTTCCGGCTGTATGATAAGAGCTCCAACAAGCTCAAGACCATCTATTACTGGGTAGAGAGCCTGCCCGGTGTCACACCGGATAAAATAGAGGGTGGTATTGGGTATACTCTGCTTAAGACGGTTGATACCTACTTCAACTACATGACTTATGAGGAAGAGTATCATCCCATTGAAGGCTTTATACGCCAGAGTGCAAGCGCTGCGGGCTTTAACAGGAGTCAGAAGGCCTTTGACAAAAACAACGAAGGCCATCTGTACTACACGCGTAAAAGCTACAATGTTCAATACTATAATGTAACGGGCGTTGTACACACCGCTTCCGCGAAATATCAACAGAGCCTTGCGGGTTACGGCGCTTATACGCCGAACCGCCCGGAAGGCATTGACGAAAGTTTCGTGTTCTCCGGTTGGTACAAGGATGAGGCATGCACCACAGCATTTGATTTTTCAAATGCTACGATGCCGGCGGGCAACATCGTGGTCTACGCAAAGTGGGTTGCACCGATGTTCACCGCTACATTTGAGTATCAGGTAATGATCGGTGGCGAAACGCATACCGTACAAGCGGATATCCCTTACGGCAGCACCATCAGCGCGCCTACCATTGCGCACCCGGATGGCTACCCGCTGGAAGGCTGGTATACCGATGCGGCATATGCGAACCGCTTTGACTTCAGTACGCCGATCACAAAGGATATCACCCTGTACGCCAAGTGGCATACGACACAAACCTACGGCTATACCGTTAAGTATGTGGATGCAAACGGCACGGAGATTGCGACAGCGTACTCCTCCACCGGCACGCCGAACACAACCGTCATCGCACAGGCCAAGAAAATTGACGGCTACGAGCTCAACGATGCACAAAGCAAGAGCGTGCTGCTTGATGCGGACAACAAAGAGATCGTATTTAAGTACGGGTACATCGGCACATACAGCTACACCGTGCAGTACCTGCTTGAGGGCACTACAACGAAGGTGTCCCCGGATAAGGTTGTGCCGAATGTCAGCAGCCGCATCGTCACCGAAAACGCGAAGTATGTGAACGGCTACGTGCTGATTTCGGATACCCCGCAGACGATCACCCTTTCTTCGGATGCATCAGAGAATGTCATCAAGTTCTATTATAGGGCGCTTGGTGAAGAGATCATGATCCGCTACTGGGTTAAGCACGTGATCGATAATGGGGACGGCACCACCACCCTGCGCGCCATTGAAATGAAGAGCGAAACCGTGGCTAAGGGTCAGTCCGCCACCGTTGTGGAGAAGGATGTTGAGAAGAAAACGTTTGAAGGGTACAAGTATGATCGTGCTGTTGCGCTTCCTTCCACATTCACGGATAACAGCAGCAGCAACAGCATCACCCTTTATTATGTGAAGGACGAAACCCAGACCAGGACGCTTTCCTACACCGTGGAGCATTATCTGGATAATGCGCTCCAAACGGCTGACACCGCGACCGTTGAGGAAAAAGTTTGGGTGCTCGATCCTGCCACAACGCTTACCGTCACACCAGCGAGCGTTGCACACAAGAACTACACCAACGCTGTGTTCACGCATTCCGACCCGGCAGCCATTCCCGGAACGATTCAGAACGGCGGCGTGATCAAGCTGTATTACGTTACGAAGACGGCGATCACCATCACCGCCAAGAGCGGCAGCATGACCTATGACGGCACGGCGCTTGAAAACGGCGGTTATGACCTGACCGGCACGCTCAAGGTGGGCGACACGCTTGATGTCACCGTTTCCGGCAGCGTAACCAACGTAGCTGACAACAAAGCGGACAACAATGTCATCACGAGCGTGAAAGTTCTGCGTAATGGCATCGATGTAACCGCGCAGTATACCATCACCAAGGTGCCCGGTACGCTCACGATTAACCAGCGCCCCGTGACCTTCACCGGCGAGAGCGACAGCAGGACCTACACCGGGAGCGATATTGAGCTTACCGGCATCACCCCCACTGGACTGCTCGAAGGCCACACCTATACAGGCCTCACGTACAGCGCGAAGGGCAAGAACGTCGGCGGATATGACGGCACGTTCAGCGGCACGGTAAAGATCATGGACGGCACTGTCGATGTGACCGAGAACTACGCTGTGACAAAGACCCCCGGCAAGCTGACGATCACCCCCATTGAAACCCCGATCGTGATCACTGCGGACAGCAACGAGAAGGAATACGATGGCACAGCGCTGACCGACAGCGGCTATACTTACACCAATGGCGTCCTTGTTTCTGGCGATGTGCTGACGGCGGTTGTCGAAGGCAGCCAAACGGATGTGGGTTCGGGCGCGAACAAGGTGGCATCCTACAAGGTCATGCGCGGCGACAAGGATGTGACGGCGAATTACACCTTCGGCACCTCCGTGGATGGTGTGCTCAAGGTCAACCCGCGTGCGGTCACCATCACGGTGAGCGATGCGAGCAAGCTGTTCGGCACGGTTGACCCGATCTTCACCGGTAGCATTACCAAGGGCGAGCTGGTGAACGAAGGGGATCTTGGAGCCATTGAATACTACCGCATCAACGCGGGCGTGGAAGCAGCCGGTACCTATAATGCGGCGCTCAGCGCGAAGTTCAAGGAGAACGGCAACTACGTTGTAACAGTGGTCAACGGCACGTTCACCATCTATCTGCCGGAGCCTGAGCCCATCATCCCGACGCCCACGCCGGACATCCCGCTTGATGTCCCGCAGACGGGCGATGGCGCCATGCTGCACACGATCATCGGATTTGCCTGCATTGCCATGGCGGGCCTGCTTGGTAAGCTCCGCCGCAAGGGGAATGAAGGCGAGGCATAATTTGCCCTGAAGGAACCAAACCTGAAAACGCCCGCTGGGTCAAAAGACCCGGCGGGCGTAATTCATAATCAAAAATGGGAAGGGATTTTCCGGCAGCCAACCGCTCCGCCGGGTTCAGGGACGCGCGCTCCCATCCCCCTTTCGGATTTCTTCCAGCGCGCCCGAGCGGGCGAGCGTGAGGAGCGCGCCGGTTACACGGCGGTCATAGCGGTCTTTCAGGGCATAGAGTTCTTCCGCTGCTTCCAGACAGCCCATTTGCCGGTTATAGCCGCGGTCCGTCGTCATAGCATCGAACGAATCCGCAACGCCGATCATCCTTGCCTCCACGCTGATCTCATCTCCAATGAGGCCGAAGGGATAGCCGCTCCCGTCCAGCCGTTCGTGGTGGTTGCGCGCGATCTCAACAATCTTTTCATCAAACCGCTGTTTAAGGATGCGCGCGCTGTCCATGGGATGGCGCACGATGAAACGCTGCTCGCTCTTTGTAAGCGGCTGGCGTTTTTTCAAGATTTCATCCGGCACAAAGCATTTTCCGATGTCGTGGAACAGGGATGCAACCATCAGGGTATCGAGCGAAACGGTGGCGGTATCCATGCCGTCAAGTGCCATTTGTTCCAGAATTTTCGCCGAATAACACATCACATGCACGCTGTGCGCGTATGTGTAATGATCCTTTTCGTCAATTTGGCGCAGCAGGTTGGTCAAATCGTCCTGAAAACCGAACAGGGAATCGAACAGCGGGCGGTTGGTAATGTAAAGAAGCTCTGTGGATTGTCTCGCGCGGATGAGAAGCTCATCCCGAAGGCCATGTACATAAAAGGAGTCGCCTGCCGCAAGCTGCTGCGGGCTGCCGTCTACCTTCATTTCAAGCGCACCGGAAAGAATATAGAAAAACTCAAGGGTTTCAACATCCTCCGCAGGCGTAATCCACACGGTTGCGCCTTTCAGGATGCTTTGGCGCATCACTTCAAGGCCGCCAGCCTGCGCGAGCAAACGAAGGCTACCGACGGATTCGATGCCGGCTTCCAAAGAGATACCTTCGTTTTTTTTAATATACAGGCCGTCCATTTTACGCTGTGAAATGCGGCGGCAGCCGCATGGGGTCCCGGGCGTATCCCGAAGGATACCTGCAGATTACGCGGCTTCGTTTCCGGTTCCGATGGGGGGAACGTTCACCACGCGCAGCGGGTCGATCAGCACCAGCTGGCCGTCGATCTCATACGCAACGTAAACGCATTCTACCGTAGCGCCGATTTCATCCGCATAGGCCATTACCTCGGCGACGATCTGATCCACCTGCCGAAGCAGCCACTTCACGTCGTTCTGCGGAGTGCTCTGCGCATAGCGAACGAGCGCATCAATGCGGGCGTTTGCCACGGACACCATCAGCCGCAGCTTCAGAACCTTTGCGGCGTCAACGAACCAGCCGATCAATCCCGCAGTGCCGGCTACAGGAACATCCCCGGGAAAGGCGGCAAAGGAGACAGCCGGCAGGGCAAATGCGAGCAGCATGGACGCGGCGAGCAAGAAAGCGAGTTTCCGTTTCATGGTGATTTCCTCCTGTTTGAAGCTTAAATGGAATACCGGCTGCGCCGAATGCAAAAACAGCCGCTAATGCAGCTGCCCGGTTACCACGCGGCTTCAAAAGACGCCGTGGCGCATGAAATGCATTGTGGTACAGTACGGCAACTGGCTGCCATAGGCGAACGCCCTTAGGCCCTTTAGCTTTGCGCCCTCCGCTTTCACGAGGTTTGCCTTTTACATAGAAAATGGATTGTTCTATATTCAATTTCATTCTAGCATGGAGGTAGGGAGCTGTCAACTGCGTTTTCGGCCGCGCATAATGCAAAAAGCCCACGCAAAGCGGGCTTTTTGCAAGGGGGGATGGGGGATCATTCGTCTGCAGCAATTGGCGCAAGGCGGTAGCTTACGACGAACGAGGGATTGGAATACATTTTATAGAACGCCTTTTTTACGCGCTCCAACGGAATGCGGCCCGTTTCGTAGCTCACAGAAGGCAGCAATACAGCATACTGTGTGGAATTGTAGCGGGAGATGGTGTCGCCGCGGCGCAGGTTGTTTTGCAGCGCGCTGAGCAGCAGGCGCATGAGCTTATCCAACATCAGCGGTTCCACGGGCTTATCTCCCATGCTGCTGATGGTGATGAGCGCGATGAACATCGTTGTGCCAAGACGGCTGAGGTTCCGCATATGGAGCTGGTAAATATCCTTGAAAATCACATATTCGCATACAAATGCGCCGGAACGTGTGTCGTCCGCGCAAAGCTCCGCACGGATGCTGTCAATATCTGTTTTGGAGGCGTTGTCAATTTTAATGAGCTTTTTATAAAACGCAAGCATGCCTTCAGGGGGCTGTATGCCAAGGTGGTTGTAATGCAAATCGGTGGCATGGTTATACTGCGCCAGCGCTTCGCTGCTGCGGCCGATCTTCAAAAGCGCCGTCATCAGCTCAAGGTTGAGCGTAGCGTCGAACGCATCCACATCAAGCGCCAGGCGGCACACCTGAGCGATCTCATCGTGTGCATCCTCGCCCTTAAGCAGCACGATATAATGCTGCACCGCCTTCAGGTACATGTTGTGCAGAAATACGCTGCGTGCGACCACCCATGCGTCCATATCGGAGTTGGGCAACAGCTCGCCCGCATAAAGCGTCATCAGCGTTGCAGCCTGCGCGCGGACCTCCGGCGTGAGGGATGCTGCACGCAGCACATCGTTGCAGGCAGCTTCAAAGGAGAAGACGTCGATCTCGCAATCGAGCGCCGGATTCCAGCGATACCCGCCGCGCTCGGTGATGATGCAATCGGAAAGATCGGGGCTGTAGTCCGAAAGCGTGGCACGCAGCCGGCTTACGAGCGTTTTAAGCGCACTTTCCGGGTTCGTGCTGTTCTCGCCGGGCCAAAGCACCTCAAAAAGATCCTTCATGAGGATGGACTTATCCCGGTTAAGGATCAGGTATTCCAACAAAACAATGCGTTTTTTTGAACTGCCCAGGCTTTTTATCACTTCCGTACCATTGGCGATGATCTCGAAACGGCCGAGCATAAAAACCTTAACTTTTGGCACTGGCGCTCCCTCCCTTATACCGGCTGGCAAGAAAATAGACAGAATTACAATGTAACAATTTGCCGCCTCAATCTTATGATATAAGCCGGAACCCAAAATGGCAAGCAGAAATCAAAACTTTTGGGTCGCGAATTTTGTACTTTCAGGGCAAATGGGGGTCTGGCAGCGCAACCCGCCGGCCTTGTGTGCACACAAGGCCGGCGGCGCGCATGTGCCCGAGCTCACGCATCATGGCGCTGCGGTCCGCGCAGATATAGTCCGCAAGCTC
>ERZ825670.4819-NODE-4819-length-10134-cov-11.170255_pt1 | contig 10134 bp, 6 predicted proteins | sample MGYA00519929_ERZ825670 | MGnify/ENA primary metagenome ERZ825670 (study PRJEB31778, sample SAMEA3449207) | human gut metagenome | biome: human gut; feature: human-associated habitat; material: faeces | place: United Kingdom | collected 2010/2012 ...
ATGGCTTCATCGTCACCAACGAGTTTGGACACTACTTTGAGCAGAAAACCTTCAATGATTACTACGACCGCCTGTTGAAGGATGCCGACATCGGGCACTTTACCTTCCACGCCCTGCGACATACCTTTGCCACCCGTGCGCTGGAACGAGGTATGGATTACAAAACACTATCGTCCATCCTCGGTCACTACTCGGTAGCGTTCACAATGGACACATACGTCCACAGCATGGACGAACACAAGCGGCGCGAGATGGACAAGATGGATGATATGTTCGGGATGCAGTATAGCGTCTCCGTTGAGAACCAGCCTTATCCTGTACTCTGCACCTTATTCCCGGACGGTTGCACCGCCCATGTTCCCGACTTCCCCAAAATCGTCATCACCGCATCAACATTAGACGCCGCCCTGCTGGAAGTCAAACAACAAATCGAAAAAGCCCTGCGCCAGTACAAGAACCCGCCCATTCCTACCAAGCAGGAACAGATCGTAGTGCCAAACAACAGCGTGTTGGTACTCGTCAAGGCAAGCTGACCGCACCGACTGCTCCTATTTTTACTTGCCAACTCCGCAAAGTTTATCCACAAAAAGCGCCCGGGCGGTTGAAAATCTCAATCGTCCGGGCGCAGTCATTTTGCCGTTTTGGGGTCATTTTGGGGTCAAAGTTACCAGCTTGTTACCACTTTTGCCATAAAGTAGAAAAAAGCTCGTTGAAACTTGTCGTTTCAACGAGCTTTTGTTGGTTGCGGAGACAGGACTTGAACCTGCGACCTCCGGGTTATGAGAAATCTAAAAATCGTGCGTTACAGTGATGTTTTGTTGGGTTTGGTGGTATTGTGTACCAAGGCTCGAAATAGATTTTGTCCCATGTGTACAAAAGGGTGCTATACGGTGCTGACCCGTTCCAACCCCTTTTGGGGGCAGTTTTGGGGGCAAATCTGCAAGACGAATTCTGACTTGCGCCGCTCAAATAAATGCGCAGCTTTGGTTCCATTGAGAAATGTGGATACCAATATCACTGGGTTCACGCAAGTGAAAAGCCCTACGAACCAGTATATAAGTTTTGTTCTCCAGCAAGAAGTTGTACGCAAACCAACTCTACACCGTCCTAGCACATCGCCCCTGTCGCCGCGAGAAACGCCCCGGTTTGGACTCGTCCGCAGTGCATCGGCGTGGTACTCGTCCAGCCAAATATTGCCCTAAAATCCCCGCTTTCCGGGGATTTTTTATTTTACCGCAAAGGCTTTTACCTAGACTGGATTTCCCTGTACAGGCAAATCCTGCACAAATAAATACTAAATAAATAAAATACTAAGATACTATCGTATCCTATCCGTAAAACACAAAAAGTGGGATTTTTCCCACTGTGGTTTTGCTGCGATTCGTACAACTTACCACCGGAGAGTACAACTTACGATTGCAAACCGACCCTGCCAAGTTGTATAATTAAAGCACCGATAGTTCGCGCAAAAGCTGGTGCAAGAGCATGAGCGCTTTTGCGAACACGCTGGGCGGCGCGCTTATTTTCGGCATGGCGGATGACGGGCAGATCGTTGGGCTGACCGAACCCGACAGCGACGCCGAGAAAATCAGCGAGATCATCAAGACGCGCATGGAGCCTATCCAATAGTACGATATACCGTGAAACTGCGCGCCGTCCGGCGCGATTTTATGCGCTGCGCGCAGCCAGCGGTGCGGCGCGGTCACTGCGCCCGCAGGCGCGTTTCGGAGCGCAACCGCCGCACAGCGGCGGCTCTTAGCGCGGAGATAGACACGCGCTCTACATTTCTACCCGAAAAAGGGCTTTTTCGACAAACTGAAGCGGGCGAACATTTCTGTTCGCCCGCTTTTTACGGTCTATAAAACTTTTTTAGCCTTTCACACTGCCCAATGCAACGCCCCGCACAATATATTTTGAGAGGAGCAGATAGACAATCATAACCGGCAGAATGGCGATGGTGATCATCATATACACCTTGCCCATATCGAACTTCAAAAAGTCCGCGCTGCGCAGCTGTGCTACGAGAATGGGCACCGTTTTCCACTTGGCATCGTTGATGATCAGCGCCGGGATAAAGTAGTTGTTCCATGCGCCCACAAAGCTGAATATTGCCTGTACCGCCATGGCGGGCTTCAGGATCGGCAGAATGACCGTGTTGAAGGTGTGGAACTCCCCCGAGCCGTCAATGCGCGCCGCATCAATAATGTCGCGCGGCAGGCTCGAATCCATATACTGCTTCATGAAGAAGAACACTGTCGGTGCGGCGATGCTCGGCAGAATCAGCGGCCAGAGGGTGTTGGTCAGCTTCATCGAGTCCATCAGGTTCAAAAAGCCGAGCGCCGAAACCTGTGTGGGCATCGTCATGATGAGCAGAATGACGGTAAAGGCCAGCTTGCGCAGCTTGAAGTCATACGCATAGATGGCGTAGGCCGTCAGTGCGCTGAAATAGACCGACAGCGCCGCACAGGCAGCCGACACGATCAGGCTGTTGCGCAGACCGGTCAGGATCGGCACATTGGCATCATGGGTGGTGTTGAAGAAGTTAACGCCAAAGCTGCCGCGGGGCAGCGGGTCAAACCCCTGCTGGATGGTAAAGTTGTTGTGCGTGGCGTTGACGATCAGCACATAGAAGAAGAACAGGCAGATAAAGCAGAGGACAAACAACACGATATAGGCCACTGCACGCTGCAGGGTCAGCATAGGGTCGTGAATTTTGCTTGCCTTTGCGGTAGTTGTTGCTGCGGTTTTGGTTTCGTTCGGCATACCGTTCACGCTCCTTTCTCAGTGGTTCGCTTTTGCAGCGGCTTTGGCCGCCTTGATGCGGACCTTCTCAGCCTTGCGCTGCTCACGGGTCAGACCGTCATCCTCCTGCGTGAGGGTGAAGTAGATGATGACGCAGAGCACCGCGCAGAGCAGGAACATCAGCACCGAGATAGCGCCGGCTGTGCCGTAGTTTTTGCTGTACAGATGCTGGTTCAGGTACATGATAATGGTGTTGGTCGAGCCGTTCGGGTCGCCCTTGCCGTTGGTCAAAACCTGCGGCACATCAAACATCTGCAGGCCGCCGATGAGGCTGGTGATCAGCGTGTAGACGAGCAGCGGGCGGATCAGCGGAATCGTGATGCGCCAGAACATTGTGGTCGAGGATGCACCGTCCAGCTGGGCGGCCTCATACAGGCCGGGGTCCACACCCATGATGGCAGCCATCAGAATGATGGTCGTATTGCCGAACCACATCAGGAAGTTCATCAGCCCAACCAGACCGCGCGCTGTCCAGACATTGGAAAGCCAGCGTACCGGCTCGGCCACGATGCCGAGCTTGAGCAGGATCGAGTTGATCGGCCCTGTTTCCGAGTTTGAAAACAGGGTAAAGAACAGCATAGCGAACGCCGATGCCATGATAAGGTTGGGCATATAGATGACGGTCTTGAAGAAGCCTTGAAACCGCAGCTTCAACCGCAGATCGGTAAACCACGCTGCCAGCACCAGTGATACAATAATCTGCGGGATAAAGCCCATCAGCCACATGACCATGGTATTGCTGAAATACTTCGGCACCTCTTTGATCATGGCGGCATAGTTTTTCAGCCCTACAAAGTTAGGGCCGATGATCTTTAGACCGCTGCGGAAATACTCAAAGAAGGAATAGTAGATGGTCGTTGCCAGCGGCCAGAACTGGAAGATGAAAAAGGTAATAAAGAACGGCGCCAGAAATATATAGCCCCATTTGGCGTAGCTCATGCCCTTTCTCTTTGTTTTCATAGGTCTCGCCCTCCTTAGCTGTGTGGGCATTGCCCTGCTGGGGGCAGAGCCTTTCAAAATCTGATAAAAACAAAACCAGGGGCGGGCGTCTCTCCCCGCCCCTGGCATGGCGTTTGCGGTTCAGTTCGTTTTGTTCAAGGTAATACCGCATAATTCTAAGTGCCGATACGGCGAGCGAGGTGCCGCAGCCGCCGGAGCGGTGCTTAAGCCGTCAGGCGGGAATTGTGCGGTGTTGCCTTAAGGTCACGCAGGTATTTATGCGGGCCATTCGACGCTGCTCAGCTCAGGATACTTGACCTTGATCTGATCCTCGAAGTTCTTCTTCGCGGTCTCAAGGTCAACCGTACCGTCAAAGTAATCCTTGAAGCAGCTCTGGAGGGTCTCGTTGCAGCCCTGATCGTACGGACCGGCATTGGACATATCAATGGTAGGTGCAACCTCTGCAAAGAGGGCAATGTGGTTCTGGCCGCCGAGGAATGCGGAGCCGAAGTTCGGGTCAGCAGCAATGGAATCCATAGCACTCTTGCAGTTGGTGTAGTCCTGCGTATCCTCGGTGATCTTGGTCATGATGTCGGCATCACAGGTCAGAGAGTACATGACATCCTTGATCGTGGGGATGTTGTCGGTGCCGGCTGCTGCGCAGATCCAAGTGCCGCCCCAGTAATACGGCTGAGGACCCTGACAGACTGCGTAATCGCCGAAGATACCGTTGCCGACTTCCTGCTTGCCTCCCTCAGACTCAGGCGTGGCCAGAGAGTTGCCCAGCAGCGTGAAGTTGATGCCCCAAGTGGAGTAGAAGAAGCCGAAAACCTTGCCGGCAGGACCCTGATCGGCGGCCCACTGGTCGCTCCACAGGCTGGTCTTGTTGTTGTAGCCGTTATCGGTATAGGTCTTGGTCTGATCGACCCAGTTCATAATGTTGGGGTCGACCTTGACGGTCGTGCCGTCCACCCAACCGGCGGACACATTGTTGGAGAAGGTGCGGTAGGAATCATCGTAGCCGGAGAGCATCTTGTAGCCCTTGGCAGCGGCCTTCTCAGCCACATCGTTGAACTTATCCCAATCGCTCAGTGCGGCCTGGACCTCTGTCGGATCATCAGTGCCCAGCACATCTTCGGCGATGGAACGGCGGTAGGCAAACAGGCCCGGGGTCGCCTGCCATGTGGTGCCCTTCTGCACGCCATCCACGGTAACGATGTCCTTGGTGTACTGGTACTGATCCTTGAGATCATCATCGGTCAGGCCGACATCCTTCTTGACATCCAGCGTATATTCGGAATCCACATATTTCAGCGCGTAGTCCGCCTCGATCAGGAAGATGTCGATCTTGTCATCGGCAGCGGCGCTGTCCTGCTTGAGCAGGGCCTCGTCCAGCTTATTCTGGTAGTTGTTGTTATCGTTGGGGTTGATGGTCCACTTTACGGTGACACCGTTATCCAGCGTCGTGGTGGACTTGTCGGCGGCAATCTCCTTGACGCCGGGGTAATAGTCGTTGAAGCGGGACTGGAATTCATCGTTCCAGCACCAGATGTTCAGGACCTTGCCCTCCTCTGCGGCTGCATCGGCAGCGGGTTCTGCGGCCGTGCTGCTGGCTTCGGTAGAGGTCGAATCAGCGGCGGGGGCTGCGGACGAGCTAGCGGCACCTCCGCCGCAGCCTGCCAGCAAGGTGGCTGCCATTGCAGTGGCGGTCAATAAACTCATTGCCTTTTTCATAATGTCTTTTCCTCCTTTTAAAAAAGAACTCATGTATGAATCAGATATTGTGACCCGCATCCTTGCGGGTTTGAACCTATGGATTGGGGACATCAACGGACTGCCCTTTCAGCAAACTGCCGGAGACCAGTTTCTGTTCCGGCAAGGCCGTGCGCGGGGATTCGATCTGCTCGATAAGCAGCTCTGCCGCGGCGCGGCCCAGCGCTTCGGTGTCCTGCCGGTAGGTGGTCAGTTGCGGGGACATGATCTGCGAAATCAGGTTGCCGTCATAGCCGGCCACCGAAATATCCCGCGGAATCAGAAGTCCTTCCTGCCGGATCGTCTGGATGCCGCCGATGGCGGAGAAGTCATCCGGGAAGAGGATCGCCGTGGGGCGCTGCGGCAATGCCAGCAGCTGACGGGTCGCAGCGGCGCAGCTTTTCGCATCTCGGTAGGTGCTCGGCACGATGTAGGCGTCCGGCACCGTGATCCCATGGGCGGCGCAGGCACGGTAGAAACCGACCAGACGCTTCTGGGTGACTGCGCTGTGATTCTCTCCGTGGATATAAGCGATCCGCTCATGCCCCAGCGCGGCAAGCTGATCCACCAGCTTGTGGACACCATCGGTGTTATCGGAAAGTACGGCAGCCCGGTTGTTAAAGACATGGTCGACTGTGACGATCGGCAGGTTGCTGTTGGCCAGCTCAATGACCTCCGGGTCATCGAACTTGATGCAGGCAGCGATCACGCCGTCTACGCCGCGGTAGCGGCAATGCTCTAAATAGCTGGAGTGGCCGTGGCCAATGTTGTGGTTGATAAAGGTGATATCATAGCCTCTGCCCTCGGCGTGGCGTTTGAAGCTGTCCAGAACAGCCGCGAAGAACTCATGCGTCAGACCGCTTTGTGCCTCGTCCACGAAAAGGACGCCCAGATTATAGGTGCGGTTCGTTTTCAGGGCCCGCGCTGCGGAGTTTGGCATATAGCCGATCTGCCTTGCAGCCTCGCGCACTTTTTCTTTGGTGGCCTGACTGATATCGTTGTGACCGTTCAGCGCCTTGCTCACGGTAGCCACCGAGACCCCGCATGCCTTTGCGATGTCTTTGATGGATGCCATGATATCGCCTCCTTGCATCTTCCTTAATCGTTTTCGCATCTTCACTATACAACATGTCAACCATAAAATCAATGCCTTTTTTGCATTTTTTGTGCATTTCGATTCGATTTGGCGATTTGCAAAAAGCGAAAACACCTGTTTTGGCTATTTCGTTTGGAGTTTCGCTGAAAAAGGGACATAATTTGCGCCCCACCTTGCCGTTTTTACACTTTTCGGCCCGGTGATGCAGACCCAAATTTGCTCTTTATGGTGCCACAACCGGAAAACACTCTTATATAAAATAGGTGGCATTCGATTTTCGTGCCAATTTTCGGTTTTCAAAATTGTGAAACCTGCCAAATCATCGTTAAATTCAGCCGCAGCCCTTGCAATTATCCGAAAAACGCGGTATTGTAAGGGTAATAACTTAATCGTTTTCGATTTGAACTTACGATTTTATCTGCTTTCCATAAGTAAGGAGAGGGTCTCTATGAAGTTCGGTCATTTTTCCGATACCGCACGCGAATATGTCATCACCACGCCGCGCACGCCGCTGCCGTGGATCAACTATCTGGGCAGCGAGGCATTCTTCAGCCTTGTTTCCCACACGGCGGGCGGGTACAGCTTTTACAAGGATGCCAAGCTGCGGCGTATCACTCGCTACCGCTACAATAACGTACCTGCGGACTCTAACGGCCGGTATTACTATATTAAGGACGGCGATACCGTCTGGAATCCCGGCTGGCAGCCCACCCAGACCGAGCTGGACAGCTATGAGTGCCGCCACGGCCTCGGGTACAGCATCATTACCGGCAAAAAGAACAGTCTGGCCGCGAAGCTGGAGCTGTTTGTGCCGGTAGGCGACAACTGCGAGATCGACCGTCTGGTGCTGACCAACGAGAGTGATGTACCGAAATCGTTTACTGTATTCAGCTATATGGAGTTCTGCCTCTGGAATGCTGTGGACGATTCCACCAACTTCCAGCGCAATTTCTCTACCGGCGAAGTCGAGGTCGAGGGCAGCACCATCTACCACAAGACCGAGTACCGCGAGCGCCGCAACCATTACGCATTGTTCACCGTCAACACGCCCATTGACGGCTTTGACACGAGCCGGGACGCCTTTTTAGGCGCATGGCGCAGCAATGCTAACCCCGAAGTAGTGGAAAAAGGTGCCTGCACCAACTCTGTTGCCCACGGCTGGGCACCCGTTGGCGTGCATCAAGTCAATGTCACCCTGCAGCCCGGCGAAAGCCGCAGCCTGATTTTTGTTTTGGGCTATATAGAAAACCCGGAGGACGAGAAGTGGGCCGCGCCCGGCGTCATCAATAAGACCCGCGCCCAGGCGATGGCTGCCCGCTATGCCACGGATGCGCAGGTCGATGCGGCACTTGCCAGGCTGTACGACCACTGGAACAACCTGCTGTCCACCTACTCGGTCAAGAGCAGCGATGAAAAGCTCGACCGCATGGTCAATACCTGGAACCAGTACCAGTGCATGGTCACCTTCAACATGAGCCGCTCTGCCAGCTATTATGAGAGCGGCACGGGCCGCGGCATGGGCTTCCGCGATTCCTGTCAGGATCTGCTCGGCTTTGTGCATCTGATCCCCGCCCGCGCGCGGGAGCGCATTCTGGACATTGCCGCCACCCAGTTCCCCGACGGCAGCGCCTACCACCAGTACCAGCCGCTGACCAAAAAGGGAAATGCAGACATCGGAAGCGGCTTTAATGACGACCCGTTATGGCTGATTGCCGGAACTGCCGCTTATTTAAAAGAAACCGGCGACTATTCGATTCTGGATGAAATGACACCGTTTGACAGCAATCCGGACAATCAGGCTCCGCTGATGGAACATCTGCGCCGCTCTTTTCATTTTACGTCCACGCATCTCGGACCGCACAACCTGCCTCTGATTGGCCGTGCAGACTGGAACGACTGCCTGAATCTGAACTGTTTTTCAACCGTTCCCGATGAATCCTTCCAGACTGCCGGTGCTTCCGAAGGTCCTGTTGCCGAATCTGTTTTTATTGCCGGAATGTATGTAAAGTACGGCAGGGACTATGCACAAATCTGCCGCCATGCCGGTCTTACCAAAGAAGCTGCTGATGCCGATGCGCAGGTTGAGCAAATGATACAGGCGGTTTTAAAATCCGGCTGGGACGGCGAATGGTTCTTACGTGCCTACGATGCCGCCGGAAAAAAAGTCGGTTCGCATGAATGTGAAGAAGGTCAGATTTTTATTGAGCCGCAGGGCTTCTGTGTCATGGCTGGAATCGGGGTAAAGGAAGGTCTTGCCGAAAAAGCACTGGAGTCCGTAAAAAACAGGCTGGATACAAAATATGGCATTGTTCTTTTACAGCCGGCTTACACATACTATCACCTTGAACTGGGTGAAATTTCCTCTTACCCGGAAGGCTCCAAAGAAAATGCCGGTATCTTCTGCCACAACAATCCTTGGGTTTCCATTGCTGAAACTGTTTTGGGACACGGCAGCCGCGCCTTTGAAATTTATAAAAAAATCTGTCCGGCATATCTTCAGGATATCAGCGACCTGCACCGGACGGAAGCTTACGTTTATTCGCAGATGATTGCCGGAAAAGATGCATGCCGTTTCGGTGAAGCAAAAAACAGCTGGCTTACGGGAACTGCCGCATGGACATTTACAAATGTTTCACAGTATATTCTCGGTATCCGCCCTGAATTTGACGGACTCTGCATTGATCCGTGTATTCCGGAAACCCTGTCCGGATTTACCGTAACGCGGCATTTCCGCGGTGCCGTTTATCATATTCACGTTGATAATTCTGCCAAATCGCAGAAAGGCATCAAAACCCTTCTTGTAAACGGCACTCCGGTTGAAGGAAATATGATTCCTTATCAGAAAGATGTGACGGAATATCATGTCACTGCAATTATGTAATGGAGGAACTTTGTATGAAACATATTAATTTTCCAAAAGATTTTATATGGGGAACAGCTTCCAGCTCCTATCAGACCGAAGGGGCTTATAACCGGGACGGCAAAGGCGCTTCTATCTGGGATACGTTCTGTCAGAAAAGCGGTGTCATTGCTGACAGCTCTGACGGAACGCTTGCCTGCTGTTATTATGATAACTATGAAGAAGATATCCGGTTCATGGCAGATGCCGGTATCCGCGCGTACCGTTTTTCTGTTTCATGGCCGCGGATTTTTCCAAACGGCGATGATCCTGCTGTCAATCCTTTGGGGCTTGCCTTTTATGACCGTGTTGTAGACTGCTGTATCCGGTATGGCATCCAGCCGCACATTACGCTTTTTCACTGGGACCTTCCACAGTCCCTTTCGGACCGCGGCGGCTGGCTGTCTGCGCATACGATTGAAGCATTTGTGCGTTATGCTGCTGTTATCTGTGAACATTTTTCGGACCGTGTAACTTATTTTTCCACAATCAATGAACCGCAGATTATTACAAAAATGGGGTATTATGACGGTCTTCACGCGCCCGGATACCGGCTTTCCATGCTGGAAACACTGGATATTCTCCACGCACTTGCCAAAGCTCATGCACTTGCCGTTCCCGCAATGCGCAGGGCTGCAAAGAAACC
>ERZ825670.4823-NODE-4823-length-10125-cov-3.940318_pt1 | contig 10125 bp, 9 predicted proteins | sample MGYA00519929_ERZ825670 | MGnify/ENA primary metagenome ERZ825670 (study PRJEB31778, sample SAMEA3449207) | human gut metagenome | biome: human gut; feature: human-associated habitat; material: faeces | place: United Kingdom | collected 2010/2012 ...
CGCCTTCCATAATCATCTGAAAACCCAGGGACATTTTTGCTCGCTCTTTTTGATTTTCACTTGAAATGATATCTTCCAGTCTCTTCCTATCCTCTTCGAGTTGAAACAATGCCTCTGATTCAATTCGTTTTAACTGCATGTCTCTTTTTTTATAATCATCTATGTGATTTTTGACATCTTTCCAACTTTGTCTTACAGATTGACATATGGATACTATTGTACTACATGCTACCGAAACAACCATTGAGCAAACCACACCTGCTACTATCGCTGGTCCCGCACCTGGAATAATTGCTGCAGAAATCATAGGACCTACTGCTTCTGTAACCATTCCTGACAATATAAGTTCTGCTCCTTTTGTTCCAATTTGTTGTACACATTGTTCTGCAGATATTTTACCATTGTTTTTTAATACTTCATAATCCCATAATGTTAAAAATCCATTTAATCTCTCTTCCCAATCAGCCATTGTCATAGGAATATGTCTCATTGCTTGCATCTCAGCCAAGTCTAAATATGCAGAAACCATTCTTTCTAACTGTGCAATTTCATTTTCAGATATTGTATATAATTTCTGCTGCAGTATTTCCTGAAACTGCATAATGAAGTTTGTTTTGTACATTAGAAAAAAATCTTATTGTGGATTTTGCCGTCTTATCATAATCTATTGAAGTCGCATAAATGTCTGTAATTTTTTGATAAAATTTTCTTTCAGACATTCTTATTTCTCTTATTCTTTCTAGTTGCTCTTCAAAATATTTCTCTGTTAAGATTGATCCACCATTTTTTAATCTTTCATCGTCCATTACCCAACCTTTAATAGTAAAATCCTTTACTATCTAATTAGCCCATTTTCTAAATTGTACTGCTCTTTCATTATCTACCTTTACATTTTTATATGTTGATTAATTGCAGATATTGATACACCATATAATGTTGCCAACATTTTTTAGGTCGCTCTTCCTTTATATATTATTGCTTTTCCTTATCCTTCTTAATTTGCTTAGCATATCTATCTTCTTCGCTAAATACACATCCACAATACTTTTGCATATACAAGCCAAGTTCACGCGCTTCAGCTTGTCCCTCTCTAAAACCTGGACGAAAATCCCTATATAAAAAAGTCAATCCATATTTATCAGCCATCTCTTGACCTATATTTTTAAGAGCTTCATGATTTTGATATGGACTAATTAACAATGTAGTAGAAAAAGTATCATATCCATTCTCTTTAGCATATTTAGCAGTTTGCTCAAGTCTAATTCTATAGCAATATTTAACACATCTATTTTCCAAATCATTTACGACATTTTTGCAAAAATCCCTTAATCCATAATTTTCATCAAAAATTGCATTTATTCCTATTGATTTGGTATATTCCTTTAAAGTATCTCTTCTTGCCTTATATTCCATATAAGGATGTATATTAGGATTAAACCAATATACTGTTGGCTCTATTCCTTCTTCTCTTAAGCTTTTTATGCAATATACACTACAAGGTGCACAGCATGTATGTAATAATAATTTCATTTTTTCCTCCTTGCTAATTTGGGGTCGGTCCTTTTTTTCGCATGCGAAAAAAAGAACCGACCCTATTTTCACACTACCCTAAATATGGATATCCTAAATGTTGATATGCTGGTGGCATAACGATTCTACCTCTTGGAGTACGAGATATAAAGCCAATTTGAATTAAATATGGTTCATATACATCTTCAATTGTATCAATTTCTTCTCCAAGTGACACCGCAATTGTTTCAATCCCAACTGGTCTACCTTGATATTGAGTTATCATAACTTCCAACATTCTTCTATCCACTTCGTCTAAACCTAGTTCATCTATTTCTAGTTGATTTAATGCATGTTTTGCAATCTTCAAAGTAATTTCTCCATCTCCCAAAACTGCTGCATAATCTCTAACTCTTTTTAATAATCTATTTGCAATTCTTGGGGTTCCTCTTGATCTTCTGGCAATTTCCATTGCTGACTCATCATCTATCTCAACTCCCAAAATTCTTGCTGACCTTTTAACAATTACCTGCAAATCTTCTGGTGAATACAATTCCAATTTATGAATAATTCCAAATCTATCTCTTAATGGTGTTGTAAGTGAACCTGCTTTTGTTGTAGCACCAATCAAAGTAAATTTCGGCAAATCTATTCTGATAGATTTTGCACTTGGACCTGTACCAATTACAATATCTAATGTAAAATCTTCTAATGCAGGATACAATATTTCTTCCACATTTTTGCTCAATCTGTGGATTTCATCTATAAACAATACATCAAATTCTGAAAGTGTAGTTAAAATTGCAGCTAAATCGCCTGGCTTCTCAATTGCAGGTCCTGATGTAATTTTGATATTTGAATGCATCTCATTTGCAATTATATTTGCAATTGTTGTTTTTCCTAATCCTGGAGGTCCATAAAATAAGCAGTGATCAAGTGGTTCCCCTCTCTTTTTTGCTGCTTCTATATATATTTTCATATTTTCTTTTACTTTTGTTTGACCAATATATTCGTCTAGTGATTGGGGTCTTAATGAATTTTCCAATCGTTCTTCTTGTCTATTTTCTAGTTCTGGTCTAATTACTGAATTCTCTTCCATATCAACATGCCTTTCAATTTTTCTTTGTTAAAATTATATCAAAATTGCTTCAATATTTCAATGCATATTTTCACTATTCTCTAATATTATTTATAAGATATAAAGTTGTACTTTTTAGAAAGGATATTGCCTTGAAAGTTTTAAAAGTTTTCATATTAAATACAATAATTTTATTGCTAAGTTCAGTCATTTTACAAATTATCAATATGTTTTTTAGCATATATATTTCAAACACCATTGGTGAAGAAGCTGTTGGAGTATTCACTCTTGTTATGTCTGTCTATATGTTTGGAATTACTTTAGCTTCTGCCGGAATAAATATTTCTGCCACCAGAGTTGTTTCAGAAGAACTTGCATCTAACAATGAACTTGGTGCAAAAAAAGCTGCTCAAAAATGTGTACTTTTCAGTCTGCTTTTTGGGCTATCTGCAAGTGTAATATTTTTCGTATCAGCTGATTTTATCACCATTCATTGCTTACATAGTAAAATCAGCAAAAATGTAATATATCTTATTTGTATAGCCCTTCCGTTTATTTCTATGTCATCTGCTGTAAATGGTTATTTTACTGCAGTTAGACGTGTTTATAAAAATGCATTAGCAAAATTTTTCGAAGAATTCGTAAAAATTTTATTTACTGCTATTTTATTAAAATCCCTTATGCCTGATGATATAAATTATGCCTGCTATGCCCTAATTTTGGCAGATGTAATTTCAGAAGTAACTTCATTTGCACAACTATATTTTCTATATGTTCGTGATAAAAAAGGTTCACTTTCTGAATCACGTTATCGTGACTTAGATAGTTATAATAAGCGAATTTTGCGTATTACAATCCCAGTCGCTTTAACCTCCTATTTACGTTCAGGCTTATCAACTATAAAACAATTGATTATCCCATCAAGCTTACAAAAAAGTGGAATGAACTCATCAAATTCTCTAATAGCTTATGGAATTGTAAATGGAATGGCCATGCCAGTAATCATGTTTCCTGTAATCTTAATTACTAGTTTTAGTGGATTACTGATACCTGAATTTTCACGATTTCATACTCAAGGTAAAAACAAAAAAATAAGAAGCCTCTCAATTCTTATTTTGAGTTGCACTCTTATTTTTTCAGTTCTAGTTGCTATTGCAATTTTTATGCTTTCTGACGAAATTAGCACAATAATTTATCATAAATCTGAAATAGCTAAATATATCCATATCCTTTCTCCTTTAATTGTTATTATGTATCTTGATATCGTTATTGACCGGAATTTTAAAAGGATTGGATGCCCAAGTTGATGTTATGATAATTAATATTTTTGATTGCTTAATTACCATTACTTTTATTTATTTTTTAGTTCCTTTTTTAGGTTTTAGTGGCTATATTATATCTATTTTTATTAGTGAAGTAATTGACTTCTCTTTGAGTGGTTTCAAGCTTTTGAAGAGATTGAAGTGTTAAAAAAGTGCTAAGAAAAACACCGACCCCAAATTGACAAGGTTGTCAATTTGGGGTCGGTGTTTTTCTTGTCACTATTCCATCTCAATTATAGCATGTAACACTGAATCATCCTCACTTTTTACAGCTACAATATGTTTTCCGTTTTCAAAAGAATATTTGCACTTTACAGTTTCACCTAGCTTAATTTCTCTCTTATATGTAATCCTCAAATTATTCAAATGATTTCCTCTATATACCTCATCTGGCAAAGCTTCATTTGCCAAATCAACATAATTCAAATTATGCATATGATTATTAACATCAATATCTGCTCTTCTTACTTGATAATATGTTTCTTCCTGATATTGTTCAGGTTCCTTTATTTTAGGAAAATCCTCATTCTCGTCAAATGAAAACATCTCTAATTCAGGTTGATATGTACTTAATAAGTCAGCATCAATTCTAACTATCTTTCCTTTTTCTGTATCTACTAACACCCATTTAGTTGTTGCAACTGCAATAACATTATTTTGCTCATCATATAGTTTGAAATCACGGAAAGCATAACATCTTATTGCATTTCTAGACCAAGTTACAGCCTTTATTTTTTCAGCATAATTAGGTCTTCTAATTATTTTCAATTTCCATTCAATTAACACCCAAGATAAATGTGTTCTTTCGATATCTAAAACTCCATATCCAGCTATATCTGAGTGTTTTCCTCCTACATCTTCTAAATAACTTAATATCGCCTTATTTGTAGCTTTATTATCTTTTCCTATGTCTGATAATTTTATTCTATATCCTTCTTCTACAATCATTTTGACTCCTCCATCTGTCAATTTGGGGTCGGTCCTTTTTTTCGCATGCTCAAAAAAGGACCGACCCTAAATTAGCATAAAAAAATAAAATTAATATCCTGGTTTTTCAAGCAGTTTAAACATATTTTTCTTATATTTTTCTACACCTGGTTGATTAAATGGATTTACCCCTAAAATCATGCCAGACATAGCACAAGCCTTCTCAAAGAAATAGATTAAATGTCCAACTGTTTCTTCAGATAATTTTGGTAATTCTATTACAATATTAGGAACATCACCAGAAACATGTGCATCTATTGTTCCTTCCATTGCCTTTTTATTTACAAAGTCTAGACCTTTTCCAGCAAGATAATTTAATCCATCCAAATTGTCTTCCTCTTCTTTTATTGTTATATCTGAACTTGACTTTTCTATTCTTATTACTGTCTCAAATAAATTTCTTCTTCCCTCTTGAATATATTGTCCCATAGAATGTAAATCTGTTGTAAAATCCACACCTGCTGGGAAGATTCCAAGTTGGTCTTTTCCTTCGCTTTCTCCAAATAATTGCTTCCACCATTCTGTAAAATAGTGCATTTTTGGTTCATAATTTACTAATATTTCTGTATTTTTGTATAATTTATATAAAATATTTCTTACTATTGCATATTGATAACATGCATTATATTTCAAATTTGCATCTTCATATTTCAATTGAGCTGTTCTTGCTCCATCCATTAACTTGTCTATATCGATTCCAGCAACTGCTATTGGCAATAGTCCAACTGGAGTTAATACTGAATATCTTCCTCCTACATTGTCTGGAATTACAAATGTTTCATATCCTTCTGATTTTGCAAGTGTTTTCAATGCTCCTTTTTCTTTATCTGTTGTTACATAAATTCTACTTCTTGCTTCTTCAATTCCATATCTGTTTTCAAGCATTTCTCTGAAAATTCTGAATGCTATTGCAGGCTCTGTTGTCGTTCCAGATTTTGAAATTACATTTACTGAAAAATCCTTTGTTCCAAGCACTTCTATTAAATCATTTATATAATTTGGGCTCAAATTGTTTCCAACATACAAAATTTGTGGATGTTTTCTTTTTGATTCTGGTAACAAATTATCAAATGTATTTGTCAAACTTTCGATTACAGCTCTTGCTCCTAAATAAGAACCTCCAATTCCTATTACTATAAGCACTTCTGAATCTTCTCTTATTCTTTGTGCAGCTTTTTTTATTCTTTCAAACTCTTCTTTATCATAATTTGTTGGCAATTCTAACCATCCAACAAAATCATTCTCATCATTTGCTCTTTTATGTAGCTCTTTGTGGATTTGCTCTACATTTTCCTTATATTTCATTATTGCTTTTTGCTCTATTCCTGTGTGTTTTAAATTAAGTTTTAAATTTAACATAAACTTCACTATCCCTTGTATTTATTTAGATTTTTATTGGTTCTATCTATAAACCTTTTTATGCTCTCAATTCATCAACTATAACTTTGTAATCTGATGCTGCAAGTATTGCAGATCCTGCTACTAGCACATTTGCACCTGCATCTTTAACTCTTTGAGCTGTTTTTAAATTGATTCCTCCATCAACTTCAATATCAATGTCTATATTTTTTTTATCTATATAACTTTTTAATGTTGAAATCTTTGCTAACATATCTGTTATTAATGTTTGTCCACCTTTTCCAGGCTCTACTGTCATTACTAAACATGTGTGAATATATGGCAAATATTCATAAACCTCTTCTATATTAGTTTCAGGTTTTACTGCAATTCCAACTCTTGCTCCTCTTTCTTTTATTAGTTTGATATTTTCCATTACTTGTTCTTTATCTTTACAGGCTTCTAAATGAAATGTTATTATATTAGGTTCAACTGTTGAAAATACTTCAATTGCTGTCTTTACATCTTCTACCATTAAATGAATATCAATTGGTAAATTTGAAATCCTTTTAAGATAACTGCTATATTCTACCATGTCATGATATGTGTCTTTCATAACAAATTTTCCATCCATTACATCTATGTGAAAATAATCTATTTTTGATTTTTCTAAAGTCAAAAATGTTTCCGCTTCTCTCCCTTTTTCTACTGTAAGGATTGATGCTGATACTTCTACCATCTTATTTCCTCCTTTTTCCTTTTATGCTTATATTTTACTATTAGATTAGAAAAATAGCAAGAGAAAGTAATAAAAAAAAGGCTATGAGAGTGAATATTCCCACTCATCATAGCTAAATTTTATTGTGCTAATTTAATTATTATTTCTTTTCCCTTATTTGTAAATATGTGTACAGAAATTTCATCTGTTGCATCAAATGTAGTTAAATCAAATGTCTGAGTATAATTGATAATTTTATTTTCACCCTCTGGAACACCATATCCACTTGTTCCATTTTGAGATACCTCAAACCTTTTTCCATCTGATGTTTCAGCATATTCTTTTTGCAATAGCATTTTATCTGAAATTTTCTTAACATAATCTGAACGATATAAATCATAATCTACTTCATCTGTTAAAAGCATTTCTGGAATAAATATTTTAAATGATGTTTTGTTTATACTTGTTTCAATTTTATTTATATCGATTTTTTCATTATTGCAAGATTTAACTTTATATTCAGTTGATTTTCTATTGTAAAATTGCTCTGGAACATCAACTTCAAATTTCCAATCACCGTAATACCAATCATTTAATGGTTGTTCATTTTCATTTTTTCTAACATGAATTCTTGAACATGTTACATATAATTTCTTGCTTTTTGGAAAATTGCTTCCTGATGATGTAGCTGTTAAATGATACATTAATTCATTACCATTAATTATTTCATCATCTGAATTCATGCTATATGCACCACTATATATATTATAATTAGCTTTTGCCTCTTCTTCTGTTTTATATTTTTGCTTAATCTCTTCTGTCTGCAATTCATTAGTAGCAAAAATTATATTTTCGTTTTCGTCTATGACTTTCAAATCATATAAATCCATTCCGAATTTCATATCATTAATATTATATTCCTCACTAAATTTAACCCTAAAATTCATATCAAAATTCTCGTTATCCATTATGAAAGAATCTACTGAAATTTCAATTCCATCATATTCTTGGAACTCTGAATTTACCTCTGCAACATATCCATTATTTACTGCATTTTCAACACCTTTACTACTATTATATCCAAACTTTTTAACAATAATGTCTTTCGCGAATACTCCTCCTGCCACTGTAACCATTAAACAACATGCTATTGCTGAAACTTTTAATATATTTTTATTTGATTTTTTCACCAATTTCTCCTCCTCTTGAAAGCAAGATATAGAAATTGTTGTTTTCACCCTCTCTAATATTTTTTCTTTATCCATCATAACTATATCCTCCTTTTTCTAATTCTTCTTTTATGGTCCTTGCCATCTTTTCATTAATTCCTTGTATACTGCTTATTTCCTCTATAGATGCTTCTTTTATTTTGGTTATGCTTCCAAACTTTTTAAGTAATGCCTGTTTTTTTACTTCTCCAATTCCTAAAATAGCATCTAAACTAGATTTTGTTATTTCCTTATCACGCAATTTTTTATGGTATTCTATTGCTGTATTATGCACAGTATCCTGAAACAGTGTAATTTGCTTTTTTAATTCTTCCGAAAGTGGCAATTCTACTCTATTTTCATCTATTAAAGCCCTTGTGGTATGCTTTTCATTTTTTACCATTCCAAACACCGGAATGGATAACTGATATTCCTCTATAACCCCTTTTACCGCTCTTAGTTCTGTAATTCCTCCGTCTACAAAAATAGTATCTGGAAGTTCTCCAAAAGCTCCTTTTGGGTTTTCTATGGAATGTTTTAACCTTCTTCTTACAACCTCTGCCATACATTTAGGGTCATCTTGCCCTTCTACTGTTTTAATGCGAAATCTTCTAGATAAGTTCTTTTTTATCACTCCATCTTGCATCACACACATACCAGCCACAATATGGCTTCCAGCAATATTAGAAATATCGTAGGTTTCTATTTTTCTTGGTAGTTTATCCATTTGTAATACTTCTTTTAACTCTTTTACAATATTATATTTTTCCTGATAGCTATTTTCCAAAGTGATTTTTGCGTTTTGTTCTGCCATTTCTACAAATCTTAATTTTTCTCCTTTTTTTGGAAAACGCAATTCTACCTTTCTTCCTGCCATACTGCTTAGCCATTCTTCTATTAGTTCTTTTTCTTCTAGTTCCTCACGAAGCATAATCTTATGTGGAATTCCTGGTCTATCCATATAATATTGCTTAATAAACTCTGCTAAAATCTCCTTATTTTCTTCATCTTGCATGTTTTCTAAAAAATAATGCTCTCTTCCTATCATTTTACTAGAACGTACAAAAAATATTTCAATACATACTTTTAAATCGTTTTTCCAAAGTCCAATCACATCGATGTCATTTTCTGAAAAATTAGAAACCTTTTGCTTTTCTGAAATATTTTGAATGGCTATCAAGGTATCTCGGATAGATGCTGCTTTTTCATAGTTTTGTTTTTCTGATGCTTCTTGCATATCTTGTTTTAGTTTTTTAATAACACCATCTGTTTTACCTTCTAGTAAGTCTATAATTTGCTCTATTTGCTTATGATACTCTTCTTTTGTAACATAGCCCACACAAGGAGCTGGACACCTTTTAATATGATAATTTAAGCATGGTCTGGTAGTAGATTTAAAATTTCTACACTGCCTTATTGGAAATTTTTCACGAATAAAATTTACCATTTCCTTGGCACTACCACTATTGGCATATGGTCCAAAATATTTTGCTCCATCATTTACAATTCTTCTAGTAGTAAATACATTTGGGAAATCGGATTTTACATCTATTTTGATATAGGGATATGTTTTATCATCTTTTAAAAGCACATTAAACTTAGGCCTATTTTTTTTAATTAAGTTACATTCTAAAATTAAAGCCTCTGCTTCGTTATCTGTTACAATATATTCAAAATGATCTATTAAAGACACCATTTTTTGGATACGTGCCGTTTTATTGTTCTTACGAAAATATTGTCTCACCCTATTTTTTAGTACCACCGCTTTGCCTACATAAATAATGGTATCGTCTTTATCATGCATAATATATACCCCAGGTTTATTGGGTAATTTTTTTAATTCTGCTTCTATGTCAAACATAATCTCTTGTTTCACCTCTTTTACCATATTCCTATTTATTATAGCATAGTCTTGTGGCTTTTTTCAAAAAAATTTTTTCTTTTCTCTTGTCACATTTTGCAATT
>ERZ825670.4829-NODE-4829-length-10113-cov-5.305031_pt1 | contig 10113 bp, 6 predicted proteins | sample MGYA00519929_ERZ825670 | MGnify/ENA primary metagenome ERZ825670 (study PRJEB31778, sample SAMEA3449207) | human gut metagenome | biome: human gut; feature: human-associated habitat; material: faeces | place: United Kingdom | collected 2010/2012 ...
TTAATCAGATGAGCTGTTCCTTTGATTCGATGTCCGTTCGCCATCTCAGTCAATGCCTCTGCCATTTTCATCGTCACAATACCACCTGTCATTTTCGCATATCCACGAATTGGCATATTGTAGTTAAATAATACATTCAGGTTCGGCTTTCCCTTCCAGTCACTGATTTTCAGAAGTAATTTCAGGATTGCACAGAGCAGTTTTCCAAGAATTCCTTTTCCGTAATACAACTGGCAGACTGCATCGTTCATTTGTATCTCACCGCTCCAGCTTCCATCCGGAATCTCTCTTCCATACAGAATACGGAATTTTTCGTCTGAAATGTCTTTAATCTTGCCGCTGAAATATTCCGGCAGTTCTTCTTTCTTGTAGCCACCGTTTTCAACAGTACCTTTTACGTCTAAAGCACCTTCCAGAACCATCTGCTGCGCATTTTCACCGATCATGATCTGATAAGTACCGCTTTCAATCTCCCAGCTATCTGTTCTTGTATCATAAAAACGGAATGTCTTATCATCAAATCCGATTCTTACTTCCTTTTCTTCTCCTGGCTGAAGCTCTACTCTTACGAAACCTTTCAACTCGCGAACCGGTCGAAAGACAGTCTCAGAAGATTTCCCAACATACAGCTGTGCGATCTCAGTTCCTGCCACATTGCCTGTATTCTTAATTGTAAATGTCACACCTTCTGTATCTATTTTCAAATCTTTATATTCAAAGGTTGTATAGCTCAATCCATAACCGAATGGGAAACGCGTTGATTTTCCAACAGTTGTGTAATAACGGTATCCGACATAAAGAGACTCTCTGTACTCACTGCTTCTTTCTTTGCTTGGGTAATATGCATATGCCGGTGTATCCTCGTAATGGAGCGGGTAAGTCTCATTCAGCTTACCTGACGGATTTACTTTTCCGGTCAGAACATTCATCATTGCTGACGCGCCTGCCTGTCCGCCAAGATAACCATGTACGATTCCTTTTACATATGGATACCATGGCATCTCGATCGCTGATCCGGCTGAAAGAACTACGATTATATTCTTATTTACTGTTGTAAGTTCATTAAGTAATGTCTCCTGTGCGGCCGGCATGGACATATGTGTACGGTCAAGTCCTTCGGATTCGCTGATTTCATCAAGTCCTCCGAAGAAAAGAACGACATCTGCTTTCTTCGCAAGCTCTACTGCCGCCTTTGTTAGCTTCTGATTCGGTTTTCTGTTGCGAATATATCCCTGCTCATATGCAACAACATCCAGATCTGTTGATCCAATCACATCAAGGATTGCTTCCGGCTGTTTTGTCAGGTTATGATGCGCTTCCACATCAAATGTTTTTCCCTTTGCGTCTTCTGTTGCCTGATGTGTTGAGAAGATTACATTTAAAAGCTCATCCAGTCTCTGATCCAATACCGCTTCATCAAGATCACCATTCTCAACTGCATGAATAATATCATACATACCTGATTTTCCTGTTCCCGGCATTTCCAAATGGCTTCCGTTCTTCACACCAAGTGCATGATCATTACTTCCGCCCCAGTCAGATACAACAAAACCATCAAAGCCCCACTCATCTACCAGGATTTCCTGCAGCATATGACTGTTTTCATTTGCATAGACTCCATTTACTTCATTATAGGAAGACATGATGGACTTTGATTTACCTTCCTTAATTGCAATCTCGAATCCGGTTGTATAAATCTCACGGAACGTTCTTTCATCCACAACGGAATCATTTGCCATGCGGCGCAGCTCCTGACTGTTTGCTGCAAAATGCTTTGGACAAGCTGCAATACCCTTGCTCTGGATTCCACGAACATATGCCGCCGCCATTTTTCCTGCATGATATGGATCCTCTGAAAAATACTCGAAGTTTCTTCCGCACAGAGGACTTCTCTTAATATTAAGTCCCGGTCCAAGGATCACATTGACACCCATCGTCACTGCTTCCTCTGCAAGTGCTTCTCCAATTTCTTCTCCAAGTGCTTCGTCCCAGCTGTTTGCCACTCCTGCTGCTGTCGGAAAACAAGTTGCCGGAAGACTGGCATTCAATCCCAAATGGTCTCCTGCTCCTGCCTGTCTTCTCAGCCCATGCGGTCCGTCAGACATTACCATCGACGGAATTCCATATTTTTCAAAATCAACTGTCTCCCATGTGTTCTTTCCTGACATCATAATTGCTTTCTCTGCCAGTGTCATTTTTCTGATCAACTTTTCATATTTCAGACTCATTTTGAAACCTACCTTTTATTGTGTACTATGTTACTTTGTTACCCTTCGCAGTACCTGTGATCAGTTTTCTTGCATTTTCCATATCACAAGTGTCTTTTTTACTGAACTTATCATAACACAAAAAGCAGACCGTTAAGGTCTGCTTTCATAAATGGTCGTTTTTTCTACATGAACTGTTTTAATAACATTTTTTATTTTGATTTTTTCAATAATTTCTTATACGAGAAATCGATCGCAAATGCGCCCAGCGGAGCTGTCAACACAATCGCTAAAACAGCCACGGTAAGAACGGTATCTCCGCATGCAAATCCCATCGCAAGAGGGATTCCACCGATTGCGGCTTGAACTGTTGCTTTCGGTGTATAAGCCATCATGGCAAATAATCGTTCTGTCTTCTTGAGACTTGTTCCAAGAAGACAGACGGATACACCAAGCATACGAAACACCAGTGCACCTACGATAACAACTAACGCTTTCACACCGATTTTTCCAAGATATCCGACATTCACTGTTGCTCCTACAAGCACAAACAGAAATACTTCTGCTGCCACCCACAGCTTTCCATATTTCACAGAAATCCTCTTCGCAACAACTTCTCTCTTCTTCTGCAAACCGATCCCAATGAACATGATCGCGATCAATGCTGAAAATGTAATCGCCGTATTCAAACTGTCTTCCATAACAACAAGCAACAGAGAAATACTCAAAATGATCAACACTTTCGAGGTATCTCTTATATGCACTTTCTTAAAGTAATACGCAAGACATGTCCCTATTAATAATCCAATCCCAATTCCAAGGAAAATAGAAACCGGAATATTGATAAAACTGAGTATAGATGTACTTTGTCCCTGCATCATTCCTGTAAATGTTGAAAACAGCACGATGACATAGACGTCATCCACAGATGCGCCCGCAAGAATCAGCTGCGGAATCCCCTGTTTCACGCCATAGCCTTCCTCCATCAGCTTCACCATTCTCGGTACTACAACAGCCGGTGAAACTGCTGCAAGCACAGCTCCCATGATTGCAGCTTCAAGTATAGATAATCCCATCAGCTTCGGAGCCAGCAGTACAATTCCAACAATCTCAAACGTTGCCGGAACAAAACACATCATCACAGCCGGTCTTCCGATCTTTTTAAGTCCTGAAAGATCCAGACCAAGACCGGCTCTTGTAAGGATGATAATCAGCGCGATCTTTCGAAGCTCGGCTGAGATTCCAAGAATACTGTCATCCAACAGATTCAGTACATATGGGCCGAGTATCATCCCCGTGATCATCATTCCAAGCAAGCTTGGCAGTTTGATTTTCTTACAGATCCAGCCCATAGACATTCCTACAAGCAAGATCAAAGCAATACTTAGTAACATCTATTAAATTGCAAGCAAGTTCTTAATTGCTTCCATGTAAATCTGTACTGCTTCTTCAACTTCAGATACGAGTGTGTACTCGTCGGCACCGTGGATGCGGTAATCTACGCCCGGTTTCTCCGGTCCGAATGCGATGATATTTTTTAAGGACTTCGCATATGTTCCACCACCGATTACTAACGGTTTGTTCTCTGTATCTCCTGTTACATCTGTATAAGCTTTGTACAGTGCCTCTACAAGTGGAGACTCTTTCGGGAAGAACAATGGTTTTGTAGTTGTGTGGATCTCAATGCGTCCGTTCTCGTCTTCGAGCTTTCCTTCGCACATCTTGAGCATATCTTCTACAGAATATGTTACCGGGAATCTGATATCGATTGTAGCGGAGATCACACCGTCTTCTTTCTTAACGATTCCGTTACAGAATGTAAGCTCTCCAAACTCATCTGCGCATTTCAGTCCGATTCCTGATCCGTCACATGCTGTACCAATGTGTGAGTTATAGAATTCTACGAAATCATCTTCAAATCCGGCTTTTGCAAGACAGTCAAAGATAACACCTGCAGCATTAACTCCAAATGCCGGTGTACTTGCATGTGCAGATACTCCCTTTGCATAAATAGTGATCTTTCCATCTTCCTCTGTTACTTTGTATTCCTGAAGTTTTGTCTCTGCGAAAGCAGCTTCCAGTCTGTCTTTCAGTCCTTCTTCTGCCGGAATCTCTGCTGTACATGCATCACATACGGCATTGAATACAAATCCACCATTGATAGAAATAATCTTTGTATTCTTAGAAGTTGCCAGCATGCCAAGCATACCTTTCTCTCCGTGAATACATGGGTAATTTGCATCCGGTGTAAATCCACAAGATAACTCTTCTGCCACTTCATTATAATGCTCCATACATCTGGAACCATTTTCCTCATTACATCCCATGATCAGACGAACTCTCTTGTTGAGCTTCACACCTGAATCACGAAGAAGCTTCATTGCATAAAGCGCTTCCATAACAGGTCCTTTATCATCTGTTGTTCCACGTCCGTAAACGTAATCTCCTTCTCTTGTCAGCTTGAATGGATCATATGTCCAGTCACCGCCCGCCGGTACGATATCCAGATGTCCTGCGATACCAACGATCTCTTCGCCTTCTCCCATCTCTGCATATCCACAGTAGTTATCCAGGTTCACTGTCTTGAATCCGAGCTCATCTGCAATCTGCAGTGCTTCGTGAAGAACCTTTGCCGGTCCCTCTCCAAATGGCATTCCTTCTGCCGGTGTTCCAAGCTGTGAATCTATCGCTACAAGTCTTTCCATATTGCTTAACAATTCTTCTGTTGTTGCATGAATCTTTTCTTTAATATCCATTATTTTCACCCTTCCTTTTTTACGTTACTGTTCACACGATGTGCGACCAGCAACGCATCTCGCCATTTTAAATCGCCTTTGGCGATGGGGCGAGATGCATTCAAGCCAAAACATGCATCCTCCGTGTCAATCAGCGGAGTGATTGACACGGGAGTGAACAGTAACTTTTTTACTGGCTTCTATCATATGATGCGAGTGTCAAAAGTAAATTTTGACACTTACATCATCATATCATGTATCGTGAAAAATTTCCAGTCTTCCCTTAACGAAATTATCAACATTTTGTCTATAATCTGGATTAAACAATTCTTCCGTTTTAGATTATATTCTCTTAATAAATTTTACTTTTCTTTAGCTTTCGTGACACGAGGTGTTCACAATTCTTCCGTATAATAACATCATCAAGTTGATACAAATGAATTACAAAAGTATCATACATAGAAAAGAAGACGGTGATTGTATTAGCGACAGATCTTTTATGATTGCCGGACTTCGACCAAAAATTACGAATAGTTTATATAGATAATGGCCCGGTGCGGTGCACCGGGCCACGTTTTTGTTATTATATTTTCTTAACCTCTTTTTCCATTTTTCAGATCTTCCACGATTTCATTGTAACGTTTTTTATTCAAACGATAGAAGAACAGAACAACTGCTGTGACAATCCACAAAATTCCTGGAATTGTTGAAAATGAATGTTTCATAACTGCAATTACTTCCGGATTCTGTACCTGATTTGCCACATATCCATATTTACCAAGCAGAGCTGCAAGGAGTGCAGTTCCTATAGCCATTCCGATTTTATTTCCAAGAGAAACAAATGCATACTGGAATCCATCATTTCTAAGTCCTGTTTTCCACTCACCGTATTCCACACAATCCGGAATGATTGCATAGATTGCAGTGTTAAATCCTGAAAAGAAGAACTGTGTAATACCTGCCAATGCATAGAATACAATTGGAGATTCTTTTACATTAAAGAAGAACATTGCAAGCATAGCGATTCCTGTAAGTAATGCAAAAACAGATGCTGTTCTTCCTTTATTATTCAACTTGCGGAATACCGGCTGGAAGCAAGCTGCACCGATAATTGAAGGAATAATAATACACATGGAATATGTTGTATAATAGGAAGCATCTCCTTCTACATAAGTGAAATAATATAAAATATCTGCATTTCTTCCATATAATGTGAATCCAAACAGCACCTGTCCAACTAATGCAAGCAGATATGGTCTATTCTGCATAACGGCCTTCAGTTGTACTTTAATGGAGATTTTTTCTTTCTCCGGAATTGTCACCTGCTCTTTTGTCTTTGCAAAACAGAAGAAATGACATGCAGCAAAGATGCATCCGTAAATAATTGCAACAAACAGATAACCGTTCTTTACACTGTTGCTTCCAAGCCTGCTGATCAGTGGCACTGTTACGATATTGATGATTCCGATTGCGATCATTGCTGCTACGGAACGAGATGTGTTGATCTTGGCACGCTCATCAATATCCTGTGTCATAGCACCGCAAAGTGTTCCATATGGAATGTTTACACAGGTGTATCCTAAAACGAGAAGACAGTATGTAACTACCATGTAAACTATTTTCGATGTATTTGACCAATCTGGGTGCGCCCAGAAAGAAAGGATCAAAAGCACTGATGTGATCGGTGCTGCCACCAACAGCCATGGACGGTATCTTCCCCATCTTGTGTTTGTTTTATCTGTTAATCCACCTACGATCGGATCATTGATCGCATCCCAGAATCTTGAGAAAAGCATCAATGCTGATACTGCCGCCATACTGATTCCAAATACATCTGTATAGAAAATCATTAAAAAGTTACTGACAAACATCCAGCTAAAGTTACATCCTACATCTCCGAAACCATATGCAATCTTGCTGATCAGAGGCACTTTTCCATTATTGCTCTCGTTTTCCATTAATACCTCCTTGTCAGAGTTTCTGATAAAACTCTGTTCTCTCTTGATTCGATCACCTATTTCTCCTGCACATTGATGATTACTTTCATCGTTGTCTCGCGGTTATCATCAATATACTGATATGCTTTCAGATAATCTTTGAATGCAAATGTCTTAGAAATCAATGGTCTTAAATGAACTTTTCCTTCGTTTACAAGTTCTATACCATCTACATAATCATCATGACGATACATCATTGTGCTCTTGATATCCAGTTCGTGATCATTTGCAACTGCAAGGTCTACTGTTGCCATTCCCGCAAATACGGCAACAAGAACGATGATACTTCCTTTTCTTGCGTATTTAATTGCCTGTCCCATTGTGATATTATTTCCTGCGCAATCATAGATCACATCTGCCTTGTCAGGACCAAAAGCTTCAACCATTGCCTCTCCAAAGTCCTTCTCCATAGTATTAACGCATACATCAATACCACATTCTTTTGCCTTATCCAGACGAAGGTCGCTGACATCTGTGATCATTACCTTTGCGGCGCCCATTCCTTTTGCTGCCTGTGCAACCAGGTTACCGATCGGTCCTGCACCAAGAACTGCAATATTCAATCCCTTTACATCTCCTACCTGCTTCACTCCATGCACTGCAACTGCCAGAGGCTCGATCATGGCACCTTCTTCATAAGACATATCTTCCGGAATCGGTGTTACTTTAGAGGCATCTACTGCAAAATATTCTGAAGCTGTTCCTGTTGTCTGGAATCCCATAACCTTAAGTTCCTCACAAAGGTTATATTTTCCATGGCGGCACGGATAACACTGTCCGCAGTAAACCTGTGGCTCGATCGTAACTTTCTGTCCTTCATGAAATTCTGTAACATCTTTTCCGACCTTGGCAATCTCACCGGATACCTCATGTCCCTGAGTCACCGGGTATTTTGTAAATGGATGTTTTCCATGATATACGTGAATATCAGATCCACAGATTCCAATATTCATAATCTTAACCAGTACCTGATCATCTTTCACTTCCGGAACCGGTACCTCTCTGAAAATAATTTCTCCCGGGTTTGTCATTACCTGCTGTAACATAATGTTTTCCTCCTTTATTGAATATCTTTTATTAAATGTTTTATTAAAGTAATTACATTATTGTTCAGGAAACGTATTTTGTCAATATGTTATTGTTCAATTCTGCCTATTGCACAAGATTTCGCTATGATTTTTATGCACTTTGCGCAAAAAAAGTCCAGGGAAGAAACATGTGTTAAAAACGTTTCTTCTCTGGATTTTCTAACTTTCCATCATTCTGATCGTTATAATGTTTTAATAAAAGCCTGTAAATAATGTTTTGCCACACCAACTGCCGAGGCTTCTCTCTTATATGAACAAACTTTCAGGTATCTCGCATCATGCTCAAATCCATTATATTCCATTACTTTTTTCCCTAAGGTTATCATATGATCTGCAAGATATCCCCCTACTTCTCCTCCAAGAATAATATCCATATCATATGCCATTCTCAGATTTGAAATAAGGATTGCCAGATTATTAAGATACTCTTTCCAAACCTTCACAGCCTGTCCGTCCTGCTCTTCCACCTTCTTCATAAACTGTTCCAGTGTCTCTTTGGTATCATCTGTCAGCACGCTTGCCGCACAGTAAGCATCCGCACAGCCTTGTTTTCCGCAATAACATTTCTTTCCGCCCGGAACAAGGATCATATGTCCAAATTCTCCGGCTTTCTGATTCGCTCCCGGAATCAATTTCCCGTCAATGCAAAATGCTCCTCCGAGTGTGTTATTCAATGAAAGATACAATGCATTTCTATAGTTATTTAAATCCTCTGCCATCATTGCCGCATTGGCATCATTTTCAAAATAAACCGGAAGTGAAAAGATCTGTTCCCAAAAGCTTAAACTATAATTCTCCAATTGGAGTGCATGAGATTTGATCAGCATTCGTTCTTTCGAATTAACAATTCCCGGAATTGAAATTCCGATTCCCAAGATTCGTTCTCTGTGTTCTACATCTGAAAGAAATCTTTCCAATGCTTCGCTCAATTGTAAGTAGTAAGCGGCCTCTGTTGAAAATTCTAAGCGGATCCTTTCATATTTCTCTATCTCATAGCTCAAATTCACAAGTACAAATCCTGCATGCTTAGCAGTGATCCTTATCCCAACCGCATAACGGTACGCTGGATTAATACTGATTCGTTTTGCTTTTCGCCCACCTGTAGATTCATATTCTCCGGTTTCAACCGCAATTCCATTAGCCAAGAGCTCATTCACATTCGACAATACAGTCGGCATACTAAGATTGAGATCCTTCGACAATTCCACTTTAGACGTTGCTTCGTGATTTATAATATAATTTACTATTTTTGATTTTGTGATATTTCTCTTTTCCGCTCCAGCCATATCCAAGGCTCCTTTTATAAATTGTTTTATAAAAGTATCTTATCCCTTCTTTGCCGCTTTGTAAAGGTTACAAATGCATTTTATTCTTCTACTTCCACCGGATTTGTCACACTGACCTTGTGATCATACCATTTTCCTTTTTCTCCAAGAATATCTTTGAAGAAATCCTGTATGACACCGATCACTGTTTCCAGTGCCAACTGGCGTTTACTGATGTTTTCAGGTTCCACCTGGAGATTGCGTGTAAGTAATATGGAAATTATTACCAGTGCAGCCATAATGATCCAGGTTACAACCACAGACTCTGCGATTTCAATTCCTCCAAACAGGGGGATCGTAAAGGCAGTGTCACAGTTCAGCTCTTCCAGTAATTTACTTGCTAAATCCGTTTCTCTCCCTCCCTTTCCTTAACTTTTAATAAGCAAAACGTAACTGTTCAGTACCCTCGTGGGATATTATCTACTGAATAGTCACTTAAAACTTCTTAATTTATATCCTCTCCATAAATCCGAAGTTTTACAAATTTTACTTCTGAATTTTTCATTTGTCAACATTCCTATTTTTCATGTTTGTTTTTGTCAATTTTTCTCGTATTTTAGCAAAACTGACCATTAGTCGTTTTATTATTCACAAAATCCTGTGTATTTTTTATGCTATTATTCATTTTTCCAGGTTTTCTTAAAATTTCCCGGCTCGAAACCTGTCTTTTTTTAGATATTTTTTATATCTTTTTTAGTTATTTTTATCATTTTGTGAATTCGTAGATACCGATGCCGGTAGCCAGCGCCGCACCGGCAATG
>ERZ825670.4834-NODE-4834-length-10103-cov-3.028264_pt1 | contig 10103 bp, 8 predicted proteins | sample MGYA00519929_ERZ825670 | MGnify/ENA primary metagenome ERZ825670 (study PRJEB31778, sample SAMEA3449207) | human gut metagenome | biome: human gut; feature: human-associated habitat; material: faeces | place: United Kingdom | collected 2010/2012 ...
AGGGAATGGCAAGTTCTTCCTCCATCCTGATCGGTATTATTGCAGGATATGTATTGTGTTTTATTATGGGAATGATCCTTCCGACAACCGCAGTGAATGCTGACGGAGTGGAATACACCAAGGCATGGGTTTTGAATTTTGATAAAGTGAGAGAAGCTTCCTGGTTTGCATTGCCGAAAGTAATGCCGGTAAAACCGATTTTTGATATGCGTGCGATCGTGCCGGTACTGATCATGTTTATCGTGACAGCCGTGGAAACGATCGGTGATATTTCCGGTGTTATGGAAGGCGGACTTGGACGTGAAGCAACAGACAAGGAACTTTCCGGAGGTGTTATGTGTGATGGACTTGGTTCTTCGCTTGCTGCGTTATTTGGTGTACTACCGAATACCTCTTTCAGCCAGAATGTCGGACTGGTTACGATGACAAAGGTTGTAAACCGCATGGCACTTGCGTGCGGAGCAGGAGTATTGATTCTCTGCGGACTGTTTCCTAAGCTTGCAGCATTGATCTCTATTATGCCGCAGAGTGTTCTCGGTGGAGCAGCAGTTATGATGTTTTCCTCTATCGTAGTCAGCGGTATCCAGCTGATCACAAAGGAAAAACTGACCGGAAGAAATATTACGATCGTATCTGTCGCACTGGGACTTGGTTATGGACTTGGAGCAAACAGTGACATTTTAAGAATGCTGCCGGATACCATGCAGTTGATCTTCGGTGGTTCCGGAATCGTTCCGGCTGCAATTGTTGCACTGGTCTTAAATATTGTGCTTCCTAAGGATGAGGCTTAAGAAGATAGGTAAATAGAAGAAAAAGTGTATGGATAAATAGGATTTCCTTTGTGAGCTCTGCGAACAGGAACATCCTATTTGTCCGTGCACTTTTTCTTTATAGCAGTATCAGAAATAAACTTGTGGAAGCCTTTAAAAATAGTGTATAATAGAAAGACAGAGCTTTAAACAAAGGAATTAAGATACATGATTTTAAAGAAGAAAATTCCAAATGATTTTTATAAATTATTCCGCACAAAAAACAGGGAAGCATATATGCAGTTTGTCACAGCCATTTACGAGGAAAACAATGAAGTATATGCTTCTCTCGGTCTTACGCAGGAAGAGTGTGCGCTTATTATTGAGAATACGATTGAGAAATCAAAGATCGTGTGGCAGGAAGAGGACGATATGGAGGAAGGAGAAACGCCGGATGCATTATTTCCAAGTGATTCTCCTTCCGGCATGTTAAACCACCTGATCCGGTGGGGATGGCTGAAAAGCGATTTTGATGAGAAACTGAATACCTGTGTGATCTCTTTCCCAGAATACAGCCAGTTGTATGTCGAGCTGTTTAAAAAGCTGCAGAGTGATGATGACAGCCGTGAAAGAGAGAGCATGCTTTCCATTTACAGTGCGTTGTTTACCTATCATTCTGACAATGAAAAAAACAATGATATTTTAAAAAGTGCACTGCGCACATCCAAAAGTCTGGGGCAACTGCTGTCCAACATGCAGGATGGAATGCGTTCCTATTTTGATGAGCTTTCCTCCCAGAAACATTTTATCGGGATTCAGCAGGTGCTTGTGGAGGAGATCAACAACAGCGACAGCAAAAAATATGCAATCCTCACGACGACGGACAGTTTTTACCGGTACAAGGAGGCAGTGAAAGAACTTATCAGTGAAATTTTAAACGAAAATGATGAGAAAAAAGCGGTGCTTCTGAAAGAAAAAAATTCTCTCGAAACAGGCACACTTTTACAGAAGAGAAATGAGTACAGATTGCAGTATTGTGAGGATACGAGCAGGATCGTGATGCAGTTGGAGCGGGAATTTGACATGATCGAGCGCAAATACAATAAACTCATTGAGCAGAAAACCGTTTTTGCAAAGCGTGCGCTGGCCCGCATCCATTACATTTTGCAGGAGGGCGTCAGTGAGGAAGATAACATCATCAAACTGATCAATCTGTTAGACCGCAGTGAGAAAAAAGATGAGATTTTGGTGGAAATGAGAGAGCGTATCCGTTTTTCTTCGCAGTTTAAAAATATTACAGATAACAGTTTTGCCGGAAGGAGAGACCGCGGGGATGGAGCGTTTACACCGGTGATGCTGGACGAAGAAATCGACGCAAAGGAACAGCACATGACGGATTTTGTACCAAAGCCGTTGTATACAAGAAATGAGTTACAGAGTTTCCGAAGGAAAAATACCGTGGATGGAATCTTTGTGGCAACAGAAGAGACCGTACAGTCCGTGGAAGATCTGGAAAAACTTCTTTTTCTCTGGCAGGAAGAGACGGAGGAGCGTCTTACGGAAGATACAGTGTCGGTGGATGGCGAGATACGGAGTGAGGACGGACTAACTTATTCGAGACTTGTGATCGGGCAGAATCAATAAAATTGAGTTATGATACAGGAAAGAGGGCATTGGAAAAAATGTTACAATATATGGAAACTGTCTCACAGGGCGAGGCAGAGAATATCAGAAAAACGATACAGGATTTATTCCGGCAGACCTGCATTTTACAGGTGAAATGTGACCCGGCAACTCTGGTACAGCACGACAATCCGAGGTATCAGGTGTGTCTGCGCCACAGAGAGTTTATCGCGGACTATCTGTCTGTGCTGGACTGCGAGCTTGTGCATGATCCGCAGGAACACATTTTCCGGATCACGGGGGATGGCATTATGACAGAGCGTATGAGCCTTATGACGACGAAGCTGGTCATTCTGTTAAAAATGATTTACCGTGACAAAATCATGGGGGAAGGTCTGCATGCAACAACCACAAATCTGGCAGAGATCCGTGAGTATGGAAAAAATACAAACCTTATCACAAGACGTCTCACGGGGCAGGAGTGGAACGATGCACTTGTTCTGATGAAAACGCATCAGATGATCGAACTGCCGGGAGCCGTTGCCAATCTGGAAGATTTTACCCCGATTTATATTTACAGCACTGTAAATGTGTTCTGCTCGGCGATGGATATCAACGAGCTGGTGCGAGAATACCAAAATGAAATGACAGAATAACAGGAAATACGAAGGAGCATGAAATTTGAGCCAGGCAAAGAAAATTTTCACCCGCATGTGTCTGAACAACTGGGGTGGAATTAATCATAAAGTATTAGAATTTAATGAATATGTGAATCTGTTCAGTGGAAAAAGCGGATCTGGAAAATCGACCGTCATGGATGCGATTCAGGTTATTTTATATGGAAGCTTCAGTCCGAGCTTTTTGAACAAAGCGGCGGATGATGCCAAAAACCGCAGAAGTGTCTTAAGCTACCTCCGTGGTGAGCAGAAAGATGGTTCTGCAAACCGTGGAAACTGCGATTTCTGTTCGGTCATTGCACTGGAAATCGCGGACACGGGAACGCACATCACCACCTGTGTGGGCATTGCGTTTGAAGTGAGAAAAAATGATTCCGAGATCAAAAAGTTTTCCTATTTCAGCCATTCCGGAAAGATGCCGGAACCGGGGTATATTACGGAGGAAGGCTTCTGTTATTCCAATCAGGATATCAAAAGGCTGGTAAATGAGAGAGCCGTATCGAAGGACAACCGCGGAAAAGGGGATGTCAACCGTATTTACGCCTCCAAGGAAGCTTATCTTGGAACGTTATATGATGTCATTTTAGGTTACATCGATCCAAACCGTTTTATCACGATGGAAAAGAGCGCGATTGCACTGAAAATGACAAACGGAACGGGACAGTTTATCCGTGATTATATGTTTCCAAAGAGCACGTCAGACACGATCGGAACGATCAGTGAGCAGTTAGATGCCTACCGCCAGATCAAGGAAAAAATTGAGGATATGCGGAAACGTATCGAACTTTTGACAGACGTAAAAGAGACCGGGCAGGAGCTGGTGACGCTCCAGACCGATATGATCCGCACAGAGAGTTTTATCCGCTGCATTGATATTGAGGATCTCCGGGCGAAAATAGAGGCAGCCGAGGAGGACAAAAAAAGAATTGAAGAAGAGCAGGCACAGCTGCAGCAACAGGCAGACACGCTCGCCGAAGAGCGCGGAGAGGTCGAGCAGGAGCTGATACGTGTAAGTGCAGATTTAAAAGCCAGCGATCTTGGAAACAAACAGCAGCAGTTAGAGGAATTAGAGCAAAGAAGCCGTATGCTGATCGATAACAGCAGACAGTGGCGCAAAATCGTTCAGGGATTGAAACAGTGGGAAGAGGACGAGGTCATCACCGATTATATCAGCAATCCGGTTCTAAATCTCATTGAAACAATCGAAAATGGAAATGTGACAGAGGAAAACTGTCAGGAACTGCATTTGAAAATAGAGTCTGCAAAGCAGGATATTGAAAACGAATTTGAAGATTACAGTGAGCAGAAGCGCGAGACAGGAAAAGAACTGAAAGAAAAGCAGAAGCTTGTGGATGATATGAAAAACAATCGGAAATCCTACAGCGAGAATCTCCGTTCTGCAAGAAGTTCTCTGGAGCGGAAATTAAGCGACCGTTACGGAAGAACGATAAAAGTCCAGATTCTGGCGGATCTTTTTGATGTGGCAGACGAAGAGTGGAAAAATGCGATCGAGGGCCGTATGGGAAGGCTGAAGTTTTCTCTGATTACAGAGCCAAAGTTTGCGCATGATGCGGCGGCGGTCTTTCGTGAGATGAAACAGTTTGAGGAAGTGGATCTCATTAATTCCAAAGCGATCGCAGACAGCGAGCCACGTGCCATGGAGAACTCTCTTTATGAGGCGGTTGAGACGAAGGAAGCCTATGTGGATGTGTGCCTGAAACGTTACCTCGGTCATATTATAAAGTGTCATTCCGTGGAAGAGTTGGAGCAGGTGAAAGACGGCGTGACACCGGATTGCTATTCGTACAGTAATTTTATTTTCCGGCATCTGCGGAAAAAAGATTATACCACAAATGCCTGCATCGGAGAGAAAGTGTCAAAGGCACGTCTGACAGAGTACGAGGCTGACGTGGAGAGGCTTGAGAAACAGTATCAGGAACTGCATTACATGACCGAGCGCTTAAAGGCGGCAAGGGATTTTGAAAGTCTGAAAGAGGAAAAAGAATATTATGTAAACCTTTCCGGCGCGGAAAAAGAGCTTGGAAAGGTCAATAAGAAAAAAGCCACACTTGAGGAGACAATCCGCACTTTGCAAGAAGGGCAGTATAAGGAATTACAGCAGAAAGAGCAGAGCCTGAAACAGCAGATGCGTGAGCTTCAGGCTTCAATCGGCGAAAATCAGGGACAGATGAGTGAGAAAATACGCCGTCACGAAAATCTTTCCGGTGCAAATGAACAAAGACGTCTGCAGTTAGAAGAGATGCTGCAGGGATACGTGCCAAATGAGGAGATTAGTCAGGAGGTGCAGGAGCAGTTGAAGAAGCGCTCCGGCCAGTCCTTAAAGAACCAGAAAAACGCAGAACTTGCGGCCCTTTCGGCAGGAGAGCAGGAGAAGGCGGAGACACTGCGCACTGCCAGAAACCGTTACATTTTTGCTTATCCGTCCAGTCAGTTTAACGGTTCAGAAAAGTCCAATGAAGCCTATGAGAAGCTTCTGGAAGAATATCAGACGGACTACGAGCCGGCGTATGAAGCGGAATTTGAGAAACAGTGTGATTTTATCTATAAGAGTCTGCGGGAGAATGTGATCGCAACGATCCATGGAGATATCAAGGCGGCAAAACGTCATGCATACGAGATCAACCGTTTGCTGCGTGAGACGAACTTCTCCGACAGTACCTATCAGATCAAGATCGAGCCGGCAAAGAATGAGAATGGACAGTTCTTTGAGATGTTAATGGCAGAGGAATTAGACAGTAAAAATCTGGATAATGCCGGTTTTGATGGTCAGTTGAGCTTTGGGGAGGACACGTTCTATCAGAAATATGAGCAGAAGATCAAACTTCTGACCGACAAGTTTATGCCACCAAAAGACGAGGATGAGCATTTGCGGGCACAGAAGCGCAAAGAAATGGAACAGTACGCAGACTACAGAAATTATCTGTCATTCAGCATGTTTGAACAGGTGACAGACGAGCAGGGGAATGTCATTCGTGAAAATTTTGTCGATGATATGGCAGGAAGAGATTCCGGTGGAGAGGGACAGAACCCGAAATATGTGGCACTTTTGGCTGGTTTTGCAATGCTGTACATGCAGCAGAGCAACCGGGATTCCAAGATCAAGCTTGTGCTTTTGGACGAGGCATTTTCCAAGATGGATCAGGAGCGAAGTGCCGTCTGCCTGAAATATGCAAGAAAAATGGATCTTCAGCTCATTGTCTGTGTGCCGGATGAACGTCTGCAGTCGCTGATCCGCAATGTGGACTGCGTCTACGGATTCAGGCGTCATCAGAACCAGATCTCCATGATGCATATTGATAAGGGAGATTACTTAAAACTGATGGAAGGTGAGCATGGACAGGGAGAGCCGGAAACTGTAAAATAGTGTAAGAAAACCATAGTCAGGGAGGAGACAACATGCAGACAGGAAAAGGAAATTTAATACCATCTATATTAAAAGTTGGAAATGGTACTTTGAAAAAAATCGGACAGTATCTTAAGGCAGAGAATCTGGAACAGGTCGTAATTTTTTTCGGAAACGGACTGATCGACCTGTTCGGCATGGATGTCATGGATTCGCTGAAACAGGAAGGAATCACGGTATTGGAGTACAGCGAGTTGGATACAGTGGATATTGATGATATTATCACGCTGGCATTTGCAATGCCGAATAAGACGCAGACCGTGATCTCGATCGGAGGCGGAAAAGTGATCGACGCCGGAAAATACGCAGCTTTTCTGCGTAATATTCCATTTATCAGTGTTCCGACCTCAAGTTCCAGTGATGGATTTTCCAGCGCAAGCGCATCTCTTCTGGTGCATGGAAAAAGAACTTCCGTCCCGGCAAAGCTGGCATATGGAATTATTGTAGATACGCAGGTCATAAGAACTGCACCGGATAAGTTTATCTATTCCGGTATTGGTGATATGATCTCAAAGATCACAGCGCTTTATGACTGGATTTTCGAGGAGAAAAGCGGATATTCAGAAGTGAATGATTTTGCGGTGATGATCGCAAAAAAGGCGGTGAACAGTTTTGTGCGGACACCGTATGAGACGATAAAAGATGAACTGTTTTTGAAAGAACTTGTAGATTCTCTGGCAATGAGCGGAATTGCAAACGAAATTGCAGGAAGCAGTGCGCCGACAAGCGGCAGTGAGCATCTGATCTCGCATGCATTGGACAAAATATTAGAAGTTCCGCAGCTTCATGGTATCCAGGTCGGCATTGCAACTTATATCATGAGCAAAGTGCAGGATCACCGCTATGTGCGTGTTGAGACCGTACTCCGTGAAACCGGATTCTTTGACTATGCGGCGACACTTGGCATGAAGCGTGAAGATTTTATAAAAGCGATCGAGATGGCTCCGTCGATCAAACCATTCCGTCATACTTATCTCCATGAGGAATCATACCGGGAGCTTGCAAAGAAGATTGTTTTGGAGGATGAGGTGCTGCAGAAGGTATTGGTGTAAGGAAAAATACATTAATCGCAATGTTAGAACTTTTATTTTCCAAAACACCAAAAGAGGAAAAGAAAAAATTCTACATGGTTACATTGGTCATATGGATCATTTTATTAATCTGTATGATTTTTATGGATTTTCACATCATACCGGATACGGAACCTAATTCCATAATGTATGCCGTGATCATCTTTGGAATGATAAATTCTATTGTCCAAATATTGCGTAAAGAATAAAAAGGAAAAGAGGAAACTACAATGAATTTTAATTATAACGAGCAGGAATATGAGGAATTTCCAAACTTTAAAGGCGGAGAGAAATCGCTTTACGCCAAAATGTTCCACGATGAGAAGAACCGCATTATCTACGGAAAACTGATGCCGGGAGCATCCATCGGCGTACACACGCATGAGACTAACAGTGAGATCATCTATATCACAAAGGGAACAGGCAGAGTTCTTATGGATGGAGAGTATGAGAAACTGGAAGCGGGTATGTGTCATTATTGTCCGAAGGGACATACCCACAGCCTCATGAATGACAGTGATGCAGAACTTGAATTTTTTGCAGTTGTCCCGGAGCAGAACTAGCTTTCATGATTGATTGCAAAGGAAGAAAAGGAAGATAGCTTATGACACTTCAACAGTTAAAATATGCATTGACGATCGCCGACTGCGGTTCCATGAATGAGGCGGCAAAACAGCTTTTTATCTCACAGCCAAGTCTGTCAGAGACGATGAAGGAGCTTGAGACAGAGATAGGATTGGATATTTTTCTGCGTTCAAACCGTGGAATCGTCATCACGCCGGAGGGTGAAGAATTTTTGGGATATGCCAGACAGGTGACAGAGCAGTTCGGGCTGTTACAGTCCAAGTATATCGATAAAAAAGTAAAAGAGAAATTCAGCGTTTCCACACAGCATTATACGTTTGCGGTGAAAGCGTTTGTGGAGACGGTCAAACAGATCGGTATGGAACAGTACGAATTTGCAGTGCATGAGACAACGACCATCAGTGTGATCGAGAATGTAAAAAACTTCAAGAGTGAGATTGGTGTACTCTATGAGAATGATTTCAATGAGAAAGTCTTAAATAAAATGTTTAAGGAAAATGGGCTGGAATTTGTGGAGCTGTTTTCCTGCGACACATTTGTATACCTGTGGTCCGGACATCCGCTGGCAAAACAGGATGTGATCACAATGGAAGAACTGGATGAGTATCCGTGTCTTTCCTTTGACCAGGGAAAAAATAATTCCCTGTATCTGGCGGAAGAGATGAAGAGCACCTATGAGTATAGGCGGCTGATCAAGGCAAATGACAGGGCAACGCTCTTAAATCTGATGATCGGACTGAATGCCTACACGCTCTGCTCCGGTATTATCTGTGAAGATTTAAACGGCGACGATTATAAAGCAGTTCCGTTAAGGGAAACTGAGAAAATGAGAATCGGATATATCAAACGAAAAGGCGCAAAAGTCAGTCATATCGGGGAATTATACATTGAAGAATTGAAAAAGTATAAGGAAAAAGTAATGTAGCTATAGGTACAACCTATAACAGATTCAAGGTTTCGCGTATTAACACATTTTAAAAACTCTTGCTATAATGGTCAATGTGAAAGGGAGATACAAAGCACATGGATCAGAACAGCAGGAGTTTTGTATTTTCAAAAAGCAGAAGAAGCAGAAAGGAGAACCGGGAATGAGAACAGCTATTTTTCCAGAAAACGGCAGAAGAATGATGTCAGAAATGATGTGCATGTGCAGATGTATGTGTATGTCTTGTATGAGCTGCGGAAAAGAAAAATGTGCGCCAGATGTTTCGGTTTGAATTTTGCTTTTATAGATAGAGCATAATAGACAGGAATCATCTTCGCGATGGAGCCTGTTATTTTTTTGTGTAACAGTCGTAAATAAAAATCAATAGGTTTTTGTTTTTGAAAAGAAAGGATTCGATATGTCTGAAATAGAAGTAAAACATTTGTCCAAGACATTTGAACAAAAGGGTGTTCATGTGGATGCCTTAAAGGATATTAACCTCACGATCGGGGCGGGCGATATTTACGGGATCATTGGAATGTCCGGTGCAGGAAAAAGTACTTTGGTACGATGCCTGAACTTTTTGGAAAGACCGACCGACGGTCAGGTGTTGATCGAAGGAAAAGATCTTGGATCTTTAAATGAGAAAGAATTGAGAAAACAGAGAAGCGACATTGCGATGATCTTCCAGCATTTCAATCTTTTGATGCAGAAGAATGTGATCGACAATATCTGTTTCCCATTACAGATTCAGGGTGTTAAGAAAAAAGAGGCGAGAGCCAAAGCCAGAGAACTGTTAAAGACAGTCGGACTTGAGGAAAAAGAGAAGGCTTATCCGGCACAGCTCTCCGGTGGACAGAAGCAGCGTGTTGCCATTGCAAGAGCACTTGCATCCAACCCGAAAATACTTCTCTGTGACGAGGCGACCAGTGCACTTGATCCACAGACGACTGCTTCTATTTTGGAACTTTTGAAAAGCATCAATGAGCAGTTTCAGATCACGATCGTGATCATCACACACCAGATGTCCGTGATCCGTGAAATCTGTAA
>ERZ825670.4843-NODE-4843-length-10097-cov-3.373631_pt1 | contig 10097 bp, 7 predicted proteins | sample MGYA00519929_ERZ825670 | MGnify/ENA primary metagenome ERZ825670 (study PRJEB31778, sample SAMEA3449207) | human gut metagenome | biome: human gut; feature: human-associated habitat; material: faeces | place: United Kingdom | collected 2010/2012 ...
GTTGCTTATTTCCTGAATCATGGAAAATGGAACGATTCTGCCTTACAAAAAGCTCTGAAAAGCAGTATTGTTGAACTGATTTATCAGGAGGCCCGTTCTTCCGGTCAGCCAATCTTCTGCATTGTGGACGATACGATTGCTTCCCATATCAAGCCTTCGTCACAGGATTTGCATCCAATCGAAGCGGCGTATTTTCATCAATCGCACCTCAAAGGACGACAGGATTATGGACACCAGGTTGTTTCTGTTATGCTTTCCTGCAATGGAATCACGCTGAACTATGCGGTCATACTGTATGATAAGACAAAATCAAAAATTAAAATCGTACAGGATATCGCCGCGGAACTGCCGGAAGCCCCGGTGGTTTCCTACTTTCTCTGTGACAGCTGGTATACGTCAGCCGGTATCATGAAAAGCTTTCTGGAAAAAGGATTTTATACGATTGGTAACCGAATCCTTTATCCGATGGGCATCCGTCAGAAAGCCAGCGAACTTGCACTTCATATGCGGAAAAGCGATCCAAATGTCAGCCTTGTGACCGTTGACAAAAGGAAATTTTACGTTTACCGTTACGAAGGAAATCTCAATAAGATTTCAAATGCAGTTGTTCTTCTGAGTTATCCAGAGGAATGCTTTGGGAATCCAAAGGCACTGAGGGTATTTATTTCCACTAACGTGTCCCTGTCTACGCAGGAGATTCTTGATTCGTATGCCAAACGCTGGTCTATTGAATTGTTCTTCCGGCAGAGTAAACAGAAACTGGGACTGGACAAATATCAGATCCGTTCCAGCCAGGGAATCCAAAGGTACTGGTTGATCATGTCATTCACCCATTACCTGTGCTGTATGTGCAAAGGAAACCACTGCACATTTGAAGAAGGTTATTTTTACCTTCAAAAACAGTTAAAGGAAGAACGGATTACAGCTATTTATCGGCTGATCCAGCATGGAGCTTCGCTTGAGGAAGTTTTAACGATTGCAGGGTGATTTTGTGCAATTTTCGTTATTTGCTCATTTATAGCTCTTAAAAGAGAAACTGAACTGCTCTTTGAAAATCAACTGGATCGGCTGGGCGGAGTACGCAAACAAATATCCGCTGCTGTTCTCTTCGGGAGAAGAGTTTGATATGGCATACAGTGCATCCTGGCTGAACTTTGCATCTCTGGCGCAGAAGGGTGCCTTCAAGAGCCTTGATGAGCTCTGGCCAACCTACGCACCGAAGAACTTTGCAGCACAGTCTGAGGAAGCAAAACAGCAGGCAACAGTAAATGGAAGCTATTATTGTGTTCCTTCCCTGCTGTCTACCTACAATTCATATGGTCCTATCTATCGTGGTGACCTGGTAGAGGGAACCGAATGGGACGGAAAGATGGAGACCTTTGAAGATATTGAAGAGTACTGCGATATCATCAAAGAAACGCATCCGGAAATGGAGTGCATCGATCTGTACTCTACAGCACCGGAAATCTTCTTCATGTATATGGAAAATCAGGGACTGGCAGCCTTCAACGGAATCCGTTATCTGTGGTATGATCCAAATGCAGAAAATCCAACTGTTATGACTTCCTATGAGCTGGAGAAAACACCGGAATTCCTGGAAATGATGGCAAGATGGAATGAGAAAGGATTTTATTCAAAATCTGCTCTGTCAGACACGGACAGCACGAAATTTCAGAATGGTAAAGCAGCTCTGAAGATCCATAACATTGATTCCTATGTGGGACAGGCAATTCTTCATCCGGAATACGATATTCACTATTCTAACATGGTAAAAGATGTTGCACATCTTCCATATACGCAGGACTGTATGGTAATCTCCAATACTTCCAAGAATCCGGAGAGAGCAATGGCACTGTGGGATCTGATCACCAATGATCAGGAAGTATACGATGCATTCTACTACGGCATTGAAGGAACTTCTTATGAGCTGAACGATGAAGGACAGTTCAAGGTTCTGGATACGGACAACTATGGAACGAGCGCAATGTGGTCTGCAAGAAGTGATGCTCTGAACCGTCAGGCGATCGGTACTCCGGACGATTATAAGACTAACATTGATGAGTTTGAGTCCCACATCGTTTCTGGACAGGGAAATGAGAAATTCACAGGATTTGTACTGGATACCTCTTCCTTCGAGACCCAGCTTGCTGCATGCAACAATGTACAGCAGCAGTACTGGTGGCCGCTTGAGCTCGGATACACAGATGCAGAATCTGGTTTGGCTGATTATCAGTCCCAGATGGAAGCAGCAGGAATCGAGACCATGAAAGAGGCAGCTCAGAAACAGCTTGACGCTTACGTAGCAAGCCTGAAATAAAACGAATTTCCGAAAGGGAAACGCAAAGACTATATAACTTCTGCCGCAGGCAGAACAGACGGACAAAAAGCAGGTACTGGAGCAGAACATATCGTGGGGGTATGCGTGCGGTGCCTGCTTTTTCCGAAAACAGCCATCATGTATGGGAGGGAACAAAACTATGATAAAAGAACCAATGGTAATGGAAATTGCGAAAAACACCTACGCCATCAACGAATTCGGTCTGTCCGCGTGTTATTTTCTGGTCGGAGAGGAGCGTGCGCTTTTGATTGACACCGCATGCGGCCTTTCTGATCTGAAAGGCATCGCGGCAAGCTTGACGGACAAGCCGTACGACATTGTCCTGACGCACGGCCATCTCGATCATGTCGGCGGAATCGGTGCGTTTACGGATGTCTATCTTGGCGAGGCAGATTTTGCTATGACACGGAACCTGAACGCAGAACAGCTGCGCGGCTTTGCTGATGAAATTGGAAGAAACGGCGGCTATCAGGCATATGAGTATGATCTGAGCAAAATTCAGCCGTTCGAAATGCCGACATTCCATGCCCTGCACGAGGGCGATGTTTTCGAACTGGGAAACCGCCGCGTCGAGTGCATCGAGGTGGCCGGCCACACGCCGGGCGGCATCTGTTTTCTTGATGAAGCGACGAAAATCCTGTTCTCCGGCGATGCCTGCAACCAGAATCTTCTTGTCCTCGGCTGCAGCGTGAGAAAAACGCTGGAAGGGCTGTATCACCTGAAAACATACGAAACCCGCTATGAGAGATCCTACAGCGGGCACATCGGTTTCGGCGGCATGCAGGGCTATTTCAGCCAGCCAGAGACGATTCTCGATGACTGCATCAAAACCGCCGAGCAGATTCTGTCCGGCGAAGCAGAAGGAAAAACCGCACCGCGGGAAGGCATGCTCTATGCCGAACACGGAACCGCAAGACTCAGTTATTACCCGGACTGCCTGGAAAAGGATCCGGAGCGATAAAATGATCTGCAAAAAGCAGAGAAAAGGAGAAGAAAACTTATGGCAAAAGTAACATTACACGCAACCATCTTTGGGGAAGATGGCATCAAAACAAGAGACTATGAAACTGCACTGATCCCGGACGCGAAAAATCAGGAAATGCAGGTCATCAACCTGTACCCGGACAAGACGTATCAGAAAATTGAGGGATTTGGCGCCGCACTCACCGAGTCCGCAGGCTATGCACTGTCCCGCATGAGTGAGGAAAACCGTAAGAAAGTAGTAGAAGCGTATTATGGAAAAGACGGCATTGGCTATACGATCGGCCGGATTCACATGGACAGCTGTGACTTCTCCATCGGCAATTACTGCGCAGTCGAAAACCCGGACGATCCGGAATTCAGGGATTTTAGCCTGGAAAGAGATGCAAAATACGTGCAGCCGCTCGTAAAAGCTGTTTCCAAAACTCTTGGCAAACCGGTCTCACTGCTGCTTTCCCCGTGGTCCCCGCCAGCCTTCCTGAAAGAGACCGGCGTGAGAAACGGCGGCGGCCACCTGGAAAAAGAAAGCTATCCGGATTACGCAAATTATATTGCAAAATACATCACCGAGTACGAAAAACTCGGCCTGCCGATTTCCTGGATGACGGTACAGAATGAGCCGCTGGCTGTTCAGACCTGGGATTCCTGCGAATATACGGCAGAAGAGGAAAAAGAATTCCTGCGTGACTATTTGTACCCGACCTTAAAAGAAAAAGGCCTTGATCACGTAAAACTGTACATCTGGGACCACAACAAAGAGAGAACGTACGAGAGAACCCGCGACATTGTGGATGAGACAACGAAAGATATGATTGCTGGTGTTGCATACCACTGGTATTCAGGCGATCATTTTGACACCCTCTCGATGGTAAGAGAAGATTACCCGGATCTGATGCTGATGCACAGTGAGGGCTGCGTAGAGCTGGCACGGTACGGTGCGGCTGCCGGAAACTCTCTGCGCCATGCAAAACAGTATGCGCACGACATCATCGGCGATCTGAACCATGGCATGAATTACTGGATTGACTGGAACCTCGTGCTTGATGAGATCGGCGGCCCGAACCACGTGGACAACTTCTGCGGCGCACCGATCATTTGCGACGGAACGACCGACACAATCGAAGTAAAACCGATGTTCCACGCGATCGCCCACTTCTCAAAATACATCAAACCGGGCGCCGTCCGCATCGCAAGCTCCACGTATTCGCCGGATCTTGAGGTTACAGCAGCGAAAAACCCGGATGGAACGATTGCACTCGTTGTATTAAATACGTCAGAAGAGACGAAAGTAGTCAATCTCCGCATGAACGGAACCACAACCCGCCTGACCTTCTGGGGTAATAGCATTGCAACGGTATTGATTTAACAACCTTATCATAACAAAAGAAAGAAACCTCTGTGCAGACCGGTAAAATCTGCGACAGAGGTTTCTTTCATATGTGTTTTTGCAACGAAGGAGAAAATTTAGCACTCCTCAGCAATATCGTAAATCAGTCGTTCGGTCTGATCCCAGCCAAGGCACGGGTCGGTAATGGATTTTCCGTAAACATGATTTCCGCATCCGATTTTCTGATTGCCAGGCTCCAGATAGCTTTCGATCATAACACCTTTTACGAGACTTTCAATGTCTTTGTTGCATCGTCTGGTGTGCAGAACGTCTTTGACGATACGGATCTGCTGCTCGTATTTCTTTCCGGAGTTGGAATGGTTGGCATCGATGATGGTAGCCGGGTTTACGAGATGTGTTTCGTTGTATTTCTCCAGCAGAAGCTGAATGTCCTCGTAGAGATAGTTCGGCACGGAGTTGCCGTGCTTGTTGGTCGCACCGCGGAGAATGGTGTGCGCCAGCGGATTTCCGCTTGTCTTTACCTCCCAGGTACGGTAAATAAAGGAGTGGGAGCCCTGTGCGGCAATGACGGAGTTGATCATAACAGAAAGATCACCGCTGGTCGGGTTTTTCATGCCGGCCGGAATGTCGATGCCGGAAACAGTCAGACGGTGCTCCTGGTTTTCTACGGAACGTGCGCCGACCGCAACATAGGAGAGAATATCGGACAGATAGCTCCAGTTGGACGGATACAGCATTTCGTCTGCAGAAGTCAGATCAGTCTCTTCTACTACACGCATATGCATTTTACGCATGGCGATCAGGCCGTGCAGCAGGTCCGGCTTTCCTTCCGGGTCCGGCTGATGAACGATACCTTTGTAGCCTTCACCTGTGGTACGCGGTTTGTTGGTATACACACGCGGGATGATGATCAGTTTGTCGGATACTTTGTCGGCAACCTTTGCCAGACGGTGATTGTACTCCAGAACAGCGTCTTCGTTGTCTGCGGAGCAAGGTCCTACGATAACAAGAAATTTATCGGAATCCCCGGTAAAGACTTTTGCGATTTCAGCGTCACGCTGTTTTTTGATTTCGGTTGCGCGGGCGCTTAAGGGATATTGTTCCCGGATCTCTGTTGGGGTGGGAAGTTTTCTTACAAATTCAAGGCTCATTTTCGTTCTCCTTTATCTTAGATGCACTTCTTTTCTAGCTGCGGACAGAGGAGCGTTCTTGTGTGCCCCGTCGCAAACTATCTATAAATTATAATACATAACGCGAAGATTGTCGATATTTTTTCGGCGAAAATTCTGTTTCTCTTAAAAAAGATAGAAAAAAGGTATCAATGAACAGCAAATCCGTTTGCAGATTCCCGATGCAGGAACAAAAGTGCCATTGTCATAATGGTAAGTTCACTTGCAAGAATACCATAGAGATAGCCACGGATGCCGAAAACCGGGACGAGAAAAAGAATTGCAAGAATACGAATTACATCTCCGGCAAGGTTCTGGAAAAAAACGAGAGAAGTTTTTCCAAGGCCGTTTAAAATGCTTCCAAGTGTCGTTTCCAGATAGAGAAAAGGACTTAAAAATGAAAGGATACGCAGAAAAACGCCGACTTCTTCGTTTTGAAAAAGGAAACGTCCAAGCCACGGACCGAAAAAGAAAAAGGCAAAAACAGCGGAAGTGCCAAGCAGCACACAGAAAGAAATTGTATAACGGATCGTGTCTGATATTTGCTCTGGCGTACCGTCGGCCTGCTGTTTTGCTACGCCGGGCAGAAGCATGACGGACACCGCGTGGGTGATGGCAGATGGAAAAAAGATCATCGGAAGTGCCATACCGGTGAGAATGCCATACTGCGAGAGCGCTGCTTTCCGGGAAAGACCGGAGGTGACCAGACAGCCGGGGAGCAGAGCACTTTCAATGCTGTGGAGGACATTCAGAAGAATACGGTTCAGCGTAAGCGGAAGATTCAAAACGGCAAGCTCTCGGAAGGTATCGTACCAGAGGGTCTTTTCTTTGAAAAAAACAGAAATCGGGCGGTGTTTCTGAGGGGACCTGCTGTGCGAGACGGACAGGCAGGCCATCAGAAAGAGACACGAAAAGAGTTCGCCGGCGGCAGTACCGAATGCAGCAACAGCGGCAGAGGGGAGGCTTGTGGAAAGACAGAAAAGCCAGGCAAGGTAGGAAGCGCCCATGCGCACGAACTGTTCCAAAAGCTGGCAAAAAGAAGGCAGTGCCGTCTGATTCTGGCCAAGATACCATGCCGAGAGACAGTTGTGGATCCCGGAGGGGAGAATGCCGAGTGATAAAATCCGGAGGAGCAGAATCGTCCGCGGCTCAAAAAGAAGCCGTGTTCCGATAAAATCCGCGCTGAAAAAGAGAAAGATGGAGGCGGAGAAGGAAAGTATCACTACAATGCCGCATCCGGCCGCCAGACAGATCTTTGCCCGTCTGGAATCCTTTTTGGCAAGGTACGATGCGACAAAGCGCGAGAGCACCGTCTGCATGCCGCCTGCGCCAAGGGAGAGCATCAGTGCGTAGAGTGGTGTGGCGAGCTGGTAGATACCAAAGGCTTCCGCACCGATCCGGCGCGACAGGAATATTCTATAGAGAAATCCAAGAATTCTGCAGATGATCCCGGACGCGGTCAGGATCAGTGTGCCAAGAAGAAGCGTGTTCTTTCTTGTGATTTTCAGCATGGGATAGACTCCTTTCACGGCATTGCGCAGATAGTCTAAAATATGCGAAAAAACTCCTTGACAGAACCCCGTGATCGGTGCTATTCTGAGTGAGAAATAAATCCGATTAAAACTGTCGGAATTGGAAAACGACAGCACAGGAAAAAGGAGAACCAGGAATGAAATTATCGACCAAAGGAAGATATGGTCTGCGTGCCATGATCGATCTGGCGAGTCACGAAGAAGAGGGTGCAGTGTCCATTGCCAGCATTTCAGAACGCCAGAATATCTCAGAGAGCTATCTGGAGCAGCTGGTGCGTCCGCTTCGAAAAGCCGGATTCATTGAGAGTGTGCGGGGAGCAGGCGGTGGATATGTACTTGCAAAACCGGCAGATTCCATTTCGGTAGGAGATGTTCTCCGTGTGCTGGAGGGCGGACTCGAGGCAGTCACGTGCTCGGTCAATGAAGGCCTGGGCGGCTGCGATGCGGCCGATTTCTGCGTCACGCGTTTTGTGTGGCAGAGGATCAATGAGGGAATTACGAACGCTGTGGATTCCATCAGCCTCGGAGAGCTGGTTCAGCAGAGCCGGCAATTAGAGAAAAACAGAAACAGCGATAGAAATGACAAGGAGTGAACAACAATGATTTATCTGGACAATGCGGCAACAACAAAAACAGCCCCGGAAGTTGTCGAGGCTATGCTTCCTTATTTCAGCGAATACTACGGAAATCCATCCAGTATTTATGCAATTGCAGGAAAAAGCAAAGAAGCCATCACCAAAGGAAGAGAGCAGATCGCAAACGTGCTCGGCGCAAAACCGGAGGAAATTTATTTTACAGCCGGCGGCAGCGAGTCCGATAACTGGGCGTTAAAAGCTACCTTTGAAGCATATAAAAATAAAGGAAACCACATCATCACCACAAAAATCGAGCATCATGCGATTCTTCATACCTGTGAGTATCTGGAAAAAGAGCGCGGTGCGAAAATCACCTATATCGGCGTCGATGAGAACGGCGTTGTCAATCTGGATGAACTCGAAGCAGCCATCACACCTGAGACCATTCTGATTTCCGTTATGGCGGCAAACAACGAAATCGGAACGATTCAGCCGATCAAGGAAATCGGAAGAATTGCAAAAGAACACAATATTTTATTCCACACAGATGCCGTACAGGCATTTGGCCAGATCCCGATCAATGTGGATGAGTGCAATATTGATATGCTCAGTTCCAGCGGTCATAAGATTAACGGACCGAAAGGAATCGGCTTCCTTTACATCCGAAAGGGTGTGAAAATCCGCTCCTTCGTACACGGCGGTGCGCAGGAAAGAAAACGCCGTGCCGGAACAGAAAATGTACCGGGCATCGTAGGATATGGAGTTGCGGCAGAGCGTGCGGCAAGAACTATGGCGGAGCGTACCGCAAAAGAAATCGAAGTACGTGATTATCTGATCAACCGTATTTTAACCGAGATTCCGAACTGCCGTCTGAACGGCGATCCGGTAAAACGTCTGCCGAACAACTGCAACATCAGCTTTGAATTCATCGAGGGAGAGTCCCTTCTGATCATGCTGGATATGAAAGGTATCTGCGCATCCAGCGGTTCTGCATGTACTTCCGGATCCCTGGATCCGTCCCATGTACTGCTGGCCATCGGACTGCCGCACGAGAAAGCACACGGTTCCTTACGTCTGACTTTAAGTGAGGAGATCACAAAAGAGGACGTTGATTTTGTTGTAGAGCAGATTAAAGCGATCGTAGACCGTCTGCGCAGCATGTCCCCGCTGTATGAGGATTACATCAAAAAACAGCAGGGTAAATAAGTTTAAAAAAATAAGACAGTCCATCCAGAAAGCCGGTACAGAAAAATTCAGGTAAAAGCTGTGCCGGAGGAGGACTGCTTTGAAATAGTTCAGGAGGAAGAATAACAATGTACAGTGAAAAAGTAATGGATCATTTCCAGCATCCGAGAAATGTAGGAGAAATTGAGAACGCAAGCGGTGTAGGTACCGTTGGAAATGCAAAATGCGGCGATATCATGAGAATGTATCTTGACATCGACGATAACGGCATCATTCAGGACTGCAAATTCAAAACCTTCGGCTGCGGCGCCGCAGTTGCAACCAGCAGTATGGCAACCGAGCTGGTAAAAGGAAAAACCATCCAGGAAGCTCTGGAAGTAACCAACAAAGCTGTTATGGAAGCTTTGGATGGACTGCCGGCAGTAAAGGTGCACTGTTCTGTTCTGGCAGAACAGGCAATCAAGTCCGCTCTGTCTGATTATTATACCAGACAGGGAATTGATCCGAAGCCGATTGTTGGCGAAATCGGAGAATGCGAAGCATGCCACTAAGTCAATAGAGCGTTTAAAAGCTGGTGCAGATGGGTTCTGCACCAGCTTTTCTTGTGCAAAGTGCTAAAAATGCAGGAAGAACGCAGGAAACGGACGTTTTATTTGCGTAAAATGTAATTTTTTTGCAGGAACCTCTTGATTTTTTCGGGAAACGGTGTTATAATATTGACATATGATGCAGCAAAAGACCGGAACCCTCCGGTCTTTCGCTTATGTTAGGGACTTTTTCATTCTTTGTGCAGCGCTAAAACAGCCTGCACGGGAAGAACCCCCACCAGGAAAAGGAGCAGGACAAAGCATGAAATTGAAACAATATGGCAGTACCGAGCAGGCAATCTGTCAGATGGTGCAGCCGATTGCGGACTCGCTGGGCTTTACCATTTGGGATGTGCGCTTTGAAAAGGAAGGCGCCAGCTGG
>ERZ825670.4844-NODE-4844-length-10096-cov-4.299970_pt1 | contig 10096 bp, 5 predicted proteins | sample MGYA00519929_ERZ825670 | MGnify/ENA primary metagenome ERZ825670 (study PRJEB31778, sample SAMEA3449207) | human gut metagenome | biome: human gut; feature: human-associated habitat; material: faeces | place: United Kingdom | collected 2010/2012 ...
CTCCTAGTTCTATATTCTCCGTTTGAAATGTTTCTTTCAACCAATACTCTTTACACTTTTGATAACCTATTTTCTGCCCACTCACATTGATTCTTAGAAATTTCACTTCCTATGTAATTTATACTCAACTCTTTACAAGCAACAGCCGTTGTTCCCGTTCCCATAAATGGATCATATACAATTCCATCCTTGCAACCATATATGTTTAAAAGTTGTTTACATAAATCACTTGAATAAGTTGCTTTATTGTATGGACATGAACCATCATTATTTTTAATAAATGTATAATATTCCTGTGTTTTGTTTCCTTCCCCGCCACCAGTTGCAAGCATATCTGCAAAATATTGAACTTGACAAACTGTTTTATTAGCATCTGTTGACCATTTTATCATTGTATAGTCTCGAGTACCATTAAAAATACTTTTTACATATATATCTTTAAATTGTTTTTCTGTTTTAAACATTGCATTTTTACAATCGTCTGTAAGCATACTATATGCTTTGGAAATTTCACCATTATTACAATAATATACAAATAATTTCATCGTGTTATCAACTGAATCATTTTTTATTTCATTTGCTTCTTCTTTTGTAATTATTGTCTGTAAAGTTGTATTTGTTTGATTTGTATTATTTTTAGAAATATTTTCTATTTTTTCTTTTTCCTTTTCTTCATAAAAATTATTTAAAGCATGAATAATAAATAAAATAAATATTATTATTGCTATTATATATAAAATTAACTTTTGATTCCTATCAATATTTCTCTTAAAATTCATTTATACCTCACTAATTATTATTTATTTCATCAAATCTCTTTACATTTTCTATAAAATTATTATGTGTTGCTCTTACTGTATTTTCGGAAGCTGAACCTCTATAAGATTTTACTACTGATTTCATATATTTTTGACGCCTATTTTCATCATATAATATTGGATAATTACTGTCTGATAGTAGTTTCTGCTTATATCTTAATGTAGCAACCGCAAGTCTATCAGCTTCTTCTAGATTTGCCACTCTACCTTCTTTTAAAATTGTATCAGCAAATTTCATTGCTTGTTTTTGTTCAGAAAAATCTATAACACCTCTTGCAACATAATTTTCCCTAGCTCTTTTTCTATAATCCCTAGCTTTACCAGAATATTCATTATTATATTTATCGATAACATCTCTTCTGTTATACCATGATTCTTGATACTGTTCCATTGTAAGTTTTTCTTCTGATTTTGGTGCTGTAGCCATATTCATTAATTTCTTTCCACCAGCATATCCAGCTGAAAAAGATCCTAATGCTTCAAATGCATTATATTTTCCATCAGCCATACTAATTGCTCCTTGAGTCGCTGCAGTAACCACACCCAAAGTTGTTCCAGCTACTACTCCAGCACTGTTTCTTACAAATCTCTTTATGTTTGTTTTTGCATCTTGATCAACATCCACAACTGGTCTTATTAACGTTTTTCCTACATTTATTACACCATTTGCTAGTGGTGTAACTATGTTTCTCTTCTCTTCTCCAATTTTTCTCGTACTTTGTCTATTATTTCTTGCTTTTTCTTTATTAGTTGCAATACTTCTTATACTTGCACTATTTCCATCATTTTTATTTGAATTTACTTTATCGATAGGATTCTTTCCTACTCCTACTTTTTGTGTTCCTTTATTTGGTGTTTGATTATCTCTCACAACCCCATTTGAAACTTGTCCCATTAATATTGTATCTATTACATGATTATCTCTCATAAAGTTATTTTCTGCTAATCTCCTATTTAAAATTGCAGAATCTGTTTTGACCATATTTAAATATTTATTTCTATCATTTTCAGATAAATTAGGATTCTCTAATAATTTTTTATAGTCTATAATATTATTCATTAATTCTTGACTAGTTCTTCTATCACCATCTATATATTGAAGAGGTAATTCATTAGTTGTAAAATTAAATTCACTTGCCATTATTCTATTTCTAGCAAGACTTTTATATTTCAATATTTCTTTTTGCAATCTTTCAATTTCTTTGGCATTTTTAGAATTTTTTTGTTTATTTTCATTTGTTGCAATTAATTCATAAATTTCATCTAAACTATGTGGATCTCCATCATTGAATATCAAATTTAATTCATCTTGTGATAAACCACTTCTATATTTAGCAATTAAATTTCCGTATATATCATTGCTATTTTGTATATTTAATACTTTTTCACTGTTTTCTGGCACATTATTTTTATAATTTAATTTTTCTTCAAAATTATCATCTTGTTGTTCTTCATCTTCTGGAGTCTCTTCTTCTGTTAAATCACTTACATCACTATTATCTTTTTCTTGTTCTTTACTACCCATGGCATTTAGTAAATTTAAATGTCTAGAACCTAAACTGCTTGAATCTTCTACTCCTGTTCCAAGCACAATTTGTGTTGAAAAATCATTTGGATCTATATTTGGATTAGAATTTTGATTTACATTTAAGTTTGAATTTAAATTAAATGCAGAATCTGCCATAATACTTTCTACATCTATATCATTTTTTGTTGGTTTTGGATTTCCAGTATCTTCACTCTCACTATTACTTCCACCAACAAGATTTGGCATTTTTCCTCCTCTATGTAATGGATCTCTAAACATCTTTGTAACATTTGAAGCTAATGCTCCTGTTGTAAATGCACCAATTCCTCCAACAGTTCCTCCACCTGCTTTTCCAAATCCAAATATTTTCTTTAATATTTTTTCTCCCTCATTCATAAACATAAAAGCTACAAATGCATATACTAGATTATTTGCTGCTAAAGTTAATGATGAAGATATTAATATCACATATAATATATAATGCATTGGTTGAAGTAACATATTATATGTATATTCTTTTAGCCACATATCAAATCCTTTTGCTTTACCGCTTTCAGCCTTATCTATAGGATATGTAGCAGCAACTATTGGTGATATTAATGTTAAGAATGACATCATAAGTAACCTTTTTAAATAAACAAAAGTAAATTTAAATGTTAATACAACTAGTCCTACATATAGCATAAAATATCCTATTTTTGTTGAAAATTGGTTTTGCTGCATCTTAAATCTTGCTAATCCAATTAAATTCGTAGTAAAAGTTGTGCCATTCATGTTTACCCTTAAATTTCCCATCAATCCACTTAATAATTGAGAAATTTGCTCTACAGCATTTACTATAAACGCCATTATATACTGTAAAGAAAATAATAATGCTACAGCAATAAACCAACTTATTAATCTTTCTTTATACTTTGCTTTATCTTTTGAACTTGAACTTACTATTATTTTTATTCCAATATATATAAGAATTGACAATAATGCTACTATTGCTATTAATCTAAGTATCTTATACCATGATGCTATTACATTTCGTATTTTTGCCCATGTAGTTGATTCATCTGTTACTGTTCTAAAAAAATTTATATTTAAAAAGTCTATTTTTCCTGCAAATATATCTTCTGGTGAATAATGAATATTAGGATATTTAACATCAATCTGACCTATTAAATTCTTATAGTCATCTAAATTATCAATTGTAATAGTTGCTCCAACATTTTCTCCTGAATCTTGAGGTTCTCCTACCATAACTGGTTCAAACTCATTTCCAGTCATACATTTAGTAAGAAGTCCAAATGCAGAATCTACTATTACTGTTATAAATTCTATTAATGGTTCCACTATGACTCCTGCTGCAGTACTTAATCCTGTTGAAGTATCATAATCTCCCAATTTAGGTTCAATTTTTGCTGACACTGAATCCAATTCTCTTTTAACAACATAACTATCATTAGCTTGTACTTTGCAATTGCCTAAAAATCCAATCATCATGACTATTAACAAGATTGTTGCTATTACCTTTTTCATTTTCCACCTCTTTTCTTAAAAGTAGATTTTTTAATTAGATGCTACATATCAAATAGCATCTAATTCCTAAAATCCACCTTTATTATTTTTGTGCTTCATTTAGTTCTGCTAATGTTCTAAATTCAACTTTAAGTTCTGCTTCTGTCTTTCTATTTTCAGCTTCTATCTGTTCTCTTTGCTGTTGTGTTGCATTTGCTGGCACTTTATGTTTATGTGATTCTATGTATTTTCTTTGTTTATCTTCATCAAACATTGCTCCATAAGACTGTTGATCTTTAAGCTCACTCTTAAATTTTAATGCCATCATTGCCTGTCTATCTGCTCTCTCTAATATTTCCCTCTTTCTTTCTTCAGTTGTATTTTCGTCATTATACTCAGCATTATTGGCAACTAATTTATCTGCATACTTCATACCCTGCTTTTGCTCTTTCACATCTGAGAATCCTCTTTCTATATAATTTGAAGCAGCTCTATCCATTCTCGCTTTTGCTTGTGCTCCGTACTCTCTTTTATAGAAGCTGTTTACATCATCTCTATTTCTCCAATCCTCTATTGCATGTTTCATCTGTGCTTGTTCATCTCCACTTCTGGTTCCTTCCATAAATGCACTTCCTAAGCCTTCAACAGACTTTGAAATCTGTCCTACTCCAGCATATCCTGCTGTAAATGTTCCTATAGCCTCAAATGGACTATATTTTCCATCAGCCATACTAATTGCAGCTTGTGTTGCCGCAGCTACTGTTCCTACTGTAGCTCCTGCTGCAACTCTTCCTACTTTTCTAGCAAGTCTTATTCCATTATATTTTGCTGATTTATCAGTATCCCATATTGGTTTTAATGCTTTTTTACCAACAGCTTTAGCTCCTTTTCCTACCTTTTTTACATATTGGTTTTCTTTCACTGCATTTGCAAAATCTCTTATATTCCTTATCTCTCTTGGTTGTTCTGGATCTGGTTGAGCTGGATCTGGTTGAGCCGGATCTGGTTGTTCTGGATCTGGTTGAGCTGGATCTGGTTGAGCCGGATCTGGTTGAGCTGGATCTGGTTGAGCTGGATCTGGTTGAGTCGGATTATCATTACCAGCTCCAATCATAAAATCTTCTGGGTCAATATCATTTTTGGTTGGCTTTGGCATATTAATATCTCCTTGACCTCCATTTCCACTTGGTCCGTTTTTTCCACCACCTTGTGGTAATTTTGCCATTCTAGCAATATCCTTTACACTTGATGCTAACGCTCCTGCAGTAAATGCTCCTGCCATTCCTCCTACAGTTCCACCTCTAGCTTTATCAAATCCAAATATAGTCTTTAATAATTTTTCAGCTTCTGTCATAAACATTAGTACTACTACACCATATATTGGATTATCAAGTGCAATGCTAACTGCAGAACCTACTAATATATAATACATAATTTGATGTAATGGTTGTAATAAAGCATTAAATGTATATTCTTTAAGCCACATATTAAATCCTTGAGCTGTTCCATCATTCATTTTATCAATTGGGTATGTCAATGCTACAATTGGTGCTATTAATGTTAAAAACGCCATATTTAATACCCTTTTCAAGTATATAAATGTAAACTTAAATGTATAAACTACTAATAATATATACATCATTTCATATCCGATTTTTAAGTACCAATCATCTGACTGTACCATAAATCTTACAACTCCAACAAAATTTGTTATGATTGAAGCACTATTTTCATCGTTACTATATATAATTTTTATTGGTTTATTTGAACTTTGAATCAATTTACTTATTTCATTTGTTCCAGCAATAATAAAACTCATTATATAATGCATAGAAAATAATATTGCAACTGCTATAAACCAATTTACTATCCATTCTTTATATTTTGCCTTGTTTTGTGTATTTGAACTTATTATTACTTTTATACCAGTATATATTAATACAGATAATAATCCTATTATTGCAATTAATCTTAATACCTTATACCAAGTAGCAATTGTTCCTCTTATTGCTCCCCAGTCCTTATTATTATTGTTATTTCCTGATATAAAATCTATACTTAATAAATCTATACTTCCTGAAAATATTTGTTCAGGAGTATAAAATAACCATTCACCTACTCTATCGCCCTTAGTAGCCCCAATTGTTAGAAATGATGAAGTACTAGGTCTATATTCTTCATATGTATTGCCATAAACAGGTTTTTGATCTCCCATCATTACATTTGTCAATATTTGTAATGCTGAATCTGCTACAAAATTTACTAAAGCCAATACTGGTTTCATTAATATTCCACCAATGTCTGCAGAATCAGTTTCTTTTACAACATTTCCACCACTTGTATCTTGATCAGAAGCTGCTATAGAACCTGTATCTGTATTTACACTAGAAATATTATTCGCCCTTAAGAAATCTAATTCATCGTTACTAATATTCATTTTTATTTCATTTATAGTTATTTCATTAGACCCCATTGCATTCATCATTTTATAATTTACTGAAAGTTTATCTGAATCAGAATAATAATAATCACAAATTTTAGTCGCTAGATCTTTATCTTGTATTTCTTCATTTATTTTAGCTATTACTTTTGTTTTTGCAGTAGCTCTCAATGAATTATTAATAGCACTTACAGCACTTACCATTTTACTAACTGAAACAAATTGTTTTTCCTCATCAGCAAAAACAAGATTTTGCATCATAAAACTAAATACAGTAATTACAATTAAACACGTACATAAAATTTTCTTTGTTAATTTCATAAATTTAGTTCTCCTCTATCTTCTACTATTTCTTGCAGCTATTTTATTTAGGTTAGTCTCAACAAATTCGAACTCCTTCTGTGTAGGAGTAATTTGAATAATTGTTGTATCTTGTCCAACCTTTAATAAGCCTTCACCTTTTGTACATGTAACAAGGAAAGAAGCCTCTCCTTCACTTAACTTAAATACTTCTTTCAAATACTGTATTTCAGATTTATCTTGTGCTAAAAACAACTTTGTATCAGAAGATGTTAATACCGCTTGTGCCTCTGGTTTCTCATAAAAATCTTGGAATCTTTGAGAAATAATAGCTAAAGATACATTTCTTTTTCTGGCACGTCTTGCCATTTTATTTAAGAAATCTACAGCTTCTGGATATGGTAACAACATCCAAGCCTCATCAACTATTACTCTTTTTTGTTTTGCTTTTCTTCTATCTTCACTATTTTTCTTTACAAATTTTTCCCAAATCCATGACAACAATATTTGTTGTGCTAATGGTCTAGCAAATCTTTCTTCCAATTGAGAAATATCAATATTAATAAATGGTGCTCCCTCTAATAAATCAAATGTTGATTGTCCATCAAAATATGCCATTTGACCATCATATTCTCTAGTATATTGTTTCATAACTTTTAACAAATAACTATAATGGAACTCATAATCTTTATTTGTATTATCTCTTGCATTCCCTTGAATTCTCTTATACCAAGAACCAATTGTAGGCATTTCTTTCTTTCGTTTTTCGAAAGCATTTTGTCTACTAGCAGTAGATTCATACAAACTATTAGGATCTGAATTAATTCCTCTTGCAGCATATTCTTGTGCTACAGCTTCAGCAATAATTTGCTTTGTAAGTTCATTTACATCTTCTGTTCTTGTACTACCTTTTGCCATTGTCATTAATGCTTGAGTTACATCTTCTACTTTATTCTCTACATTTAATGTATCTCTTTCTCTACCTGTTATTTCATCTTTAGTCCTTTCAATTTCAATATCAAACAAATTAATAATTGTAGATGAATTTGGACTAATTACAACATTAATTCCACCAAGTGCCTCTGCTACAACAGAATATTCACCTTCAGCATCTAATGCTAAACTTTCAATTCCCATTAATACAGATGATCTTGAAATTAAAGTTTTCATTGTTACAGATTTTCCAGCACCAGATTTAGCAAATATAACCATATTATAGTTTGTTAAAGATGGATGGAAATTATCAAATAAAATTGGAACTCCTGTCTGTTTATTAATTCCAATTGGAACTCCTGTATCATGTCCAACATTTGATGTTATAAATGGAAAAACTGTTCCCATTGAAGGTCTATCAAATGTATGTACCTTCTTTATCTTATCTGTCATTAAAGGCAATGCTGATTGAAATCCATTCTCTTGAATTGCCCAAGCACTTCTTATACCTACTAATGATTTTGACATTTCTGCAGTTAACATTTTAGTTAATCTGTCTAAGTCATTTAAACTATATGCAAATAATGTAGAAACAATAGATGCTTCATATAATTTATTAAATCCTGCAGCAATTTCATCTCTTAATTGCTCTGTTTCTAATCTTTTTTGAGCTACAATACTTTCTCTATTTATTTTTCCTTTATCAACAGCAACAATTCTTTCTGTCTCTAATTCTGTTATAATTTTATTTAATTCATTTTGCGAAGTTGCTTCTGCAATTGGTTTTATATAAATAGATGTATTAACATCTCCAAACATATATAAAGACCTAAATAATTCTGGAAATATACAAGATCTTGGTAAACTTGATACATAAAAACTTCTTGCATATCTCTTTACATTTGAAATTATCTCTAAGTGATCTATATTAGAAGCATCTATTCCTGATGGTGCAATTAATTCTTTTATACTCTTTTTTCTTAAAAATATTGGTTGATTTTCACTATTTTGCAACTGCTTTTCTTCCTCTTGTTTTCTTTTGTTGAACATCATCTGATTTTCCTCCTTCCTTTGCTTCTTTCTTTTTTCTCTTTATTTTAGCTTTAGCTGTTTCTGCAATATCATTTCCTATAAATTCTTGATTTTCGTCTATTAAATTTTCTGCAAAATCATATACAAATTGTTGAATATTTTCTTCTCTTAATTTTAGCATCAATTCTTTATCACTTCTAGCTTCTGAAATAGCTTGATTTGCAACTGTTTTACCTTGTTCTTCTATTTCTTGATCTAACAACTTCATCTTTTTATCTAATACATCTGGAGCTGTAGAATATATATCTTCAAACCCTGCTCTTAATGCCTTTTTAGCACTAAATAAGTCAGAATCATCTCTATTATAAGCAACATATAATAAATCTACCAATGCATCTGAATCTAGTATTTTAGCAGTAACTTCACATCTTGATAATGTCATAATTATTGATTTTGCTTTAGTATATAACTCTGAAAATACCATACTTTGTATTTCTTCTTTTGAATAATCAGCTGTAGACATTTCGTCTTCATAATATGGCACAATAATATAATATTTTTTATGTAATACACTACTATTTAAACTATTTCTTTCAGTATTAGCTATAATATCTTTGGTATATTCATATTTATTTCTTTGTTTTACTAATTCCATATATGCTTTTTTTAATTGTTGATCAGAATATTTCCCTGATTTTTGCATTTGTTCATACTGTTCTTCCATTACAACATATCTATCTTCTATATCTTTATATTTTAACTTATAAGCAGCAATACTTTCCTCTAAGTTTACAGTCCTTGTTTGTACATATATTTGAATTTCTGTCCTTAGTGTATTTAAAAATTCAATAAATCCTTGTTCAACAGATGTTCTCTCCATTTCAGACATCAAGTCATAATTAACACCTTGACATTCAAGAACCATTAAATACTTTCCTTTTTTCTGAATTATCATATTATCTTCTATTTTTTCAAAATTTTCACTACTAATTTTGTCAAATATTGTATTTTTTACAACTGTTGCAATTATTACTCCACATATCACCCCTAATGTATCTATACATACATCTCTTACTTCAGCACTCCTTCCTGGCACAAAAAACTGATGTATTTCATCAGAAGTAGCATATAACATACCTACTATAATTGTTAAAATTATTCTTCTTTTGTTATCCATTTTATATGTATTCATATAATTCATAACAGCAATTCCTAACATCATATATATAGTAAAATGTGCAAGTTTTCTTATTGGCTTTACCATTTTTTCTCCCAGTCGTTTTTTTTCTAATTCATTTAATTTCTTACTTTTTGGATTAATTTTTATTACAGCATTTACTACTTTTCCACTAGTATCTTCAGATTTAGTTGAATTTTCTGAAGAAAAACGAAATATTGTTATAAAAATTATAAGTATTAATATTAGTAATAGCATTCTATTTATATTTATCTTTCTTTTTTGTATCATAGTATTTTAATTCTCCTTATTTTATTTCTTATAAAATTATATACTAGTTGTTTTCTTCATACAACTTTTAA
>ERZ825670.4848-NODE-4848-length-10089-cov-6.002193_pt1 | contig 10089 bp, 5 predicted proteins | sample MGYA00519929_ERZ825670 | MGnify/ENA primary metagenome ERZ825670 (study PRJEB31778, sample SAMEA3449207) | human gut metagenome | biome: human gut; feature: human-associated habitat; material: faeces | place: United Kingdom | collected 2010/2012 ...
ATCAGATTTATTAAAAGGAAAACAAGGTAGATTCCGTCAAAACTTATTAGGAAAACGTGTTGACTATTCAGGACGTTCAGTAATAGTTGTAGGACCAGAATTAAAAATATATCAATGTGGACTTCCAAAAGAAATGGCTATCGAATTATTCAAACCATTTGTAATGAGAGAATTAGTTGGAAGACATTTAGCACATAATATAAAAAGTGCAAAAAGAATGGTAGAAAGATTAAGCCCAGAAGTATGGGGAATACTTGAAGAGGTAATTAAAGATCATCCAGTAATGCTTAACCGTGCTCCAACATTACATAGACTTGGAATTCAAGCATTTGAACCGGTTTTAGTAGAAGGTAGAGCAATAAAATTACATGCATTGGTATGTGAAGCATTTAATGCTGACTTTGACGGTGACCAAATGGCAGTTCATTTACCATTAACACCAGAAGCACAAGCAGAAGCTAGATATTTAATGCTTGCAACAAATAACCTATTAAAACCACAAGATGGTAAACCAGTAGCAGTACCAAGACTAGACATGATTTTAGGAAGTTATTATTTGACAATGACATTAGAAGGAGAATTAGGAGAAGGAAAATATTTCAAAGATCCTGAAGAAGCTTTAATGGCATTCCAAAATGAAGCTGTTGGAATACATGCAAAAATATTTGTAAGAATAACTAAAGAAATAAATGGTGAAATAAAATCTAAAAAAATTGAAACAAGTGTTGGTAGAATAATATTCAATCAAGGAATTCCACAAGATTTAGGCTTTATAAACAGAAATGAAGACCCATTCCAATATGAAATTGATTTCCCAGTAATGAAGAAAACAATGGGAACAATCATTGATAGAGTAATTGAAAAACATGGTTTAACAGAATCAGCAGAAGTAATTGATTACATCAAGGAATTAGGATTTAAGTATTCTACATTAGCTGGTATTACATTCTCTGTTGCAGATGTTGAAGTACCTGCTGCAAAGAAAGCAATATTAGCAGATGCAGAAGAACAAGTTGAAAAAATAAGAAAACAATATAGAAGAGGTTTAATAACTGATGATGAAAGATATAAAACAGTTGTAAACATTTGGGAGAAAGCAACAAATGATGTAAGTAAAGCAATGGAGGAGAACTTTGATGACTTGAACCCAATATACATGATGGTTAAATCAGGAGCTCGTGGTAATATGAACCAATTAAGACAGATTGCAGGTATGCGTGGACTTATGGCAAGTACAACAGGTAAAGCAGTTGAAATACCAATTAAATCATGTTTCCGTGAAGGTTTAGATGCTTTAGAGTATTTCATATCTTCACATGGTGCCCGTAAAGGTCTATCAGATACAGCTCTAAGAACTGCTGACTCTGGATACTTAACAAGAAGACTTGTAGATGTATCACAAGACATAATAGTAAGAGAACATGACTGTGGAACACATGAGGGGCTAATGCTAGAAGACATTAAAGACGGAAATCAAGTGGTTGAAAAATTAGAAGAAAGACTAGAAGGAAGATTCCCATTAAATGATATTATAAATCCAGAAACAGGAAAATTAATTGTAGATACAAATACCATGATAAATAAAGATATGGCAAAACAAATAGTAGATGCCGGAATTACACAAGTGGAAGTACGTTCAGTAATTGGATGTAGAAGTAAGCATGGAGTTTGTCAAAAATGCTATGGTATGGGACTAGCTAGAAGAGAAGAAGTTTCAATAGGTGAATCTATAGGTATTATAGCAGCACAATCAATAGGTGAACCTGGAACACAGTTAACCATGAGAACTATTCACTCTGGTGGTGTTGCAGGTGTTGCAGATATCACACAAGGTCTTCCTAGAGTTGAAGAAATCTTTGAGGCTAGAAAACCAAAGGGATTAGCAGTAATTACAGAAATAGATGGTATAGTTAAAATTTCTGAATCTAAGAAGAAAAAAGAAGTTATTGTTACATCTAAAGATGATTCTAAAACATACACAATACCATTTGGATCAAAATTAAAAGTAAAAGATGGAGATCAGGTAAAAGCAGCACAAGCACTTATAGAAGGTTCAATAAACCCAGCAGAAATACTTGCTATAAAAGGACCAGAAGGTGTATATGAATATGTAATTTCTGAAGTTCAGAAAGTATATAGAAATCAAGGTGTAGATATAAATGATAAACATATAGAAATAATTGCTAGACAAATGCTTAGAAAGATGAGAGTTGAAGATAGTGGAGACACAGACATGTTCCCTGGTTCTTTAGTTGATATGTATGAATTTGAAGAGAAAAATAAACTAGCTGAACAAGAGGGCAAACGTCTTGCAACAGGTAAAAGGGTATTACTTGGAATTACAAAAGCATCACTTGCAACAGACAGCTTTTTATCAGCAGCTTCTTTCCAAGAAACAACTAGAGTATTGACCGAAGCAGCTATTAAAGGTAAAGAAGATAATTTAATAGGATTAAAGGAAAATGTAATCATTGGTAAACTTATCCCAGCAGGTACAGGAATGAAGAGATATCAAGATGTTACAATTAAAGTTGAGGGAGAAGATGAAAAACATGTTGATGACACAGTAGAAAATATTGCTGAGCCTGTATAACAAATACTAATAGTAAATAATTTAATTAAAGAGGGTGTCCTAAAAGAATAGGAAAGCCCTCTTCATTTTTTATGTCTAATTATCAGATAGATTAAATATTGTATAAAAGAAGAAATGGAAAAATTCTCCTTAGGCAACAATCTAGTAAAGGGCAAAAAAAGAACCGACCCCGTTTGACCTCAAAAAACTTGACAAAATGGCTATTTAGAAGTATACTAAAAAAGTAAAAAAGGGCAAAAAATAAAAAAGCCTTAAGAAAGGAAAATACTATGTCAGGAAATAGTAGAAAATTATTTGATAATTTAGTATCAAGAACAAAAATATATTTAGTAATAATATTTTTATTATTAGTAATAGTATCATATCTAAAAGTGAGTTTAATAATTCCATCAATTATAATATATGCATTAGTATTAGGATACACATACTTTGCTAATAACAAGAGGAAGAGTGAAATATCTGAACAATTACAAGATTTAACATTAACAGTTGATTCGGCTGCTAAAAGTAGCCTTATAAATGCACCATTTCCTTTAATAATAATAGAAACAGATGGAAATGTAGTTTGGAGAAGCTCAAAGTTCATCACAGAATTTGCAAACATAGATATTAACAATTATATAAGTGACATAATTATTGAAATAAAATCAGAGGTAAAAACTGATAAAGACAAAAAAAGAAAATCAATAATAAAGAACATTGAAATAGGAAAGAAAAGATATAAAGTACAATGTGAGTTTGCTAAGACTAAGAAAAGTGAAAGAAAAAAAATAGCAGAATATATGGTAATTATGTACTTTATAGATGAAACAGAAAAATATGAGCTAAAAAAAGAAAATGAGGACAAAAAAACATGTGTTGGAATAATAATGGTTGATAATTACGAAGAAGTTATGCAAAGAGTAGACACAGAACAAAAAACACAGTTAATGGCAAAACTTGAAAGTACAATATATGATTGGGTAAATGAGACAAATGGAATTTTAATAAAAGAAGATAGAGACACATATATATATATATTTGAACAGCGTAATTTAGAACAGATAAAGGAAAACAAATTTGCAATATTAGATTCTGTAAAAGATATAGTAAGAAAAGATAAAATCCAGTTAACATTAAGTATTGCAGTATCTAATGAAGGAGAGACTGATAAAGATGTATATAAATCAGCTTCTGCTGCAATGGATGTAATACTTGGTAGAGGTGGAGATCAAGCTGTTATAAGAGAAGAAGGAAAGTACCAATTTTTTGGTGGAAAAGTTGAAGAGGTTGAAAAAAGAACAAAAGTAAAAGCAAGAATAGTTGCACATGCATTAGAAGAATTAATGTCTGAATGTGAGAAAATAATTATAATGGGCCATTCAAATATGGATATAGATGCAATGGGTTCAGCATTAGGTGTATATAGAATTGCAACAAGTTTAAAAAAAGAAGCATATATATTAGCTAATAGTGAATCTGCTTCAATTAAATCATTTATGGAAGGTATGCCAGAAGAATATAAAAATATATTGGTAAATAGGGAAAATGTTCAGACTAAAATAGATTCAGAAACATTGCTAATAGTTGTAGATACACATAAAAAATCATATGTAGAAGCTCCTGAACTACTAGAAAAAACTAATAAAATAGTAGTAATAGACCATCATAGAAGAGGAACAGACTTTATAGATCAAAGTATATTAACTTTCCAAGAAGTGTATGCATCTTCAGCTTCTGAATTAGTAACAGAATTAATACAATATACTCAAAATGAAGTAGAATTATCAACAATAGAAGCAGAAGCACTTTATGCTGGAATTATGATGGATACAAAGAATTTCACATTTAAAACAGGTGTGAGAACATTTGAGGCAGCAGCATATCTACGTAGATGTGGTGTTGATATAATAAAAGTAAAAAAGTGGTTTCAAAGTGACTTTAACAGTTATAACAAAATTTCAGAAATAGTTAGAAAAGCAGAGGTAATACGCGGAACAATAGCAATATCGTCATATGAAGTTCAAGAAAATGATACAAGTTTAATTTGTGCAAAAGCAGCAGATGAATTATTAACTATAGAAAATATTACGGCTTCATTTGTATTAGGAACAATGGGAGAGAAGATTTGTATAAGTGGACGATCTATAGGTGATGTAAATGTTCAAGTGATACTTGAAAAATTAGGTGGGGGTGGACACATTACCCTTGCTGGAGCTCAATTAGACAATATAACAATTAATGAAGCAAAAGAAGAACTTATTAAAAAGATTGAGGAATATTTTAGTGACAAAGAATAAATAAAAAATATACTTTTTTAATAAAAGGAGGAAAAAATGAAAGTAATATTAAAAGCAGATATAAAAGGAGTAGGAAAAAAGGATGAAATAATAAATGCATCAGATGGATATGCACGTAACTTCTTATTTCCAAAGAATTTAGCGGTTGAAGCAAATACAGAAAATCTAAGTAAGTTACAAGCAAAAAAAGATGCAACACAATTTAGAAAAAATAACGAAAAAGAAGACGCTCAAAAACTTTCAGAAAAATTAATGAAGATAACTGTAAGAGTTGAAGTAAAAGCAGGAGAGAATGGGAAAATCTTTGGTGGTGTATCAGCAAAAGATATTTCAGAAAATCTAGAAAAACAACATAAAATAAAAATTGATAAGAAAAAAATAGACTTAAAAGAAACAATAAAAACACTTGGAGTTCATAATGTAGATGTAAAGTTATATGAGGGTGTTTATGGAGTTATAAAAGTAGACGTAAGAGGATAAGTGGTCGAAGGATAATTACAATTTTGGTTGCAACGAATTTTCAAGCATAATGTATACATTAAAAAAAGGAATGAGAAAAAATGGAATTGGGAAAAATACCACCACATGATATAGAAGCTGAACAAGCAGTATTAGGAAGTATGCTAGCAGATAGTGAAGCAGTAAATGCGGCAGTTGAGGTTTTAAAAGAAGAAGCATTTTATAGAGATGATAATAGAGTGATTTATCAAGCAATAATTAATTTGTATAATAAATCTGAACCAATAGATATACTTACATTAAAAGATGAATTAGAATCTATGAATAAATTTGAGCAGGTTGGCGGATACGAATATTTAGCAAGTTTACCAGATAAAGTACCAACAACAGCAAATGTTCAAAAATATATAAAAATTGTAGAAGAAAAATCAATACTAAGGAATCTAATAAGAACAGCAAATGAGATAATCGAACTTGGATATAATCCAACAGAAGATGTTGAAGATATAATGGATGGGGCAGAAAAAAAGATTTTTGATATAATGCAAAGCAAGAATCAAAAAGGATATTCGCCTATAAAAGATGTATTAGTAGAAAGTTTTACTAAATTAGAGGAATTATATAACAGAAAACAACATATAACAGGTGTACCAACAGGTTTTTCAGAATTAGATTATAAAACAGCAGGATTACATGGCTCTGAACTCATATTAGTTGCAGCAAGACCTGCTATGGGTAAGACAGCATTTGCGTTAAATATAGCAACAAATGCAGCATTAAGAGGAAATGCACCTGTTGCCATATTTAGTTTGGAAATGTCCAAAGACCAGCTTGTAAACAGAATTTTATGTAGTGAGGCAATGGTTGATAGTAATAAAGTTAGAACAGGAAAATTAGAAGAAGATGATTGGATAAAACTTGCTGGTGCTATTGGACCATTATCAGAATCAGAAATTTATATAGATGATACACCAGGTATTTCGGTAATGGAAATAAGGACAAAATGTAGAAAACTTAAAAAGGAGAAAAAAATTGGATTAGTTGTAATAGATTACTTACAATTAGTACAAGGAAGTAATAAAAGAATTGGAAGTAGAGAACAAGAGATTTCTGAGATAAGTCGATCTTTAAAAATTTTAGCAAAAGAAATAAATGTGCCAGTAATAGCATTGTCACAGTTATCAAGAGCTGTAGAACAAAGACCTGACCATAGACCTATGCTTTCAGACTTGCGTGAATCTGGAGCAATAGAACAAGATGCTGATATTGTAATGTTCTTATATAGAGATGATTATTATAATAAAGAAAGCGAGAAGAAAGATATTGCAGAAGTGATAATTGCAAAACAAAGAGGTGGTTCAACTGGAACTGTTGAATTACTATGGATGGGTAATTATACTAAATTTGTAAACTTAGAAAAAAGATTTGATGATTAATTAATAACTAGAAAATATTGAAATATAAAATCGGAATGTAGTGACGAATATGATTGAAGAAACTTTAGAAATTTTTATGAATTTTATGGAAAGAGTTCACGAGAGTGGAAGGGTGCCATAAAATGAATTAGAATTTCTTAAGTTTCGTAATGAGTCGAGGAGCGAAATGGAGATTTTATATTTCAAAATTTTCTTAGTATAAATTAAATCAAGTATTTTGAAGGGATTAAATTTTATGAAACAAAAAGTAATAGAAACAATAAGAAAATATAATTTGATAGAAGATGGAGATAAAATAGTTTTAGGAGTATCAGGTGGACCAGATTCAATATCAATGCTAAATATTTTAAAAGAAATAAAAGATGAGCAAATTATAAAATTCGAAATATATGTAGCACATATAAATCATATGATAAGAGAAGAAGCTATTGATGATGAAAAATATGTTGAAAATTATTGTAACAAAAATAATATAAAATGTCACATAAAAAGAATAGATGTAGTTAAAATTGCAAACGATAAAAAAATTGGAACAGAAGAAGCTGGAAGAAAAGCCAGATATGAGTTTTTTGAAGAAATATTGAAAAGAACAAATTCAAATAAAATTGCAATAGCACATAATATAAATGATAAAATTGAAACAATAATAATGCATTTACTTAGGGGAAGTGGACTTTCAGGACTTAAAGGGATAGAGCCAATAAGAGATAATAAGTTTATACGACCACTGATAGAATGTGAACGCAGTGAAATAGAGCAATACTGTGAAAAGTATGAATTGAATCCAAGAATAGATAAAACAAATTTTGAAAACGAATATACAAGAAATAAAATACGCAACATAGTTATTCCATACATAAAACAAGAATTTAATCCTAATATAGTTCAAACATTAAGTAGATTATCAGATGTTGCTATTGAAGAAATTAAATACATAAGTAAGCAAACGCAAAAAATATATCAGCAAAGAGTAATAGAAAAAGAAGATAGACAAATAATATTAAATTTGAAAAAGTTCAATGAACAAGAAAAAATAATTAAAAGTCAATTAATATTACTAACAACAAAACAACTAATGGGATCTACACAGGGGATAGAAAAAATTCATATAGAAGATATAATCAAATTATGTAGTAATAATGTAGGAAATAAATATCTAACACCAAATAAAAACATAAAAATTCTAATTAAAGATAAAAAAATAAATTTTATAAAAATATAGTAAGGACTTTAATCCGTAGAAAACTATAAAAATCGTAATAAAAAGGACACAAAAAAGTCATAAAAAAACTATTGAAAAAAATAAAAAGTTATGTTATAGTTTCAAATGTATAATAATAAATAGGAGGGCTTAAATGAAAAAAGGAATAAAGACATTAGCAATATGGTTGATAATGGCAGTAATAGTAATAGTTATATTATCATCAATAATGGAAAACAGTAGCTCAAAAATGACATATTCTGAGTTAATAACAAGTATTGAAAATAAAGAAGTTGAAAATATAAAGATTTCAGCAGATGGCAATTTAGCAACAATTAAGTTAAAAAATTCAAAAACTGAGAAAGAAGTTAATATACCAAGCTTAGATAGTTTTATGTCATATACGGAGGAATACTTAAAGACAGGGGAAATTTCATTAGATGAAGAAAAAGAATCAATTTGGATTACAGTATTAAGTTTAGTATCACCATTTGGATTATTAATAATTTTCTTCATATTCTGGTTTATGATGATGAGTGGCGGAAACCAAGGCGGAGCTAAAAATATGACATTTGGAAAAAGCAAAGCAAGACTTGTAAATGCAGGAGAAAAAAATAGAGTAACATTTGATGATGTTGCTGGTGTTGATGAAGAAAAAGAAGAATTAGAAGAAATAGTAGAATTTTTGAAAAATCCAAAGAAATTCACAGATATGGGAGCGAGAATTCCAAAAGGTGTATTATTAGTTGGGCAACCAGGTACAGGTAAAACATTATTAGCAAAAGCGGTAGCAGGAGAAGCAGGAGTACCATTTTATACAATAAGTGGTTCAGACTTTGTAGAAATGTTTGTCGGTGTAGGAGCTTCAAGAGTAAGGGATTTGTTTGAACAAGCAAAGAAAAATGCACCATGTATTATATTTATAGACGAGATTGATGCAGTTGGTAGACAAAGAGGAGCAGGATTAGGAGGAGGACATGATGAAAGAGAACAAACATTAAATCAGTTACTTGTTGAAATGGATGGATTCTCAGACAATGAGGGTGTAATAATATTAGCTGCAACAAATAGACCAGATGTATTAGATAAAGCATTATTAAGAGCTGGAAGATTTGATAGACAAATAGTAGTATCAAGTCCAGATGTTAAGGCAAGAGAACAAATACTAGAAGTACATGCACGTAAGAAAAGAATATCAGAAGATGTTGACTTAAAAGTTATTGCAAAAAACACATCAGGTTTTGCTGGGGCAGACTTGGAAAATGTATTAAATGAAGCAGCATTATTAGCAGCAAGGAGAAATTACAAAGAAATCGGAATGAAAGAAATAGAAGATGCTATGGTAAAAGTAACTATGGGACCAGAAAAGAAAACAAGAGTAAGAAGTGAAAAAGAAAATAGATTAGTTGCATATCATGAAGCAGGTCATGCTGTTGTGAGCAGATATTTAACAACCCAAGACCCAGTACATCAAATATCAATAATACCACGTGGTATGGCTGGTGGATATACAATGTATAGACCAACAGAAGATAAATCATTTATGTCAAAAACAGAAATGGAAGAAAACATAGTATCACTATTAGGTGGTAGAGTGGCTGAATCATTGATATTAAATGATATATCAACAGGTGCAAGTAATGATATAGAAAGAGCATCACAAATAGCAAGAAACATGGTTACTAAATATGGTATGAGTGACAGAGTTGGAGCAATAATGTTTGGAGGAGGTCAAGGAGAGGTATTTCTTGGCAGAGATTTTGCACAAACTAAAGATTATTCAGAAGAAACAGCAGGAATAATTGATGAAGAGGTTAAAAAAATAGTTGATAAAGCATATAATAGAGCAAGAGAGATTTTAAGTGAACATGTTGATAAACTTCATGCAGTTGCAGGAGTATTGCTAGAAAAGGAAAAAATTGAAGGAAAAGAATTTGATGAAATTTTTAAAGAATAAATTTCACAATAAATTTACAATAGAACATATATTTTTTGTAATAAAAGAAAGAGCGTAGAAATACGCTCTTTCAGACTGTTGACAAAGTATATAAAAATATTTTGTTTAACAGTCTTTCTTTTTTTTATAAAATGTTGTAAAATAATAGTGTCCTTATTCAACCA
>ERZ825670.4856-NODE-4856-length-10083-cov-4.598923_pt1 | contig 10083 bp, 11 predicted proteins | sample MGYA00519929_ERZ825670 | MGnify/ENA primary metagenome ERZ825670 (study PRJEB31778, sample SAMEA3449207) | human gut metagenome | biome: human gut; feature: human-associated habitat; material: faeces | place: United Kingdom | collected 2010/2012 ...
TTATTTATCTTATTTTTTATACTGATTAATGGCTGTAAATGGCTTAACTTCATGTCGTTACATTTTTATTACAAATTTTACACCTACGGATTTATGGTTTCTAAACTAACGAAATTATTTAATGTTTATGCTATCAAATTTTCTTATATAATTTGTAATATATTGAAAAATATAGTATAATTAAGGTATATGAGCTTTATAAGAGTGATTGGAGGCATTGATATGAAGATTACACAAAAATTAGAATGGGATTATGAAGAAAATAAAATAACATCAACAGATTTCATGACAAGAGATACAATTAAAGATGTAGTTGCTGCTGAGCTTTTCATTCCAATTGTTGAAGAATTATATGATAAAAATATCTTTACAAATTGGAGTGGACTAACAGGAAATGCTCATATAAGAATACCACTAGATGGCTTATCTAAAGAAAATTTTCTTATAGCAAAGCAAAATTGTGAAAACAATCCTAATCATTGGAAATTACAAAGACCACCATATAAAGATGTTAAAAACCTCTTACCAAACTACACTTTTGAAATATATGTAGAATATGAAGAAGGATTAACAGAAGTTTCAGATGTTGTTGATCAATTGCTTAAAGAAGTAAGAAAATTACTGTTTCAAGATATTCAAATGACACGAGAGGAATATGCAAAAGAAAGTCAACTACCAAGAGTTGATATAAAAGGATTATATAAAAAATCTGAATGCCCTGTTTTTAACATAGAAAAACAAGAAGATGAAATAATTCCAGCAGAATCATTTGAAGAATTGTCTGAAATGTATTTAGAAGGTGATACTCCAGAATATTTTTATGATGAAGAAACAGACACTTATTTTAGAAATAAAGAATTAATAGCAAAATCAAAAGAATATAGAGAATACGAAGCATCTACAGAAAAAAGAAAAGAAAGAGCAATAAATGAAATAAGTAAAAGACTTAATTCAGAAATGACAGATGAAGAAAAATATAAAGTTATTTTTGATTGGTGTGTTAATTATTTTAATTATGCATACTCTGGTTTAAATTATGCTTATGCAGAGCAAGAATGGAGAAAAGAATCTGATGAGAATTTAACTAAATATTATAGAATTTATTGTAGAAATAATAATTCTCAATGCGAACTTTTAGGGTTAGGAAGTAGAAAAAATTTTTTGAAAGATTCAAAAAATAACACTGATATTCCGAATAAAGCCATTGTGCGAACTCAAAAAATAATTGAACACTTAGAGGAATGTGAAAAATGTAAGCAAAAGGAAAAAGGATTTATGTCTGGAAATACTGATAGTGTATGGCTTAGTAAATATGGTGTTTGTATGAATTTTGCAGAAATATATGAATTTTTGTGTGAAAAGTTTTCTTTACCTTGTAAGCATATACAAGGCTCAATCGATTCTGAAGGGTATAATGTAGGACATGCATGGAATGCAATAATGATAAATGGAAAATTAAAGTATGTAGATATATCAAGTGCAATTCATTGTAAAGATAGGAGCAATACAATTAATTTACCTGAAGATTTTTTTGGTAAAACATTTGAAGAACTACAAACTATAGATGGTGGAAGAAATAGAAAAATAGCGGAAGGATTTGAAAAAAGTATTAAGGAATTAATTAACAGCTCTGAAGGATGGAATGTAGGTGATTAAATATTTAAGTAAAGCTAACTTAGGTATACTCTCAAGCAAGCCTAGACTTGAAATCTAGGCTCTTTTCTAATTTTCTTTAATTTCAGTTATTTTTCCATTTTTTATTTTATATGTAATACCATTACTGATTCTTTCCCAATCCAAATGCATAGTACATACATATGCTTTATATTTTCCATTGTCTAAATCTATTGGTAGTTCATCAGTTTTATTATTTATCTTATCCCAAAGAACTACATTGTTATTTTCATCGAATATACACAAATATATTTTTTCATTACGCATGAATTCTTCTATAGTAGAAGTCACTCCAATCGTTTTATAAGTAATTGTGTTTTCTGTTTGTAAGCTTATATTTATTTTATACTGCTTATTAGCCAAAAAATCATATATTTCATCATCATTTGATAGTTCTATGCCATTTATGGCTTTTATCAGTTTGCTATTTTGATAAACTGTAATTGTATTACCATATGTACTTTTATATAATAGTGCATTTACTTTATCAATATTTCCGATTGGAATTATATGTTCTTGTTCATTAATACTAAGATAGTAGTATTTTTCCGTTCCAGAGCTACCATGACGTCCTCCGTGCCTGTATCTTAAGTCATATATTACTTCTACACTGTCCGCTTCGATATCTATAGTTTGATTAGTTATAATATCACCTAATGTTCTAAAAAACATTTCAATGCCATAAATTTTTTTATTTTCTATCTTATATTTTTCATATGTATCAGTATAATTTAAGCATAGGAGCAATGCAATAAACATAATCAATACGATTATCTTTATATGTTTCTTATTTAATTGCGTTTCTTCACTTTTTCTTAAAATTATAATAGGCAATATTAGAACAATTATAACTCCAATCATTAAAGTTAAGATAATGCTTTGCTCTACCATAGACATTAAAAAAAATGATATATTATTAGTTGTGTAATACAAAGTTTTTCCGGGTAAAAACATAACGATACTCATTAAAATAATTAGAATAATAATCATTAATAATTGTTGCTTTGTTTTTTTCAATTTGTATCTTCCCTTCTATATTTTATTTTTAATTATTGTTTCTATGTATTTTATATCATAATTTATAAAAATTTCATAGTGTTTTTTTAATTTATCTTAGAAATGTTCAAATAGTATTTTGTAATTCTTTGATATTTTATTGTTTATCTAACCACCTTATAAAATCTTCTCTAGTAATTTCCTTTAATTTATATGCATTCTTCTTATTTACAAATAAAAGGACTAGTTTATTATGTTGTCTTAAATATATATATAAATAATAAAAGAACTCCCAAATGTATACCTACAACAGTTATAGCTAATGGTAAAAAAAGAAAATCGAATGTTAGCTGAAAAATTACTTGTAGATATTCGTAATTTGTATAATAAGGATTCATATATAGACAACTCGAAAACGTCCGAACAATTAATAGAAGAACAAAATCAAATTAAAAATTTAGGATTATCTTTATTACCTCAAATTAATAAAGATAATAAAACTGAACAACTAAAATTAAGCAATCAACCTCTATCAGGCGAAGAAGAACTAAATAATTACAAAATGTTTTTCTTCATGGCATAACACATCAAAAGAAGAAATGATAAATTTATTGATGAATATAATTATAGAAAATCCAAATGCTCATCTAATAAAAAGAATTGATATTACGGCCATGTTAATGGAAGAATGTTACCCTATTTTGAAAACGAAAAACTACTTTTAAAAGATGTTACACTTGCAGATATTTATAACTATATTGAATATCTTTTTAGTGAAGGCTTAAAACCTAATACTGTAAAACATCAAAGGTCTATTCTCTTTAAGACATTCTTGTGCTACCTTATTGGTACAAAATAAAGTTCCAATAAAAGATATTCAAATATGGCTAGGACATTCTAATGTTCAAACTACTATGATTTATACACATATGGATGAAACTAATAAAGAAATTTCTGCACAAGTATTAATAGCTAAATTCCAAGACATTTTAAATAATTACAAAGAAAATGAAATTTATGCAATGGGAAATCAAGAGTCAAATAATCTTTATGAAGATATAGGGCTAACAAACCAGTTTAGAGAAATAGAAAAAGTTGTCGTGACCGCTTAACCCACAGCAACTTATCTTAAAAAGTGTTAGAAAATTTTATTAATTCTGTTAGAAAAAAAATAAAATTTTCTAACAATATGATTTCTCATAAAGTTCGAAAACCTTACTTGGTGCGGATGAGAGGACTTGAACCCCCACGTCGTTGACACTGGTTCCTAAGACCAGCGCGTCTGCCAGTTCCGCCACATCCGCAAGTTTTATTGACAATAAGTATGATAACATATTTTAAATATAATGTCAATCAATTTATAAAAAAAATTATAAAAAATATAGACCCAAAGTTGCTTTTTATGTCAAATCATGGTATTATTATTCATAATGATTAGCAAATATACTAATTAAATTTTATTATTTTGAAAGAGAGAAAAATGATGAATATCCAAAAAAATCAAGAATATATAGTAGAAATAATAGACAATGGATATGAAGGAGAAGGAATTGCAAAGATAGATAATTTTACAATATTTATACCAGGAGCAATTAAAGGAGAAAAGATAAAAATACTAATTGTAAAAGTATTGTCATCACATGCATTTGGAAAAATACTAGAAATTATTAAGAAATCAGAAAAAAGAAAAGAAGTTGATTGTTTAACATATAAAAGGTGCGGAGGATGTAACTTAAGGCATATAGAATATGAAGAAACACTAAAAATAAAACAAGATGTAGTTCAAAATTTGGTAAATAAAATTCTCAAAAATAAAATTAAAGTTCAAGAAACAGTGGGAATGAAAAATCCCTTTCATTACAGAAATAAAGCACAATATCCATTAGGAATAAATAATAAAGGAGAACCTATAATTGGAGTATTTGCAAATAGAACGCATGAAGTAATTCCTATAGAAAAATGTCTAATACAAAATCCCCAATCAGAGCAGATTGCAAAATATATATTAAATTTTATAAAAGAAAATAAAATAAGTATATATAATGAAAATACGAGAAAAGGGTTATTTAGACATATAGTAATAAAAATCGGAATCAGAACTGGGCAAATAATGTGTATATTAGTTGTAAATGGAGAAAATATTCTCAAGGAGGAACAACTAATAAATGAATTAATAACAAAGTTTCCACAAATAAAAACAATAGTAAAAAATGTAAATATGAAAAATACAAATGTAATATTAGGACAAAGAAATATTAATGTTTATGGAAATGGATATATAGAAGATATTCTAGGAAAATATACTTTTAAAATATCGCCATTATCTTTTTATCAAGTTAATCCTATACAAGCTGAAAAATTATATAATCTAGGAGTGGAAATGGCTCAAATTTCAAAAGATGACACGGTGTTTGATTTATATTGTGGAATTGGTACAATTTCATTGTTTATGGCAAAATATGCCAAAAAAGTTTATGGGATTGAAATTGTAAAAGAAGCAATAGATGCAGCTAAAGAAAATGCAAAGATAAATAATGTTGATAATACTGAATTTTATGCTGGTGACGTTGAAGTAGTTTTAGACGAACTTATTAACAAAAATAAAGTAAAAGCTGATATTGTTATGTTTGATCCACCTCGTAAGGGGTTAGATAAAAAAAGTATTAATAATATATTACAAATCAAACCTAAAAAGCTTGTGTATATTAGTTGTACTCCAGCTACTTTAATTAGAGATTTGAAAATGTTCGAAGAACAATATGAAATTAAGACTATAATACCTGTTGATATGTTTCCTTGGACATCACATATCGAGTGCGTTTCATTGCTATGTCTTAAAAAGGGACTCTCTTAGGAGCCCCTTTTATATTTTTTTACATATCCAAAATATTAGTTGTTATATAGTCAACTCCAGTGGCATGTAATATTGCTTTTTGTGCATATTTATCAGCTGTCCATACATTAATTTGTACCCCATTTTTATGAGCATATTTTGCTAAATCTTCTGATATCGCTTTTGGACAAATTGCACAATTTTTATAATTAATTGCTTTATCTATATCATCTTGTGAAACTGATTTTACTAAATAACCAATTTTAATTGAAGTATCATTTTCTCTAATAGTATTTAAAACCTCTTCATCAAATGATATAATTAGACACTTATCTTGAATATTCTCTAATTTTATTATATCTAAAACTTTCTTTACTGAATCTTGTGTTAATGTTTTCTTTAATTCTATAATTGCATAGCAATCATATTTTTTACATATTTCTATATATTCCGTAAATGTAGGAACACTAAGATTGTTATACTTCTTTACATTACTTCCAGCATCAATTTTTAATTTTTTAATGCTCTCTAGTGAAATATCACTTACTTTTCCTTTTCCATTTGTTGTTCTATCTACAGTAGCATCATGCATACAAACTAATTCACCATCTGATGTACATTGAATATCTGTTTCTATACCAAAGGCTTTAGCCTTTCCTGCTAGTTCAAATGATTTAATAGTATTCTCAGGTGCTAAATTACTTGCTCCCCTATGTGCCAAATATTTAATTGAAGCTTGGCCACTTTTTTCTTTAATAGAAAATGACATTTTTTCTGTATGTGTATTATTCTTGCTGTCAGTAACATTTAATATTATGTAATACCTAGAATTTTTATATTTTAATTTTTTTAATGGAAATGTTATATAATAACTTTCTTGTTTGTCTGAAACATTATATTTATATTTTTTCTTTTTATTGTTCATATCTTCTATACTATAACTTTTTATTTTATCTTGATCACTTGCTTTGATTACTAAAGAATCTATACTCTTCTTATTTTTGCAAGGAACTGATATCACTGATATTTTAGGTGATATATTTGCTGAGAAATAATTGCCAGCTGAATCCTTTTTACTTAATTTAGTAATTTTTATTACATCTTTCGAATACTTGGCTATTTTGGATTTATCAGTAGTAGTTACTCTTATAGTTATACCTTTTGATATAACTTTTGATGAAATTGATATTTTCTTTTTATCCTTTGAAATAGATACTTTTGATGTAATATTTCTCCATTTAGAATTTGAATATTTCTCTACCTTAACTGATTTAATTCCACCATTGTCAATCGCATTTAGTATAACTTTATTGGAATTTGATAATTTAAGTGAAATTCTAGGACCTCTATCTGTTGAAATGTTATATGCTGTCGTATTTGTAGCTCCATATGTTATAATTGGACTAAAACAAAAAGCACATAAAATAAAAATCATAATAAAACTAATTAATTTATTTTTCCTCATAAAAACCATCCCTTTTTTATAATTTTTTTCTTTTCTTTTTATATTATACCATTTTTCCCATCTCATGTCAATTTTAATATCGCCTTCATCGGGATAAAAGCTATAGGGAAAACTTAATTAGTCATATTATATATTTAAAATACATTTTCTAAATTAAATGCATTCTTTTTTTGAATATGTTCAAGTACAAATTTTCCTTCATCAAGTTCAGCAACTGCAGAGGAATAATCTTTTGTTTCAACATAACTTTTTAAAGATACAATAGCAGTATCTACTTTTTCAAGCTCGTCATGTTCAATATAATAAGCAAGTGCATCATGCTTTTGCCCCCATTTTTCGTCCAAACTTTTAACTTTATTATCAATTTGTTCCTTGTTTTCTATCAACATTTCCTCTTTTAGTTCTTTAAAAATTTGTGTTATTTCAGATGTTGCTCTTTGTGTATACCCTTGAGTAAATATGTCTAATGAAACAATCAGAACTACTATTATTACACATATTATAGTTTCTTTCATCATTATTTTTCTCCTTCCTTCTCTTTTGGTTGGCAAAAGAACTGATTGTCTCCATCAACTGTTACTATTAAGGCTTCTTCTGGTTTTATCCCAAATTTTTCGGTTTGTTTTTGTAACCATATATAATTCTTACCTATCTTATCTAAATTTTTGTACATTACTTTTCCATCAACAACTAAATCATATGGAATACCCTCATATTTAGGCTCTATATCAAAATCTTCTGGTGTTATATTCCTTTTATTAGGTTTAGGAATTACAGTAACTTGGCCACTTGTTTCTAATACTGCATACTCTACATCTCCTATATTAAATATGTTATTATCTCTTAGCCTTTCTTCTAACTCATTTATAGTAAATCTTTCTTTTTTTAATACTTCCTCATTGATTTTTCCTCTATAAATTAACATCGAAGGTTTACCACAAATTAGTTCTCTCATTCTTAAACTTTTTAAATTTATAAATGAAATTAATAAGTGCATAACCAATAGCGCAAGAATTGGTATGATTCCATTTGTTATAGGAATTCCAAGCTCTGTCATTGGAATAGATGCAAGGTCTGCAATCATAATTGCAATTGCAAGTTCAAAAGGTTGAAGTTGTCCGAATTTCTCTTTTTCCCATTAAACGCATAACAATAAGTACAATTATGTATAAAATAATTGCTCTTATAAATATAACTAACATAAACTTTCACCTCATTTTTTCTTCACAATTTTAGCAAATTTTTTCATTCTATTTTTTATTTTATTTTGCCATTTTTTAATATAATTATACATATTAACATGAATAAAATTTTTTTTCTTGTTCATAATAACAATTATAAAACCACATTAAAAATTTAAAATTTAGTAATCAAGGAGGTTTTTATTATGTCAGATAATGAAGTAAACAGTCAATCACGTAGTAATACTGGTAGTACTGTTTGGCAAATTGTTGGTAGATTAGTTACTGCTGCAATTGTACTTGCAATTACTGCATTCTTCACTCCTGGATTTAGTATCAGCAATTTTTGGGCACTAGCTGCAGCAGCTATTGTTCTTACAGTAATAGATTATTTAATAGTTAAATTTACTGGTCTTCACGCAAGCTCATTTGGAAAAGGATTTGTTGGTTTTGTCCTTTCTGCAGTAGTTTTATATGTAACACAATATTTTGTTGCTGGTTATACTATTTCTTGGATTGCTGCTATAATTGGTGCAATTGTTTATGGTGTAGTAGATTATTTTTTACCCGGTGAACAACAAATGTAGCCAAGATATTTAAAAAACATTACTTAGCAAATAACTAGGTAATGTTTTTTTAATCTATTTACTTTTACATAAAAAATTATAATTTTAAAATAATAAGTTAAAATTATATTTATTTCTAAATAAAAATTTTTAGTCATATGTTGTAATATTTTCTTTATATGTTATAATTTAAATGCAATTTATAAAAATTAAAAGTAAGGTGTGTGAGTACATGAACGAACTAATAATTAACACAGATAATCTATTATATAATCTTAATAAAATAAGAGAAAAGGTATCTGAATATAATTACACAATCATTGCAGTAGTAAAAGGAAATGCATATGGTCTTGGTATTGTAGAACTTACTAATTTTTTATCTAAAAATGGCATAACATTTTTTGCAGTTGCTTCGGTTCAAGAAGCTATAACTTTAAGACAAGCTGGAATAAATGAAAAATTGATGATTTTAACTCCTTTTTCAGATAAAGATACAGTAAAATTATTAATAGATAATAATATTATACTTACAATAGATTCTCAAAATTCAGCGCAAATTGCAAATGAAATTGCAAAAAAAGAAAATAAAGAAATAACTGCACATATAAAAATAGACACTGGCTTATCCCGCTATGGATTTAATTATTTAGAGAATGATAAAACATCTCAAATTATAAAAAAATGCGATTTTATTAATTTTGAAGGAATATTTTCTCATTTTTCGAACTCCCTAGCAAGCGATAGTTCGTGGAGTAATAAACAATTTGAAAGATTTAACGAGACAATAAAAAACTTAGAAGAAAAAGGTATAGAGTTTAAACTTAAACACATATGTAATTCTTCAGGATTTTTTAAATATCCTAATATGCATTTAAATGCTGCAAGAATTGGTTCTGCATTTTCTGGTTATGCATCAGGTCCACAAAGTGGTTTAAAAAAGGTAAGTAAATTTCATACAAAAATAACAAGAATTAAAGAATTAAATAAAGGCGATTTTATTGGTTATGGTAATTCGTATATTGTAAAAAAACAAGTTAAAGTTGCAATTCTTCCAACAGGATATTTTGATGGTATTGGAATTACTTTAGAAGACCAAAGATTTAAATTCTTAAGTAAATTAAAAAAGTTATTTTTAGATATAAAAAGTTTATTTAAAGATAATGCCATTTTTCTAAATATAAATGGTCAAAAATTAAAAGTATTAGGACAAATTGGAATGCACGATGTTGTAATTGATATAACAGGTACAAATTTAAAAGAAAATGATGATATATATTTTGATGTACGTCCCACATTTATTGATACTAGCATAAAAAGAATTTATGAATAATCATACGTTATAAAAAAATATAAAACAAGTTTTTTATA
>ERZ825670.4857-NODE-4857-length-10080-cov-6.741646_pt1 | contig 10080 bp, 8 predicted proteins | sample MGYA00519929_ERZ825670 | MGnify/ENA primary metagenome ERZ825670 (study PRJEB31778, sample SAMEA3449207) | human gut metagenome | biome: human gut; feature: human-associated habitat; material: faeces | place: United Kingdom | collected 2010/2012 ...
TCTACGATCGCCACCCGGATCATGACCGCACCTCCCTTACCACACCTTTGTGGAACTGTTACGGCTCTATTATAGCGCAATCCCGTCCGGTTTGCCAAGGGGCACTCCGCAACAAAGGGCAGGGCAGCCCACAGCTGACCACCGTGGACGTCAACCCCTACCAGCTGGGCATGGAAGCCGCCAGCCAGACCATCAACCACATCGAGAACCCGAACCTTCTGGCCACAAAGATCATCGTGCCGCATAAGCTCATCCCCCGGGAGAGCTGCTGCCCGCCGGAGGAGCAGCGCTAGGAAGTGCTTTTTCAGCAATACAGTGTCCGCTTCCGGGAGCTGCCGCGCAGCGCTTGCTATCCTGCCCCCAGAGTAGACAGCGTAAAAAACGCTGCATCCTCCGGGGGTATTTTTATGCCCAAAAAACACAAAAGAATGCCCGCCCACCTGTGGAAAACCACGGTGGGCGGGCATTTTATGGTTTATCGTTTGCGCGCTGTAAAAGCGTTCAGAGGGCGGTGGTCTGGGGTACCAGCCGGAAGAGCATCACAGGCAGCGCGCTGTTTGCAAAATCCAGCGTATAGATGAGCTTTCCGCGCTCTGTTTCAAACGGCATCTCCGTCTGTGTGCCGTCCGGGGCAATGCGCACAAGCTTTTTGCCTTCCAGCAATCCGGCGGGCAGCGCGAGCCTTACCCGGCCGGTGGGCTGCGTCAGGCTGCCTGCGGTTTCAAAGGCCACACTCAGGTATTCCCCGTTCGTCCGTGCGGTCACATCCTCCGCAGAAAGGCTGCCGCTGTTAGCCCACGCCGTTGCCGCTTCGATCTTTTCCAGCTGCGCGGCGTTTTCTGCCTGCCCGCACACGGGGCAGAAGGTCAGCGTTTCACCTTCCGCAGTGTGGAAGGTGAACTTCCGGCAATCCGTGCTGCCAGTGTGCGCACAGCCATCTCGCAGGCAACCGGCGCTCTGAGAGCCGGTTCCGTTCGGGGACCATGCACCGAACTGATGCCCCAGCTTATCCGTCGGGTCTGCGGTGTAGCTGTCTTTGCAGCGGCTGCAAGTAAAGATGGTATAGCCGTCTGCTTCACAGGTGGGATCTACGGTAACAGCCTGATAGTCGTGTCCCAAGATGGGCAGCTCCGCGTAGGTGGTATAGTCACAACGGGAGCAGGTTTTGTAAGCATTCCAGCCAATTTCCGTGCAGGTGGGAGCTTTTGCTTCGTGCTGCACCAAATCATGGTTCAGCGCGGGCAGTTCCGCATAGGTGGTATGGTCGCAGCGGGAGCAGGTTTCGTAAGCGCTCCAGCCCTTTTCCGTACAGGTGGGGGCTTTTGCTTCGTGCTGCTCCAAATCATGGTTATTTGGGTCTTTTTCGCCGTATTCCCCACCACACACCTCACAGACCGCTTTGGCGCTGCAGGTTGCTGTGCCACCGGTACAGTTTGCAGTATCAACTTCGCGGCAGTAGTTCGTGCAGCTGCGGGTGTGCGTGCCGTTGCCGGCGGATGACCACTCGCCCCATGCGTGACCGCCGTAGTAACTCCCTCCGCAAGTATTGCACATTCCCAGACTGTCGCAGGTCGCGTAGCCGCCGCTGCAGCTTCCAGTCTCTTCTGCGTCGCAGTTGCTGCGCTTGCATCTGCGGGTGTGCGTGTTCGTGCCGTCGTACTTAGGCGTCCACCTGTCCCAGTCGTGACCGAGAATGCCGTATTCCGCGCCGCATTTTTTACAGATTTTGCCCTCGGTGCAGGTGGGACCTTGGGTACCGCCGCTATGTACCTGTAAATGCGTAATATTGCCATCCTTGTGGCAGTTCTGGCATTCAGTTACATAAACCCTATGATAGGTCGAATCATATTTTTCGTATCTGCGGGCCTCACGTTCTTCCCTAATCCCACAGAAGGCGCAGTGCACCGGGACTGTTTCTGCCGCCGCTTTTAACACGATCCCCGGTATCAGGCACACCATTGCCAGCACCGTCAAACACCAGATCAGCCATTTTTTCATGTTACTCCCTCCTTGTCATCAAACCTTGTTATCCTTTCAGATCAAACTGCACGGACAGCGATGCAAGCACGGCATCTACCACCTTCCGCGCCTGGGCAAGCATATCGATCTCCGCCACAAAAGCGATGACCTGCTCGCGCTCCTGCGCGGGGACCTGCAGCGCACTCAGGCTCATGCTCAGGAACCGCCGTATTTTGCGCTCCAGCGTAAAGTAGGGGTCACACCGCCGTGCCATGTAGCCGCGCATCATGCCAGCCGTGCCCAGCTCCATCTCGTAGAAATCGCACTCGGCGCACCCGGGCAGATACGCGCTGAACGCCGCCTGCAGCTCGGCCGTGGTGCTGCGGTGGATGATCTCCGCCGTGGCGGGGAAGGTATACGCTTCCACATAGATATCCCGCAGGTTCTCGCTCAGCTCGGTCATCGCCAGCTGCAAAGCCGTTTCCACCGCGTAGAGGTACACCGGCGAGGGGGCGTTTGCCGCCAGCGGCCTTACCGCGCCGAACTGCCTGCTGAACATCATGCCGATCAGCTCGGTCAGCACACCGTCCTTGGTGCGGAAAATATTCTGGAACGACCCGGCAGAAACATCTGCTTCCTTTAAAATTTCTGCCACCTTGGTGTTCGTGTAGCCTTTTTCCAGAAAAAGCCGGACACAGGCGGTCAGTATCCGCCGTTTTGCTTCTTTGCTGTCGTATCTGCGCGCCATTGGGAATCATCCTTTTCTACAATTGGTTTCTGACCCAATTATATATTGATTTGAAAATTGCGTCAAGTAAACTTTTAAGGGCGTATTTTGGGCAGTTTGACGAGGGAGAGCTTTCTGCGGGTGCGCATCCGGGCAAAACAAAGCGCAATGGACATTGCTGTTATCCGCTGCCGCAGCCAGACAGTTCGCGGCAGCAAAAAAGAGGCCACCGATCGGGGCGACCTCTTTTCAGCGTATTTTCGGCGTAAATCCCGCAGCAGGCGAACCCACCATCTCCATGACGGCTCTTTTGGAGTTGCTCTTTGCGTAAGATTGCAAGATAAATCTTATTTCTGACAGAAAGAGCCGGACCCGTGCAACGAGTCCGGCCCTTTCTGTGCTTTGGTTGGATCTTAAGCAAAGTTATGGTAAATGAAGAAGTTGGCTTTGGGAGTTTACAGCAGGCTCAGTGCTTCCTCGTCTGCCACAAGGATGCAGTCCGGATGCAGCTGCAGGATGCTGCCGGGGCAGGCAGGGGTCACAGGGCCGGTCACGGCGTCCTTGACGGCCTGTGCCTTGGCTTTACCGTTGGCTACCACCAGCACCTTGCGTGCCTGCATGATGGTCTTGATGCCCATGGTGTATGCCTGTTTGGGGACAAGGGCCTCGTTGCCGTCAAAGAAGCGCTTGTTGGCTTCGATGGTGGTGGGAGCAAGGTCGATGCAGTGGGTCTCCAGCTCAAAGGCTTCGCCCGGCTCATTGAAGCCGATATGACCATTGGGGCCGATGCCCAGCAGCTGCAGGTCGATGCCGCCCAGCTTGTGGATGATACCGTTGTAACGGGCACACTCAGCGGCGGTGTCCAGATTGGTGCCGTCCGGCAGGTTGGTCTTGGCCGGGTCGATATTCACCTTGCTGAACAGGTTCTCATTCATGAAATACCAGTAGCTCTGGGGATGCTCCTTGGGCAGGCCGCGGTACTCGTCCAGATTGACAGTAGTGACCTCGGAGAAATCCAAATCGCCTTTGTTGTACCAGTCCACCAGTTGGGCATAAGTGCCCACCGGGGTGCCGCCGGTGGCAAGACCCAGTACACAGTCCGGCTTCATGATGACCTGTGCGGAGATGATGTTGGCCGCTTTGCGGGACATATCCTGATAATCTTTTGCGCGGATGATCTTCATAATAACGCTCCTTTTATAGTACCGTTACGCCTGCGTTCCGGCAGGCCTGTAAAAATTCTACGGGCAGCTTTCCGTCCGAGATCACAATATCAATATCGGACAGCTCGCAGATGTGGAATGTACTTTTCAGTCCGATCTTGGAGGAATCCAGCAGCACGGCTTTCTGCTCACAGTCACAGCGGCGGAGCACGGTCTGCTTGAGCCGTGCTTCATCCTCCACGCCGCAGGTAAAACCGGTTTCCGGGCTGTAACTGGTCACGCCCAGCAGCAGCAGATCAAAGTTGATGTCCTCCATCGTCTGGATGCTCTGTGCACCGCAGACGCTCAGGCTGAACCGGTTCAGTCTGCCGCCCGGCAGGGACACATGGGGCTTTTCCAGCTTTGCCAGCTCCATGGCGCAGCTCAGGCCGCTGGTGTAGATGAGCATGGGCTGATCCGGGATGCACCGGGCCACTGCTGTGGCGGTGCTGCCGGAATCCAGAAACAGGGTGGTGTTGGGGCGCAGCAGAGCAGCGGCTTTTTCGGCAATGATCTGCTTTGCTTCGGCATTGCGGGCGGCACGGCGGCTCAGCAGGTCGTCTGTGCCTACCACCTGCTCCACCGACTTGACACCGCCATGCACCCGCACCACACGGCGGGCTTCATCCAGTGCTTTCAGGTCGGTGCGCAGGGTCATTTCCGAAACGGAAGGGAAAGCTTCCTTGAGCTGGGCAAAGCTAATGCTGCCTTTGCGGTTCACCAGCTCCACGATTTGATTGCGGCGTTGTTCCATGGGGGATTCCTCCTGTCTGCGTTTGTCCTGTCCCATGGCACGTTCTGCTTAGTCCTCCGGGTTGAAGTTTGCCAGCAGATATTCCTCTGCTTCCGGGCACCACAGGCCGTTGTGGGCATCCACGATGTCAGCCAGTGCGGTATAGCGGGGGTCGTTGTCCTGTTTGCCCTTGGCACGCAGATCGGTCAGGGCGATGAGGGGCATGGTCAGGTGGGTGTAGATCAGCTTTTTGCCGCCGGGGATCTTGGGCAGGTTGAGGGTGGTCTCGGCAGCGGCGTTCAGACCGCCGATGTGGGTGACCATCACAGCCGGATCGATGCGCTTAGCGGCGGTCAGTTCCAGCGACTCGATCATGTCGGCGGTATTACCGCCGGTGGTGCCCATGACATGGGTAGAATTGTAGTGCACATCGTAGAAGTTCATCTTGGCGCTGAACTGCTTGTCGGTGGGGCCTGCAAAGAAGTTCAGGCAGCCGTCACGACCCAGTACAGCACTGGACAGCTCCACCACCGGCGCGATGGGGGCGTAGCAGAACACATCATCAAAGCCGGTACCGCCGGTCAGCTTCCGCAGCTCGGCAGCGGGGTCTGCCATGTTGGCGGTATTGACGAAGTACAGGTCGATGCCGTCCTTCTCCTTGACCTCCTTCGGGGGGAAGAGGGACTCCGCACGGGCCAGACGATCCTCGTTGATATCGGTGACCACCACCATGCCGGGGCGCACATCACGGTGCAGTGCGTAGGTCAGAGCACCCAGACCCATGGGGCCTGCACCGGCCAGAATCGCCAGCTTGCCACCCTTCTTGATGCCCATATCGTGATGGTACACACCCATCTTGGTGTGGTAGGCGGCGTTGAAAGCACCGATGGAGCAGCTCATAGGCTCGGCCAGAGAAGCCTCGTAGTAAGCACGGCCCTTGTACTCCAGCAGGCAGCCCAGTTCCATGACCTCGGCAGGGATGATGCAGTAGGTGGCGTCGCCGCCGAAGAACTCGTAGGAGTAGCCGGGGCTCCACATGGTGCCCTTGTAGTTCAGGGCGGGCTGCAGGGTGAACTTCATGCCGGGCTTGAACTTGTCCTGATGCGCCTTGCCCACCTTGACGATATCACCGGCGAACTCGTGACCCATGATGGCGGGGTGCTCGGCTACATCCGGATGCACACGCTTGTGAGCAGTGCCTCCATCAGCCGGGGCGTTTCGATCAGCTGCCCGCTGACATTCTGCATGACCTCCACCGGGACGCCGTTCCCGTCGTCCGGAGCCAGCAGCACCAGTGCCCCCAGCACGATGCGCCCCGGCTCATAGACCGGCGGCTGTGCCTGCAGATAGCCCAAGCAGCAGTCCTTTACCGCACTTGTCCTGCAATGGAGCAGCAGGGCATACAGGGGTTTGATGTAGGTATCGCCCAGCGTCTCGCGGCGGCGAAGCTGCTGCTCCACCAGCCGGGCGTCCGCTTCCTGCGGGCAGAACAGCTGCGCCGCTGCATGGATGAGGGCAGCGCGGCTGCCGGGAGCCTTGACGGGCTGGATGGTCAGATGTTCCAGCAGCCCGGTCATGGACCGGGTCAGACGCGCATAATACTGCAGCTTAGAGCCTGCACAGGCTGTATCCTGCACGGGCTGCACCGCCGGTTCCGGTTCTGCGCGGTTCTGGCTGTACCGCGTGATAGCGTCCTTCAGCACGGCACGATCCGGTTCCAGCAGGGAAGGGCTGATGCACACCGCCGGGTAATCCAGTTCCAGCGGCACGGTGGAGATAATGAAGTCGATTTTTCTCCGACGCAGGTCGGCGGCGTTCAGCTCCCGCACCGAGCAGCACCCCTCCACCTGCAAAGAGGGAAACTCGTTTCCCAGCCGGGAAGCCAGAAAGCGGCTGGAACCCATGCCCAGCGGACAGGCCACTACCACCCGCAGCCGCAGCCGGAACATGGCATTCTGTTCCAGCACTGCGCCAAAGTGCATGGCAAGGTAGGCCGCTTCGTCGTCCGAGATGGCGGGCAGGACGAATTGCTGCTGCACCGCATCACAGGCGGCGCGGGTGGCTTTCCACAGGCCGGGGTAGGCGGTGCGGATGGTGTCCAGCTGGGGGTTTTCGGTACGAATGTTCTGCTCCACCCGCAGCAGCATGGGGCGCAGGTGGCAGTACAGGTCATCCCGCAGGGAGGTGTAACCGGAAAGGTCTGTGTGCAGCGCCTTTTCCATTTCCCGGATAAGGGCGGCTTCCAGATTCCGCAGTTCCATCTCCTGCGCACTGCCCCAAGGATCCTCCGCACCCAGATAAGCAGCGAGATACAGTTCCAGATACTGCGCTTCCTCAGGCGGCAGGGTCAGCCCGAAGGCGCGGTTCAGCGCCGCCACCAGCCGGGCAGCATGATTGCCCGCCGGGCGCAGCCCTCTGGGGGCGCTGCCCTTGTCGCCGCCCTGCCGCAGCTGCTGAATGGTCAGGGTGCAATGGATCGCCAGCGCCAGAAAACCTGCATCCGGCAGATGGAGCTGCTCTTCCTGTTCAAACTGCTGCAAAACCGCCCAGACCTTTTCGGCCGTTTTTGTATCCAGCAGGGTCGAGAAGATCTCGTTTTCCGGCATCCGTCCGCAGAGCACCTCTGCCAGTTCCTTTTCCGGCATACTGCTGCGCAGCAGGGCAGACACCACCCTCCGGTAGGAAGAAGCATCCCCCTGCAGCCAGACCCCCACGCCGGGGCGGCGGAACATCTCCACCCGGTAGGGGTGTAGCTTGGTCTCAAGTTCATCCAAGTCCGCAGACAGCGTGCTTTCCGAAACGCCAAGCGCCCGTGCCAGTACCGCTGTTTTGCAGGGCTCCTGCTCGCTGAGCAGCCTTGTCAAAAGCTGCTGCCGCCGCTCTGCGCGGGAAAGTTCTTTCCTGTCGCCGCTGTTCAGCTGGGTGCGCAGTGCGTCTCGCCGCTCCGGCGCTTCATCCAGCAGCAGACCCTTGCCGGGATTCCGCACAAAATGCGCCCCGGCAGCCTGCATCCACTGCTCCACAGCGGGCAGCTCCCGCAGCACGGTGCGGCGGCTGACCCCGATGCTTTCAGCCAGCGCCGCCGTGGTGGGCTGCATCTGCGGCTCGGACTACACCATGCTGATGGGCGCCATGGTCATGGGCCCTCTGGCCGGCTGGGTCATCAAGCAATTCGACAAGAAGGTGGAAGGCCATATCCCCGCCGGTTTCGAGATGCTGATCAACAACTTCTCCGTCGGCATTCTGGGTATGCTGCTGGCCATCCTTGGCTACTACGTCATCGGCCCGTTCATGACCGCCATCCTCACCGTGCTGACCGCCGGTGTGGACTTCCTTGTGGCGCACAGCCTGCTGCCGTTGGTGTCCATCTTTATTGAGCCTGCCAAGGTATTGTTCCTGAACAACGCTATCAACCACGGCATCTTCAGCCCCATCGGTGCAAGCCAGGCTGCTGAGACCGGTCGTTCCATCATGTATATGCTGGAAGCCAACCCCGGTCCCGGTCTTGGTGTCCTGCTGGCCTACTGCTTCTTCTGCAAGGACGACACCACCCGCCAGTCCGCTCCCGGTGCTGTGATCATCCACCTGCTGGGCGGCATCCACGAGATCTACTTCCCCTACATCCTGATGAACCCCGTGATCATCATCGCCCCCATCGTGGGCAACTTCTGTGCCATCCTGTTCTACTCTATGACCGGTGCAGGTCTGTCCGGTCCTGCTTCTCCCGGTTCCATCATCGCCTACATGGCAATGGCTCCCCGGGATTCCATTCTCACCGTTCTGCTGGGCGTTGTCATCGCCGGTGCTGTTTCCTTTGTTCTGTCCTCGGTCATTCTGAAAGCGACCTCCGGTCACACCAAGAGCCTGACCGACGCCCAGAACGAAATGAAGGAGATGAAGGCACAGGCTAAGGGCGAGATTCCTGAGCCTACTGCCGTAAATGTCGGTCAGATCCGCAAGATCGTCTTTGCCTGCGATGCCGGTATGGGTTCCAGCGCCATGGGTGCTACCAAGTTCCACAACCGCATTAAGGCGGAGCGCCCCGACCTGACCGTGACCAACTCCAGCGTGGATACCATCCCCGCCGACGCGGACGTGGTGGTCTGCCAGCGCGTTCTGGCTGACCGCGCCGCCAAGTGCGCCCCGCAGGCACAGCTTGTTACATTGGATAACTTCCTTGCAGATCCGCATCTGGACGCATTGTACAACGCACTGACCTCCACTACCCCGGCACTGGATGCCAAGGCCGAAGCTGCCGCCAACGAGGAGATCGTATCCGACCTGCGCAATGCAGCCGTAGCCCCTCTGGCGGCTGCCGTGACCGAGGCTTCCAAAGCCAACGGTTCCGTGATGAAGATCCAGGCGGAGGACATCCAGCTGGGTCTGCCCTCCGTCACCAAGGAGGAGGCCATCCGTGCCGCCGGTGCGCTGCTGGCAAAGCGGGGCTATGTGGATGACAGTTACGCCGATGCCATGGTGGAGCGCGAAAAGCTGGTGAGCACCTACATGGGCATGGGCGTAGCCATTCCCCACGGCACCAGCCAGAAGAAGGGCACCGTTAAAAAGTCCGGCGTTGTCCTGCTGCAATATCCGCAGGGCGTGGACTTCGGCGATGAAAAAGCCTACCTCGTGTTCGGCATTGCCGGTGTCGGCAACGACCATCTTGACTTGCTGGGCAATGTCTGCGAGATCCTTGAAGACGAGGATGCGCTGGAACAGCTCAAGACCACTTCCGATATGAACTATGTGCTGGAGCACTTACAATAACGATTCCAAAAAGGAGAGATTTTTATGAAGAGCATCGATATCACCATTCAGGACAAAGAAGGTCTGCACGCCCGTCCCGCCGGTATCCTGAGCAAAGCTGCCAAAGGCTTTGAGAGCAAAGTCACTATGACTAAGAACGGCAAAGTCGCCGACATGAAGAAGATCTTTGCCGTAATGGGTCTGGCCGTGAAGTGCGGCGAGACCGTGACCATCGCCGCCGATGGCCCGGACGAGGATGCCGCCATCGAAGAATTGACCAAGCTGTGCAAGGACGCATGACTTCTCCCTCCGTCTATGACCGTTCTGCATAAATACTGCTGACGCAAAACCGCTCCGGGCAGAACGCTCGGAGCGGTTTTACTGTCAGTATGCGTTTTTCATCACCGTGTTTTCCAGAAAGCTGAAAAACACATCGTATTCATTTGGGGTCAGCATTTTGGGAGAACGCATGATCACAAGATCATGCCCGTGGTTCCCCACATGATAGGGTGGATGAGTGTGAGAATAGGGATTTTCCAAAACCCTCTTGACGAATTTCACATACAGTGGTATTTTTCCTGTAAATCCCACCGTCTTTGTGGATTGGTTTGAAACCACCCACAAAATGTGGTCGTGTTCATTTTGAACACAGCCACAGAAAGTGGTTGGTTATCACCGTGAGACCCACCACTTCAGTGAGGGAAAGTCCGCAA
>ERZ825670.4858-NODE-4858-length-10078-cov-4.818418_pt1 | contig 10078 bp, 10 predicted proteins | sample MGYA00519929_ERZ825670 | MGnify/ENA primary metagenome ERZ825670 (study PRJEB31778, sample SAMEA3449207) | human gut metagenome | biome: human gut; feature: human-associated habitat; material: faeces | place: United Kingdom | collected 2010/2012 ...
GTTATATAAAAAATCAAATTATACAGTTCAAAAGAGTATAAATTTAGAAGATAGATTATATACAAGATTAAAAGAAATAGTAGATAAAGATTATGACGCAACAATTAGTGATATGATAAATGTTTGTATTGAAGATTTACTGTCTAAAGGAAGTGTAAAATATTATGCCAAACCAGAAGATGAGATAACAATTTATAGAAGTGTAATGATTAGAAAAGAAAATGCAGAAGCTTTAAATAAGATAACACAGGAAACAGGAATTTCACTAACAAGATTAGTAAATATAGCAATGAAAGAATTTTTAGATAAATATAATAAATAATATTTAGGAGATTATCATAAAACATTGATAATCTTTTATTTTTATGGTATTATTCTTTTAATGAAATAGTAAGTTGTTGAGGAGGTAGTATATGAAAAATAAAAAGTGGTTGATAATTGGTGTTATAATTGTAATTGCAGTAGTTATAGTGGGAGTTATTACAAACTATATTGATAGTAGTAGGGTAACAACAAATCATGAGCCAAAATTCTGCATTAAAACTATAAGTAGTGATGGATGTAAAGTTACTTATTGGGGACTAGGATATAAAGTAATTAGATATGTTGGGGTTTCTCCAAATGAGCCTTATGAAAGTAATATTGGGGTAAAAATGGGAAGTTGGTTTATGAAGTATGAACTTCCAAAAGATATAAAAATGAAGATTGAATATGAAGGAAAAACAGTTACGATAACAGAGTATGAAGATATAGAAATAATACAAAATATATTAGTAAATTCAAAATATAATAATGAAATATGTGCTGGAATAAATACTCATAAAATTACTTTAAATAATGAAGTTTATTATATTAAAGAAGATTGCAAGGAAATACAAAAAGGAAATAAACAAGCAAAGATAACTGATGAAGATTTAAACACAATTAATAATATTATTTCTAACATATTAGAAAATGAGTCTAATAATATTACTAACACTTTATCAAATAACAATATACCAGTAAATGAAGTAATTAGAATTGAATAGTGTAATTTTAAAACAATTAAATCATTACAACAAATCTAATAATAGTAAGTTGTTGCTCAGATTTAATATAATAAATTTACAATAAAATATATGAGCAAGTGAAAAATCTTGCTCAATTTTTCTAAAAAAAAGAAAAAGTGTAACCAATTAAAATAATTTCTGTCTTTATAGATAGAAGGGGGGAAAATATGAAAGATGAAGAAATAATAAATTTATATTGGAATAGACAAGAAAAAGCAATATATGAAACGAATAAAAAATATGGAAGATATTGTAATACAATTTCATTTAACATATTGCAAGATAATGAAGAAGCTAAAGAATGTGTTAATGATACATACTTAAAAACTTGGAACAATATTCCTCCACAGAGACCCAATATACTAAAAGTATATATTGGAAAAATTACTAGAAATTTGGCTATTAATCAATATGAAAGAAAAAAAGCTAAAAAAAGAGATTATACATTAGAAATTGCTCTTGAAGAATTAAATGAATGTATTTCTTCAAATAATGATGTAGAAAAAGAATTAGACTATAATGAATTGGTAAATGCACTTAATAATTTTTTATCAAAACTCTCACAAGGTAAAAGAAAAATTTTTTTAGAAAGGTATTGGTATTTATATTCGATTAAAGAAATTTCTTCTAAAAATAAGATAACTGAAAGTAATACCAAAACAATTTTATTAAGGCTTAGAAATCAACTAAGAAATTATCTGAAAGAAGGTGGTTTGTATGAATAATAAGGATTTATTAAAAGCCATTGGAGATATTGATGAAAAATACTTAATTGAAGAAACAGATATAGAAGAAACAAATCGAATAGCATCCAATAACAAGGTGAATATTATGAAAAATTTAAAATTAAAGTATATTCTTGCTCCAATTTGTATTGTATTCATTGCAGTGATAGGACTTTATAAAAGTGGTATATTTACTTCAAAGCCAGATATTATTATTTCAAAAAAAGATGACTGGATTATAAAAGAAGTACAAGTTGATAAGAAAGATACTCCTACAGATACAGCAGTAATCCCAAAATGGAATGAAATGTCTATTAGTCAGCAATTTAATGAGGTTGAATATAATAATAGTAAATATTCAAGTAGAATAACAAAGATATCAAATAATAATATACTAAAAAATATTGGCAATGCAACTTTAACAGGATATGACACATATACTGAAACTACTTATAATAAAAAGGCAGAATTATATTCAATAAAAGATATAGAAGAAAAATGTGCTATTGCAATAAAATTTGAAGGAGATACTGATTACTATGTATATGTAAATTCATATTATAGACCAACAACACTTGGAGAGTTTACGAAAGATTTGAATTTAGAAGAAATTATATCTTTTGGAACAATATACTATAATTATTGGGATGAAGATTTACAAGAAGATATAAATGTAGAATTTTATGGTGTAGATAATAAAATAATTTGGCAAAAGTTGTTTAATAATAAAAATTTAGAGAATATATATAGTGATAATGATACAGAAAAATATACATCAGAAAGGTTTAGTCAAAGCATAGGTATAAGTGTTGATATCCCATTATTAGGATATAAAAATATAAGTGTATCATTAACTGACAAAGGTTATCTTCTAACAAATATTCTTGACACAGGTAAAGGATTCTATATAGGCGAGGATAAGGTGCAAGAATTTTTGGATTATATTAAAGACAATTATAACGGATACAAAATTGTTTATGTTGACGAAAGTGGCAGTGGAATAACAGATGAAGAAGTGAAAACAGAAAAAAACATAGTAGAAGAAAAAATTATGATGACAGAAAATACAGTAAATGGATATGTTACTAAAGAAGTGGATACAAACACAATAACAAGTAATGAAAACAAAATAGAGCCATATATACCTAATAATTAGTTTTTAAATAAAAGTAAGTAATTGAAGTTTGAAAATTACTTACTTTTATGCTATAACCATAGCGACAAATTGCATGTCATATAAATAGAGGGTGTAAGCCCTCTATTTTATAACTCTTTTTCAAACTCTTTAATTCTTTCTTTTTTAGCAAATTGTTTTTCAGCATTTAAAGAATTTCCAGTTTCTTTTTCGAAATTTCTAACAATTTCATCTTCAGAAGGTAATTCAAATTTGTTACAAATCCATTTAATAAATTTTTTTACAGTTTCCTCAAAAGTTTTTATAATCTTATGAAGTCTAGTATTTTCTTTTTCTAGTTTGTGTATTTTATGCTTATATTCATATTCTAAATTAAATGCTTTTTCCTCAAATTCCTTTTCTAGTTCTTCTTTTCTATTATTATATCTAAAATCAAGAGAATTGCTTTTTACTTTATAATCATGTTCCATTTGATATACTTTATTATGCAAATTTTCATTATCTTCAAGTATTTTATCTCTTTCTTTTTGGTATTTTTCTGCCTCATCAATTACATTTATTTGTCTTTCTATTTCTCCGTGTAATTGTTTGTTTTCAAAGTATAATTTTTCAATAAGTTTATCTTTTGGCTCAATAATTTCTTTTTGTATTTTTTCATTTCTTTTGAAAACAACCCTATTAAAATCTTCAATACTTGGTACTTCTGGAAGTTCTAATGTAATATCTCGCAATATTTCTTTAGTTTTTTCATAATTCGTAATTTTTTTATATTCTTCAATGCTCAAATGTGTTCTATTAGTTTCTTCTTTTGGTAAACCTCTTTTTAGTTCAAAATTGTGTGAAACCATATATTCGTAAAAGGCATTTTGTAATTGTCTATAACTATCTTTTTCTTTCCAAAATTCACTACAAGCTAACTTATCAATAGCATTTCCTTTTTTATCTTTTGTGTGAACAACAGGTAAGAAAACTAGATGTAAATGTGGGGTATCCTCATCATTATGAACTTTAGCAGATAAAATATATTGCTCACCTAAATTTTTATATTCACATACAAATTTATATGCAGTTTCAAAAAATCTTCTAGTTTCTTTTTCTCCAATTTTATTAAAAAATTCATTGTCGGATGTGATGATATATTCACAAGCAATATTACTAACTGTTTTAATTTGACCTTTTAAATTATATTCTTTTCTTATTCTTTCAAATTCTTTTTCATAACTATATTTGGGATCTTTCAATGAATAGTTTAAATGTGATTTCTCTTTATCAATATTCTTATTAGAATAATTTTCATTTTTCCTTTCATTATGTCTAAATATGCCTTTTAAATTTTCTCTTTTGTATTTTTGATTCCTTATTATAGCATAACTCATATAATATCTACCTCCTTTGAATAGCTAAATAAAATAACACAAAATAAACTTAAAAATGGCACTTATTTAGAATGTGTTGTAACACACTACAACACTTTTTAGGTAAAAGTGTCCGTGTGGCAGGGTAAACCCTACAACCCAAAACTAAAAATTGCTACTAGCATTTTTTAGTTTTCTCATAACAAATGAATTGTCATTTGTTATGCTTTTCAATAAATTGCATATCTGCATTTATTGAAAAAAGAGTAAGAAAAAAATAAATTTTTTCTTACTCTTTGAAACCTTGCTCGGTTTCAAACTTCCACGCTATATGGCTACCTTTTATAGAAACCAGAGGGAATGAGCTAAAGTAGAATTAGGTGTAATATCCCATTTGTAAAATAGAATTATTACACCTATACAAACTGAAACCGTCGGTCATTCGCCTCGTTTCATAGGTAGTCTAGTAAGTAGCTTTGCTACTATAATTGCTGATACTACTAAAGTATCTTTGTTCATACTTGTCCAAACTTTTTACAATTATAAATCCACACCAAGATATGCCACCGAATACTCTTTTATTATTGTGAGTCTGTGTTCTAAAATCTCACTCACGCACTTTGTATAATTAGACTGCTTATACAAATACGGATGAACTTTATAGCATCGGCTCATCACACCTATCACTTTTATAGAGTTTGAGGCATATTCTCTTTTTGAAAACAAAAAAACTACTCATAGTTTATAAACTACAAGTAGTTAGTTATTTCCTTTATTCAGTTAAGCCTCAAAATCGTTTTTAAGGCATTTTTATTTTAAAATAAACTAATCTATCATACATAAATTAATTTCTTTAAAACAATTTCTTCTGCTTGATTTTTTATTGAGTTCATTGTACCAACCCAATATAAAGGGTTAGTATTTTTCATATCTTCTGTTAAATCACTTTTTGATTTTAAATCTTTTATTATAAAATTAATTTCCTTTTGTGCTTGTTCTTGAACTTCTTTTAAATGTTTGTTTAGTTCTCTATTTATAAAAAGTATGCTATATTCTGCTTTCTTATGTTTCTTCAAATAATTTAATCTTAATAAACCATATTTATTTAATGTGATTTTTTCTTCTGGCTCCAAATATAAGTTAGGCATATAATAATCTCCGACTAATGTATAACTTATTCCTGTCTTTTCATCTACAATTTCTTTTTTTAATTCTTTACTATCCATAACAAACCTCCTAATTATTTTATTACTAATCCCAATTTTACAATAGGATTCTTCTCAGCTAAGAAAACCTTTTTAATTTCAATACTTTCTGGAATTATAGGGAATTTATTCTTACCGTTCTGGAATGTTACTTCGGTGTGTACTGTACTTTTGCTTACTCCAAACTTTTTAGCAGCTCCCCTTACTGTATCTTTTGAATCTATAATATAATGCGCTAGTTCCATTGCACGCTCTTCAATTGAGTAACCTTTCATAAAGACAACCTCCATATTGAATACTTTTGTTTAAGTGTATTCATATAGAGGCTATGTTAGAACGTATAAGCAATTTTTTTGGTTATTAATAATTGCATCTATTTAATTATTTTCATTTGTTTCTTTTAAAAATTCTTTTTATTAAGTTAAATATCTTTTCATACCATTTTTCTTCTTGCACAACAACCATGCTTGTGTTTTCTTCTTTGGCATTAGATTCTTCCATATTATTTTGATTTTTCTTCTTAAATATATCATCCGGATTATATTTCTCTCTCATTTCTTCTTCTATATCTTTTTTTACTTTCTGTAATTCTCTAGCATCTTTTTCTTGTAGTTTTTTTCTTTCATCTTGTGAACATAGAAAATCCCTATATATTAACCCTAAAATAATTATTGTTTCATTTTTTAATTTGCATTTTTCTATAGGTTCTTTAATATCCGGAATATAATTATTGTCTTTTTCTTCTTCTATCATTTCTCGAAACTTACTAGGAATTTTATTTATTAATTCTATTGGCATCAATTTCATTATTTCATTTACTTCTGTAAAAGCTATTCTATATTCTTCTTTCACTCTTATCTTCCACCTTCATTTTTTTTATTTTCTTGTTCAATTTTTTCTTTCCTATCCTCTCTTTCTTGAATTTTATCTTTTATTGCATTTACTATTTCTGATTTCACCTGAACAAATTTGGCTTTGGCATTTTGTGACACTTTATCTATTGCAGAATACCAACCTCCAAATCTATTCATCCACATTTTTATTATTGAATCTTTTTTTGTCTGTAGTTCTTTGCTGGCATTCTCTTTTGGTAAATCATCCTCAATTTTATCTCTAAAACTTTCTTCTCTTGGTTTTATTAATTCTTTCTGTTTTTCTTCATATATTTTTGAATCAGCTTCTTTTCTTTCTTGTTTTTCTGCTTTTTCATTTTCCTCTTGCTTAGTCTTTATTCTTTCTTGCTCTATTTTATTTTCTTCATTTTCTTTTCTTGCTATTTCTCCATATTCATTTATTCTAAAATTTTCATTTTCCTTTAAATCTTGTTCTACTACTTGTGTTTCACATAATGAACTTTTTTCTTCTTGTGCTACTTCTTCTAATGAGTCTGTTACAATAACTGTATTTTCTTTTACCTTTTCCGGCTTTTTTAATGCTTCTTGTATTTCTTCCTCAATACTATTTATACTTATATTTTTATTTTCATATAATTTCTGCAGTATATCTCTATTTCCTTTGCCCAAAACCATCAATTCTTTGTTAGGAAATCTTTGCTCAATATATTTCTCTAACTTTTCATTAATAAATCTGCCTTCTAACGAAGTACATAATGAAGTATATAATTCTTCAAATTCTTCATAACTTGTACATTTGTCAAAATTATATCTTTTATCCATTAAATATTCAAAGTCTTCTGCTTTCATATTTTCTATAAATAAACCTTCTGAATACATATCATACATTTTCCATCTTTTAACATCGAAATCTATAATTGTTTTCTTAAATTCTTTTAAAATATCTTCAGAAGTGTATTCTGGATTTTCTTTTAAATTAACATACTTATCATAAAAATCTTTATAATTATTCTCAACAAATGAACTTCCACTATTAAAGTACTCTTTTTTTAATTTTTCATCTTGGCAACAATATTTATATAAAACTGTTCTACAAAATTCTTTTTGACTTTCTTGTGTCATTAATTCTAAGCCATTATCTTGCCTACATTTACTAATATCTAACTCTTTTAATTTTAATCCGCTTGCATCTGCCATTCTTTTAGCTCTATCATAGTTTGGACTTAATTCTTTTTCTCCATTACTAATATAATACATTCCTACTACTTCATACTCATCTACAACAATTTCAGAATAAATATTAGCTTTATCATAATTCAACATTTCTCCATTAGCTTCTATTGTTTGTTCAATGCAAATTTTCTCTATTTCTTGTGGTAACCTAATTGGTGGCTTTATATTAAATAATTCTTGTCCTTCTTCTCTTTCATTAAAGGTATAGGAGTCCTGATAATCTGCACTAATTATATGTTTTGGTTTTAATATTAATCCATACCTAGACTTTCCTCCAAAAACTCCCATTGTTTTATTGGTTATTAAAGATGAAGATAATGCTCTTGTTCTAATATCATCTTCTATTTCGCCTTTTGAACAATTATGTATCAAATATCTAAAATCATTTTCTTTTCCATCTTCAACCTTTGTCAAATACTCCTTCCATATTTCAAGTGCATGCTCATTATATTTATCAATATATTCTTGAATACGTCTTATATCTGTTTTTTCACTCTGTAGTGCTATTTCTAATTCATTTTTAATCTTTGAAAAGTCATTGTTTACATTTTCATTTAATTGAATTTCTAAATTTTTAGTTGCATCTACCGAACCAATTACACTTTCAGCTATTCTTCTTGCTTCCATAATTCTATCATGTTTCTTTTCGACTTCTAATAACTCAAAACATGTTTCCATATTTTTATATACATCATCAAAATCCATATTACTATATACACCATCATAGTAATGGCCATTTTTTGGTTTAGGAATGCTATCGAATTTATCATAAACTTGTAATAATTCTTCTTTTAACTCTCCCTTAGGCTCTAATAGCTCTCTTGTCGTGTGACAGCTTCTTATTATATCCTCAAATATTTTCTGAGCAAATTTTTCTGTCAATTGATTATTTTTCTCTAATAATTCTATATCACTTTCATATCCATCAGTAAAAGTCCAAGGTCCATGTAAATATTTTTCTATTCGTTTCTTATTTTTTTCATCTATCGTTAAATTTTCCATTTATATCTCTCCAAGAGCATAATATCATATCTAATATTTTTTTACAATACAATTTTAATTTAACATTTATCACGAAAATCGATATTATAAACTTTATGAATTGAACATTAATTTAAAGTAATTTTTTCTATTGGTATATTTTCTCCTTCTTTGGCAATAATTCATTTAGGTGGTGATAATATGACAAGTAAAGAGCTTTTATATGTTGAAGATGCTTTAGGCCACGAATGTTTTATGAAAACATGTGCTAAAAAAACTTCTTCTCAATTAACAGATCCTACTCTTTCTACTTATGTAGCAGAGTTAGAACAAAAGCATACTGATTTATTTAACAAATTTTTAAATTTATTATAGGAGGTACTTATGGAAGATAGAGATTTAATTGAAAATGAATTATTAGTAATTAAAGGTGTATGTGATTTATATCTTCATGGAACAATAGAATCTTCTACTGCTGAAGTTCACATGGCTTTTAAAGATGCTTTAAATGAATCTTTAAATATTCAAAATAAAATTTATAATCTTATGAAAGAAAAAGGATGGTATAAAACTGATACTGCTGAACAAACTAAAATTGATACTGTTAAACAAAATTTCATGGGTAAATAAAATTTAAAACCTCTGTTAATTAAGTAATATTACTATTCTTACTTTATTAATGGAGGTCTTACTTTATGGCAAGAGTGCCACCCTTTTTACCACAAAAAGGCTAATAGATTTGCCCCTACTTGTAGCAAATTTATTTATTAAAATATTCGCTTGTTTCTTCTAAGTTTTCAAAGTTTTTGTGCCTTAAGACTTCATATATAACTATTGCTACTGAATTAGATAAATTTAAAGAACGAAGCATACTTCTCATTGGAATTCTAATTGTTTTGTCTAAATATTTTTTTAGTAAATCTTCTGGTAACCCTTTTGTTTCTTTTCCAAATAATAAAAAGTCGGTTATCACAATAGATGGAAGGGACTTGTTCTCGGAGAAATTTTTCGGATTGAAAGCGACAAAGCCATCAATACTTCCCAAATAGATTGTCCCGTCCTCTGTCTGAAAACTGGAACGATAGTTAAACTGCTCGCCCAACAGACCGTTGGCGGTAGTATATACTTTCATCGCTCCCGTGGCAGGCTGAAAAGACACCAGACCATTATTGGTTGTCAGCCACATAAGGCCTTCTTTATCTTCCACAATCTGATAAACAACATCATTCGGCAATCCGTTACGGGAATCATAGCTAGTAAAAGTTTCTGTTTCGGGATGAAACTTGCAGAAACCTCCACCTTGTGTAGTTAACCAGATTTGTCGGTGAGAATCTTCGAAAATGCTCAATACCTTATCATACGGCAGACTTCTAGGGTTGTTTTCATCGTGCAAGTAATTGGTCCATTTCTTTTCATTGACATTATAGCAATAGGCCCCATTAGCATAGGTCGCCAGCCATAGATTACTGCCGGAATCTTCTTTGATATCATATACAAACTTACCGTTCAGTTCCGGTATCCGGTCAAAATCATCGGTCTGC
>ERZ825670.4859-NODE-4859-length-10074-cov-3.570815_pt1 | contig 10074 bp, 9 predicted proteins | sample MGYA00519929_ERZ825670 | MGnify/ENA primary metagenome ERZ825670 (study PRJEB31778, sample SAMEA3449207) | human gut metagenome | biome: human gut; feature: human-associated habitat; material: faeces | place: United Kingdom | collected 2010/2012 ...
ATTAAATACTAAGCCTAACTTACTTATACTAGACGAGCCAACAAACCATTTAGATATTATTAATAAAGAGACTATTTTAAAACTACTTGATAGTTATAAAGGGACATTAATTATTGTAAGTCATGATAGATATTTAATAGATAAAGTATGTAATAAAGTATTGTTAATTGAAAATAATAAGGCTACACTGTATAATTATGGATATACAGAATATTTAGAAAAGAGAAATAATTTTAATGAAGAAATGGTGGTTAATAAAGTAAAGAGTGTTAAAAAAGAAAAGAAGAAAGATAACTCTTTAGCTATTAAAGAGATAGAAAGTGAAATAACTAGACTTGAAAATAAAGTTAATGAACTAAATAACGAATTATTAAAAGAAGAAGTTTATATGGATAATATTAAATCTAAAGATATTCTTAATCAAATAGATAGTTTAAAAGCTTTACTTGATAAAAAAATAAGTGAGTGGGAAGACTTGAATACGCTTTAAAATTATGGTATATTTATAATGGAGATGGAGATATGAAAAAGAATGGTTTTACTTTAACAGAAATACTTGTTGTTTTAGCGCTTATTGGGTTACTTTTAGTAATAGTAGTACCTAGAATAAGTAATAGTTTAAATAAAGGGACAGATAAAGCTATGAAAGTACAAGAAGGCGAGTTAGAAGATGCTGGGCTAATGTTTTTAGAAGATATGTGTAAGAATCCAATAGATAAAGGAAAGTGCCCTATTACTATTAAATACAATAATACTACAAACACTTATAGTGGATATGTTCTTTTAAATACTTTAGTGAGTGAAAAATATATTGACAAAATAAAGTTAGATAAACAAGCGTGCAATGGATGTGTTAGATACACTAATAATGAAGTTAAAGCTTATATAAAATGTGGAAGTACTTATATAACAGAAGGTTACAATAACTGTCAAAGTTAGTAACTTTTTTTCATATACTTAAGTGGTGAATTATATGTTAAATAATTTGAGTAGCTATTTAAGTAGTAATGAATATAGAATAAGTGTATTACCAACTGGGGTACATGTACTAAACTATAAGAGTGTTATTGATATAACTAGTGAAGTTGTATTATAAATGTTAATAATAGAATATCTAAGATTAAAGGAAAAGATATGAAAGCAGTTAAGTTAGATAAAAATGAACTATTAATTACTGGTACAATACTAGAGGTAACGATAGATGAAAAGTGAAGTACTAGTAAAAACTAAGAATACTAATAAAGTAATAAGTGCTTTAATAAATAATAAGATATACTTTAATAGTATGAAAAGTATAAATGAGGACTTATACTTTAAAGTAAGAGAAAGTGATATTGAAAGAATAAATTGTATCTTAGATATTGAAATAGTTAAGTATTATGGAAGAGTTGGAGTTATTTTGTTTATTAAGAAACACTATTTATTACTAATAAGTTTTTTATTAACGTACAGTATATTGCTCGTTTTAAGTAAGGTTATCTTTAGCGTGGACGTGGTTACAAATAATTTGAAAATAAAAGAAAGTGTGTTATATGAATTAAAAGAGTATGGAATAGAAAAGTATAAGTTTGTTAAAAGTAGAAAAGAAATAGAGTATATAAAAAGTAAGATTTTAGAAAATAATAAGGATACTTTAGAATGGATAGAGATAACAAAGAGTGGTACTAAGTATATAGTTAATTTAACTCCTAGGGTGATAGATAAAACTATAACTGATGAGAAAGTTTATGATATAGTAAGCAAGAAAGATGCACTTATTAAGAATATTATAGTAAGCGGTGGAAGTAGTGTTAAAGAAGTAAATGAGTTGGTAAAAAAAGGAGAAGTTATTATATCAAGTGATATTATTAAATTTGATAAAGTGGTGGGTAAAAGAAGTGCTAAAGGAAAAGTATATGCTGAGGTGTGGTATGTAGTAAATATGAGTGTTCCATATAATCATGTGGTGTATCAAGAAACTGGTAAGACAATTAATCATATATATTTAGATATTTTTGGAAAAAAGTTTACTATAATGGGTCATTATAAAACAAATAATTCTTTAAATGAGACTACTACTTTAATAGAAAAACCATATTTATTTTTTAGGGTAATTAAGGAAAGCAAGAAATTATATAACTATAAAAAAGTATCACTAAGTGAAGAAGAAGCTTATAATGAAGCAATAAAGCGTGCTGATAAGATAATTAATGATAAACTTGACACTGATGAACACATAATAGAAAGAAAAGTTTTGAAAAATAATAGTTATAGTAGTAAAATAGTATTAGAGTTATTTTATAGAGTTTATGAAGATATTACAGAATATAAGGAAGTAACTTTAGAAAGTGAGTAATTATGTTAAAAAGTGCATTTTTTGATTTATTAGATACAACTTGGCCTACGTTAGTTATATTTTTAACTGTAGTCATTTTAATGAGAATATTTTATATAGTGAATAATGGAAAGAAATTTATATTACATGAAGAGTTACTTTTACTTTTATTTGTAACTTATATATTATTCTTGTTTGAATTAGTAACTAGTAGAGATGTTTATATGAGTGGCACTAATTTGGTACCTTTTAGAGAGATATTTAGGTATCCTATAGGTAGTGAAAATTTTAATAGACAGGTATTTGGTAATATTATATTATTTATGCCTTTTGGTTTCTTTGCAGCATATTATACAAAAATGAAGAAGCTTGGTAGTATAACACTTATTTCATTTTTAGTTAGTTTAACAATAGAAGTAGTACAAAAGTATATTGGTAGAAGCTTTGATATAGACGATATCTTACTTAATGTTTTAGGAGGTATATTAGGTTTCTTGGTTTATATTGGATTAGATGCAATTAGAAAAAAATTACCTGGAATTTTTCAAAAAGATGCATTTTATAGTTTCCTAACACTTCTTTTAGTAGTGGTTGTAGTTTTATACTTAATTGGAGTAATAAATATTTGACAAGAGTGAAAGTCTCTTGTTTATTTTTTTTTGAATTTATGGTATTATATTTATAGTAGGTGACATTATGAATAAGAAAGGGTTTACATTAATAGAAATACTAGTGGTTTTAGTGATACTTGTAGCTATTACGGTAGCAGGTACTTTTGGAATACAAAGTATACAAAAGAAAAGTGAAGAACAAGCTTTAAATGAACTATACTCTGAGATCCTATTAGCGGCAGATGTGTATTTAAATGAGAATGAAACATTTGCTACTGATTTATTAAATAAAGAAGTAGATGAAAAATGTATTAGAATATATACTTTACAAAATGAAGGACTACTAAGCACAAGTTTAACTAACCCTGTTACAAAGAAACTTATTCCAGGAAATTTGTGTGTCATAAGTTATTTAAATGAAGACGGGACAATAAAGAATAGTTTTAATGAAGAAGATAATAAAAAGAAAGTTACATTAAATGTAATAAATGGAAAAGGTGATGCAGCATACAAGAATGTTCACCATAAAGCAGTGTTCACTGTTACACCTAATGACGGAATAACAACAGAAGATACAACTATGAGTTGTGATAATAAAGCTGATATAGCAATCAATAATAACGTAGTTACAGTTACAAATGTAGTAAAAGATACAACTTGTACAGTAAATTTTAAGGTGCCTACTTATAATGTTAAATTAAATGTTACAAATGGAAGTGTAGAAAGTGCAAACTTAACTGTAGAAAAAAGCAAAAATGCAGAGTTTACTATAACTCCAAATGAAGGATACTCATTAACTTTAGAAAGTGACTCATGTAATGGAGTTATGGAAGGTAACGTATATAAAGTAAATAATATTACTAGTGATAAAACCTGCAATATAAGCCTAAAGAAATCTAGTTATGTGCTTACTTTGAATGTGGTAAATGGAACAAGTAACTTAACAAATCAAAATGTTGATTATAATGAAAATGCTACATTTATAGTTACACCCAATTCCGGCTATACTATAAAAGAGTCTCTTGTTAGTTGTAGTAAATCAAACGCTAGTATTACAGATAATACTTTAACTATAAGTGGTGTAAAATCTAATGATACTTGTACAGTTAATATTACTAAGAGTGAATGGAATGTATATAATTTAAAAACGCAAACAATATATAGTTGGAACAAATATAGTTCTGACTCTACTAGTAGTTATCAAATAGTATATGGAAGTGGTGGGTCATTTACTGCAGAAACTGACGAAGAGTATTGTACATTCAGGTATGATGAAGACTCACCAGAGGATGCGTTGAATGAAAGGACAGCCAAATTTTATCACAGTTGTACTGGAGGCGGTTTTTACATATATCAAGTGGGTTCTGGCGTTTGGTTTATGAGAAAGCCTACATATAATTACGCTTATAAAAAGTCTAGCAATTCTTCTTCAGGCCGTAAGTATCTAGTTACCTATTCTCAAACAGCTAGAATAGCGCAGTCTACTACATATAGTAAGGGCTCAACATCTTACGGAACTGTTACAAGTACAGCGAGTAGTGCTTATCCTTCAAATGGTCGTAGTAGTTCTGACGGATACTGGTATGTATCTGCGGGCTCTACTACTGAAACTTTAAATGAAAAAGGAACACTTTATAATACAGTGGTTGCTGACTATGGAACATATCCTGAAAATGGTAAAAGTGGAAACTACTGGTATGTTAGAAAGTAGGTCTTGTTATGAATAAGAAAGGGTTTACATTAATAGAAATACTAATGGTTTTAGTAATACTTGTAGCTATTACGGTAGCAGGCACTTTTGGAATTCAAAGTATACAAAAGAAGAGTGAAGAACAAGCTTTAAATGAACTATACTCAGAGATCCTGTTAGCAGCAGATGTGTATTTAAATGAGAATGAAACATTTACTACTGATTTATTAAATAAAGAAGTAGATGAAAAATGTATTAGAATATATACTTTACAAAATGAAGGACTACTAAGCACAAGTTTAACTAACCCTGTTACAAAGAAACTTATTCCAGGAAATTTGTGTGTCATAAGTTATTTAAATGAAGACGGGACAATAAAGAATAGTTTTAATGAAGAAGATAATAAAAAGAAAGTTACATTAAATGTAATAAATGGAAAAGGTGATGCAGCATACAAGAATGTTCACCATAAAGCAGTGTTCACTGTTACACCTAATGACGGAATAACAACAGAAGATACAACTATGAGTTGTGATAATAAAGCTGATATAGCAATCAATAATAACGTAGTTACAGTTACAAATGTAGTAAAAGATACAACTTGTACAGTAAATTTTAAGGTGCCTACATACAATGTTAAATTAAATGTTACAAATGGAAGCGTAGCAAATGCAAACTTAACAGTAGAAAAAAACAAAAATGCAGAGTTTACTATAACTCCAAACGAAGGGTATACAATTAAACAAGCAAGTTTAACATGTAGTAATGCAAATTATAGTATAACTGATAATATAGTAAAAATTAATAATGTTGTAAGTGATGTTAATTGTAATTTAAATATCACTAAAAGTGAGTGGAGTAAATATAGTTTAAAAGAACAAACAAATTATAATTGGAATAAGTATAACGTTAATACATCTGTTACTTATAATTGGACAAAGTATAATGCTGTTGTAACTCAACCAACTTATAGAGAAAGCGAAAGTAGTGTAAGTGGATTTTGTGTTACTTATACAAGTATAGTACAGTGTACAAGTACAACGCCAGTATTAATAAATGGAAGATATCAATATACAGGTGGAAGAGGTTTTTATGGGCTAAGTACACAAAATAATGTATGGGGAGCACCTCTTAATTCTGAAGGAACAGCAGCAGAAGGGAGTTACATTTATTTTGGAAAATGGAATAGTTATAATCATTGTTTTTTTCCTAGTAAAAAGAAAGAAGTAACAACTATACCAGGTTCTTCTTATAAGGGAACAACAAACTATGGAACTGTTTCTAGCACTTCTAGCAGTGCATACCCTAGTAATGGAATAAGTGGAAGTTACTGGTATGTCTCAAATGGTAGTACAACTAGTTACAGCAAAGGAAGCACAAATTATGGACTTATTAGTAGTGCTTCAAGTGATTCTTATCCGTCCAATGGCAAAAGTGGAAGTTACTGGTATGTTTATAATGGGACAAGCACTAGTTTCTTAGATGAAAAAAATAGTTTAATTGAAAACGTAGTTGCTGAGTATGGGACGTATCCAACTGATGGAAGAAGTGGAGAGTATTGGTATGTTAGAAAATAATAACTTTACAAAATATATGTAAAGTTGTTATTTTTTTTTGAAAATTTGTGTTTTAGTCTTTACTTAATAAAAATAATCTTGTAGAATAGTGGTAGATAGTGGAGTGAAGTGGAAGAAAGTGGTGGTCTTATGTTAATGGGCGAATTTAATCATACTATTGATAATAAGAATAGACTTATTATTCCGTCTAAGCTTAGAAGTGAGTTAGAAGGGGCTACTATTACTAGAGGACTTGATAAGTGCTTAGCAATATATCCTAAAAATGAATGGGATAAGATAGTAAATAAGTTAGCAACTTTACCATTTACTAAGAGTGATGCTAGAAATGTTAATAGATTTATTTTTAGTGGAGCATCTACTATTGTGTTTGATAAGATGGGTCGTATTAATTTACCTTCTAATTTAGTTAGTTATGCATCTTTAGTTAAAGACTGTGTAATAATTGGTGTAGGAGATAGATTAGAAGTTTGGGATAAAACTTTATACGACGAGTTTGTTTCTAATAATATTGATAATTTTAGTGATATGGCAGAGAATTTGTTTGGAGGTTCAAATGAAGCATAAGAGTGTATTATTAGAGGAGACTATCTTAGGATTAAATGTAAAACCAGGTGGAACTTATATAGATGGGACTTTAGGATATGCTGGTCACTCAGGGGAGGTTTTGAAAAGGTTAGAAGAGAAGGGGTTCTTATTCGCCTTTGATCAAGATGAGGAAGCAGTTAAATATAGTACAGAAAAATTAAGTAAAATTGGTTCTAACTTTAAAATATTTCATACTAATTTTAAAAATATGTTAGAATATGTTAATACTCCAGTTGATGGTATTATGTTTGATTTAGGAGTTAGTAGTCCTCAGCTTGATGAAACTGACAGGGGTTTTAGTTTTCATAACGACGCGAAGTTAGATATGCGTATGGATAAGAGACAAGAGTTAGATGCTTATAAAGTGGTTAATCTGTATTCTTATACAGATTTAGTAGATATTTTATTTAACTATGGAGAGGAAGTAAACGCTAAAAGTATAGCTAAAGGAATAATAAATGCTAGACCAATTAATACAACATTAGAACTAGCTGAAGTCATAAGAAATAATGTTCCTGAAAGCTATAGAAGAAAGGGTAACCCTTCAAGGAAAACTTTTCAAGCAATTAGAATTGAAGTTAACCATGAGTTAGATATTTTAGAAAAGTCTTTATTAGATGCGTTTAGCTTACTTAAAAGTGGTGGAAGAATGTGTGTTATTACATTTCATAGTTTAGAAGATAGAATTGTTAAAAACACATTTAAGAAGTTGTGTAGTGATGATGAAGTAAGCAAAAATCTTCCAGTTGTACCAATAGAGATGAAAGCGAAAGCTAGATTAATAACTAGAAAACCAATAATTGCTAGTAATGAAGAGTTAGAAAGTAATAATAGAAGTAGAAGTGCAAAACTTAGAATTATAGAAAAAATATAAAAGAAAGAGGGATAAAAATGGCTAAAAAGAAGAATGATAAAATGTTAAGAGGAGAAAAATTATTATATTTATTAATTGGATTTTTAGTATTTGGTAATATTTTTGGTACATCTTTTTCTAGTGCCCTTTTATCTAAGACGAACATTGAAGTAGAAAGTATTAGAAAGAAAATAGATAAACAAGAAAATTTAAATCAAAGTTTAGAAATGAAAATAAGTGAACTAGCTAGTTTTGATAATGTAGAAGCAGTTGCAACTACTTATGGTTTGGAGTATCATAATAGTAATGTTAGAACAATAAATGAATAAGGAGAGTGTTTATGAAAAAAACAAGAACTGTAAGAATTAGTAAGTATTTTTTGATGGTTGTTGTTTTTTTGTTTGGCCTAATTATATTTAAACTATCTTATGTTGTGTTAAGTCCTAAGGTTGATGGAATTGATTTAAAGGCTTTTGCAAGCAATAGAAATACTGTTAAAGAAAAAATTGTAGCTAGTCGTGGAACGATATATGATAGTTTAGGGGATGTGCTTGCAGTTAATGTAAACTCTTATACCGTTATAGCTTATTTAGAAGAAGATAGGACAACTGATAAAAATAACCCACAACATGTTGTTGATAAAGAAAGTACTGCTAAGGCACTTAGTCCTATTATTAATATGACTGAAGAAAGAATACTTGAGTTACTTAATACGGAAAATGTTTATCAAGTAGAATTAGGTCCTGGTGGAAGAGGAATAACTGAGCTTGTTAAAGAAAATATTGAGAAACTTAATTTACCTGGTATAGACTTTATTAAAAGTGTTAAAAGATATTACCCTAATAGAAATTTCTTGAGTTATACTTTAGGATATGCTAAAACAATGGACGATGGAACTATTGTTGGAGAGATGGGACTTGAAAAAGAATTTAATAAAGATTTAACTGGGGTAGATGGAAGTAGAACATATGAAAGTGATATTTATGGATACAAAATAGCTAATACTAATGAAGAGATAGTAGAAGCTGTAAATGGGAAAAATATTTATTTAACAATAGATACAAATATACAGATGTTTACTGAGCAAGCTATAAAAACTTTAGAAGGAGCATCAAGTTTAGAATGGGCTACAATAAGTGTGGTAGATGCGAAAACTGGAGCAATATTAGGAGTAAGCTCAAACCCTAGTTTTGATCCGAACGTTAAAGATTTGACTAGTTATTATGATCCATTTGTAAGTTATACTTATGAGCCTGGTAGTACAATGAAAACGTTTAGTTTTATGGCGGCTATTGAAAGTGGACTATATGACGAAGAAGAGACTTACATGTCTGGTACTATTAAAGTAGGAGAATATACTATTAAAGACTGGAATAAATATGGTTGGGGAGAAATGACTTTTGATAAAGGTTTCTATGCTAGTTCTAACGTTGCGGCTACATTGCTTAGTCAAAGACTAGGAAGAGACAAACTAAAAGACTTTTATAAAAAGTTAGGTTTTGGAAAAAAAACTGGAATAACTTTACCTAATGAGCAAACTGGTAAAATTGATTTTAACTATGAAATAGAAGTAGCTAATGCGTCTTTTGGTCAAGGAATGAGTGTGACACCTATACAAATGGTACAAGCATTTACTAGCGTTACTAATAATGGAGAAGTATTAAAGCCATATATAGTTAAGAAAGTAGTTGATCCAGTTACTAATAAAGTAATACTAGAAAACAATAGAACTGTTATAGGTAAAGTTGCAAGTATTGCTACTACTGAAAAAGTGATAGACTTGTTAGATGGTGTAGTAAACTTAGATAGTGAAGGGTCAAGTGGGTACAAGTATAAAACTGATAAAGTTAGAACTATTGGTAAAACAGGTACAGCTGAAATAGCAAGTGAAAACGGTGGATATTTAACAGGAAGTATAAATTATGTAAGAAGTTTTTTAGGAGCTTTTCCTTATGATGATCCACAAATCATTGTTTATATGGCCGTTAGTAAAATAACTGATACTACTCTTCCTGGTAAAGCAACTAGACAATTAATTGATGATGTTTCTACATATTTAGGTATTGTTAAACAAAATAAAAATGAATATTCTAATTTTAAGTTAACTAGTTATATAAATCAAGATGTAATAAAAACTACTGAAGAGTTAAAAAGTAAAAATTTAGATATTGTTATTATAGGAGACGGAAGTAGAATAATTAATCAGTATCCAAAAAGTAATAGTATAGTTAATGCAAATGAAAAAGTGTTCTTAGTAACTAATGGTACTAATTATAAATACACTAATATTGAAAATTGGTCTAGGAGTGAACTTGATATTTATAGTAAACTATTAGGTGTAGAGTTTAATTATACTGGGTATGGATATAGTTATGGAACAGACTTAAAAAATAGAGATGTTGTTAAAGGTGAAACTATTGATATTAATTTAAAAGTAAAATATT
>ERZ825670.4860-NODE-4860-length-10073-cov-3.258734_pt1 | contig 10073 bp, 8 predicted proteins | sample MGYA00519929_ERZ825670 | MGnify/ENA primary metagenome ERZ825670 (study PRJEB31778, sample SAMEA3449207) | human gut metagenome | biome: human gut; feature: human-associated habitat; material: faeces | place: United Kingdom | collected 2010/2012 ...
CTTGATCTTTTGGTTACTTTTCTATCAAGAGAAAAGTAACATTCACTTCTGATAAATTCTGAATCAATTTATAATTCTCTTTTTATTTACTGGCTTTCAATCCCCTGATGACAGAAGAGGTGAAACCGGACAGTTCCATTTCATTCAACCCCTTGATGGTAATACCGCCGGGAGTGGTAACCTTGTCGATCTCCATTTCCGGATTGCTCTTGTTTTCCAATAACAGGTCGGTAGCCCCCTTTACGGTATGGACAACGATCTCCTGTGCCTGCTTCGGGTAGAAACCCAATTCGACACCGCCTTCAATAGCAGCACGGATATAACGGAGGGCGAAAGCGATACCGCTGGAAGCCAGTGCTGTACCTGCACCCATCAGGCGTTCTTCTACCAACATCGCATTGCCAAGCTCATTAAATATATTTATTATCAGGTCGGATTGCTCCGGTGTTGCGTTATGGGCGGAGACGAAAGTCATACTGCTCAATACCTCGATAGCGGTGTTGGGCATAATACGGAAAAGAGCCGGAGTAACCCAGTCTTCATAACTGGTGTTTTTAGTGAGATAAGAATTCAGCGTATCGAAGGTGATTCCGGCAGCTACCGAAACGATGATCTGTTTGTCGTAATCGAGCACTCCTTTTATCTGGTCGATGATCTCTTCCACCCGCCAGGGCTTTACTGCTATGACGATAATGTCTGCTCCCTTTACAGCTTCTATGTTGTTGAGTGACAACACGAAGTCTGGATTGGCCGCTTTCATTTTGTCCAATGTGGCTTGCGACTGTGCCGTACAGGTGATGTCCGATGCTTTAAACATATTTCCTTTTGCCAGTCCCTTGGCAATGGCACCGCCGATACTTCCGGCTCCGATAATCGTAATTTTCATGTCTCCGTTAATTTTTTATTGTAAAATCGTAAGGTGCAAAAGTATGGAAAAAAGGAATAAAACCCGTACATTTGTCACAAAATGTATAATTGCTAATAAAATCGAAAACAAAAGATGAAGAAACTTATTGTTGCCAGTCTGATGCTGGCTTGTGCGTTCTCTGCAACAAATGTCGGAGCACAAGAAAAAGAGGGAGAAAAAGAAGAAGGTTTCATTTTTACAACAGTAAAGGAAAACCCGATTACATCCATTAAGAATCAGAACCGGGCAGGTACTTGCTGGTGCTACTCTACCATGGCTTTCCTGGAATCTGAATTGCTTCGTATGGGAAAGGGAGAATATGATCTTTCGGAGATGTTTACCGTTTACCACACTTATCAGGATCGTGCCGATATGGCTGTCCGTACTCATGGCGATGCTTCGTTCTCGCAGGGTGGGTCTTTCTATGATGTGATTTACGGAATGGAAGCTTTCGGTTTGGTGCCGGAAGAAGAAATGCGCCCCGGGGTGATGTATAGCGATACATTGAGTAACCACGGAGAGTTGTCTGCCCTCACAGATGCTATGGTGGGTGCCATGGCTGGTGGTAAAGTAAAAAAATTCCAGTATGACGAGGATTATAACCTGTTGTGGAAAAAGGCTGTAGCCGCCGTACATGAAATCTATCTGGGAAAAGCTCCGGAAAAGTTTACTTATAAAGGAAAAGAATACACTCCGAAGTCATTTTATGAATCTACAGGATTAAAACCGTCGGATTATGTATCGTTAACTTCTTATACGCATCATCCGTTCTATACGCAGTTCTCACTGGAAATCCAGGATAACTGGCGTCACGCATTGTCTTACAACCTGCCGATCGACGAGTTTATGGAAGTGTTCGACAATGCGATTAATACAGGTTATACAATTGCCTGGGGATCCGACGTAAGTGAGTCCGGCTTTACCCGCGACGGTGTAGCTGTTATGCCTGACAACGAAAAGGTACAGGAACTGAGCGGATCTGACATGGCTCATTGGTTGAAAATGAAACCGGAAGAAAAGAAATTGAATACGAAACCGCAACCGCAGAAATGGTGTACACAGGCAGAACGCCAGTTGGCTTATGATAACTGGGAAACTACTGACGACCACGGTATGCAGATCTACGGTATTGCCAAAGATCAGGAAGGAAACGAATATTATATGGTGAAAAACTCTTGGGGTACAGCCAACAAATATAACGGTATTTGGTATGCATCAAAAGCATTCGTACGTTACAAAACAATGAACATTGTCGTTCATAAAGATGCACTTCCTAAAGCGATCAAGGCTAAGTTAGGAATTAAGTAAAATAACAGTCATTTGGTAATAAAGCAAAAAGAGGCGTTTCCCGGTAGGAGTTGGGACGCCTCTTTTCTATTTATACAAAGATGTGCTTTTTTATAGGGTAGCTTTTTTATGGAACCAGTATCAGCGTATAATTCAGATCTGATGCTGCTTTCTGTAATTCCTGGTTTAATAGTGTCAGGCTGTCGCCTTCTGCCTGGAAGTAAAATGCCATGTCGCCATCGCTAGGGATCAGTTCGTAAACGATTGCTTCGGAGTTGGATGGTGTTCCATGTTTTACTTTGCGTTTACCGGTGGAAGAGAATGTTTTATCCTTTCCGTTTTCAGCTTCCAGGTAAGTGGCGTCCATTTCGTAAACGCCGTCGTCGCTATCCTGCTGATAATATAAAGTCAGGTCATAAACGATGCCGGGACCGTCTGCTGCCGGGAATGTGCCCTTATATTTTTTCTGAATAACACTTCCTTTTTTAGGATCTACTTTCAGCGAATCACGCATATTGACCGGTTTGGCAGCTTTTCCTGTTACGGTAGGCAAAGCCGGTGCGCCTGGCGCAGCCTCGTCTATTGCATAAATATCTTCTTCTATAAGAGCGGGTTCGGTTGTTTTCTTCCCGCTACATGCAGCTAATAAGGCCAGAGCTGCTACTGCGATAAAATACTTTTTCATTATTCTGCATTTTTTATTAGTGACTTTGCGTTATAACAAAAGTCCCCCTGCATTTTGTTTTGCAGGAGGACTTTTTTAACTATATAATGCGCTGTTTCTTACTTTTTATCAGGAGAATCCGGCTTTTGCTGATATTCAGCCGGGATAGTGACGGCACTTCCGTCGCGCTCAGCATAATAGTGGGGTGACATGATCTCGATGCCGGCTTCGTTAAACGCATCCTGTATGTTCTGATGCAGGTCCGAATAAATCTGCGAAAGCTGGTCGGCTTCCTTTATATATGCATTTATCTGGTAACAGGGGTAGTAATCCTGCAACTCCGTTTCCAGAACGAAGGGTTTCGGGTGTGACATGACTCCCGGCGTGGATCGCGCAGCGTTGACCAGTAACTGATGGACCTGACGCCAGGGGACATCGTAGCCGATGCTGACTGTCGAGTGGATGATCAGGCCGAACTGGCGGGCAGAGGCACTGTAATTAACCGTATGTGACGACATGATGAACGAGTTCGGGATCGTGACCACTTCGTTTTTAGGTGTGCGGATACGGGTGACGAACGGGGTTTTCTCTATTACGTTTCCGGTCGTTTCGTTCAATTTGATGCGGTCGCCCAGTTTGAATGGCCGCATGTAAGTGATGACCAGTCCTGCTATGATATTTCCGATAACCGTGCTCGATCCTAAAGAAACGATCAACCCGACGAAGACGGATATCCCCTGGAACACACCGGAGTCGGAGCCGGGCAGATAAGGGTAGATCATCGCGATCATAAACGCGTACAACAGGAAACGTATGATATTGAAAGAAGGTTGCGCCCAGTCCGGATAGAAACCGGTGATCTTGAGTTTTTCGCTTTCAATCTCATTGGCTATATACTGAATACCCTTGATGATGTATTTTACGCAGTAATAAATGACAATGATAATGAACAGGTTGGGGATATATTCAATAACCGATTTAAGAACCATCTTGATCGGTTCTATGATATAAGTGAACAGTCTCATTGCCAGGTGTTCCGTCTGTGGAAATATGGCGAACAACATCGGAACACTGAACATAAGCTGTATCAGCAGGACAATATAACGCAGGATATTATTCATAAAGATGAGTATCCTGCCTTGCCGGTGGGTATTCAGAAACTCATAATCCCGTATGGTAATGGATTTGAGCTTGTTTTGTTTCAGCCAGATAATCCGGCGGCGGAGTTTCCTGAACAGATAGTTGGTTAGTTTGAACAGGAAATATTGGACGACCAGTACCAGGATGAACAAGGCAACCCGTTTGGCAATCTGAAGTATACTGTGTTCCTTTTTTAACTCCAGAATCTTATTATTGACAACAGACTGATACTCTTTGGCTAGCTTTTCCCTTTCCGTATTCAGCCAAAGGGCATCCTGATCCGTCACACTGAGGATCACTTTTTCACCGTACATGACATCTGTTTGGTATTCACTGTTAAACAGGTAGACTGAATCTGCTTTCAGGCTTAGGTTTTTACCTATTTTCTGGATCATGTTGACGGCATTTTCTGCCCGGTCATAGGCCGAGACACCTCCTCGTTTGGCATAGAAAGTGAGGAGAGTGTCATTGTCGATGATCAGATGAACACCGGGAGTCAGCGTCCGTAGCGAGTCGATGCTGCGGCGCTGTTCTTCTTTTTTCAACGAGTCGGTGGTGATATGCTTGTTCAGCGCGTCACTCAACTCGCTCCGGAGTACGATTTCGTTCAACTTCATCTCCTGTAGTTGAAGTTCGAGCTCCTGCATCCTGATGGAATCCAGGCGGAGTTTATCTTCAATCGCTGCCGATGAATCAGCAGGAATGTCATTTGTTTTATTCTCTGTAATAACGGCATTCAGTAATCCTTCCGCCTTTTCCCTGATCTGGGACGTTGCCCGGGAAGGCATAAGGAATATTGCCGATAGAGTGGCAATGCACAAAATCAACTGTTTCATTGTGTTTCTACCCTTTTAGTAATTGTTTTATTTGCCTCCTGCCGGCAGATGGTCCAGCCAGTATTTAGCCATGCTTTTCCGTAGGTGCAGGCTTGTTCCTTCACGCTCGTAGATACCGTGGCTACGCATCGGATAACTGATCTGGCTGAATACTTTGCCATGTTTAACCAGTTCGTCCACCAGCATTTCGCAGTTCTGGTAGTGCACGTTATCATCACCCGTTCCGTGTATCAGCAACAGGTTGCCCTGCAAGCCTTCGGCGTAGGAGATAGGGGAGCCCTTACGGTATCCTTCCGGGTTATTCTGTGGTGTGTTCATATATCGTTCCTGATAAACGGTATCGTATAAACGCTGGTCGGCAACGGCGGCGATCGCAATGCCCGTATGGAATATTTCCGGATAGCGGAACATGCAGTTTAATGTCTGGCTACCACCACCGCTCCATCCGTTGATGCCGATGCGTGACAGGTCGATGAACGGATACTGGCGTGCCAGGTCTTGTATGCCCCGTGCCTGGTCTTCCGATGCAAAGGTACCGACTTCGCCATAGATGCACTTGCGCCATTCCCGGCCGCGTGGAGCATTGGCCCCGCGGTTTTCGATGCTGACATAGATATATCCCTGGTTCACCAGATATTGATTCCACAGGTCGCCGCCTCCCCATGAGTCTTGTACGGTCGAGCCGGCTGGTTCGCCGTAGACTTCGATGATGACCGGATATTTCTTTGAAGGGTCGAAGTTGACAGGTTTGATCATACAGACGTCCAGTAGCAGGTCACCCGATCTGGCTTTGACAAACTCTTTCGGGTTCAGTCCCAGGGCATCGTATTGTTTTTTGGCCTCTGCATTATCTTCGAGGATGCGTACGGATTGATTTTTCGGGAATGAAACCATGTCGGTCACCGGAGGGGTTACCGAGTTGCTGTAGGTATGTACGGCCCATTTACCGGTCGGCGACATGTTGTAGCGGTGCTGTCCCGGTTGGTTTTCCGGACTCAGCCGTTTTACTTCGCCTTTGCCGAACAGGTTGGCGCTGTACAGGTAACGTTGCGTATAGTTTTCCGGTGAAGCGATAAAATAGACCAGGCCCTTTTGCAGGTCGGTCCCGACGGGCTGGATATAGTCGAAGTCACCTTTGGTAACGGGGACGATCTCTTTTCCGTCGCGGCTCACACGGTACAGGTGGCGCCATCCGCTCCGTTCGCTTTCCCAGGTGAAATACTGATTGTTTTTCAGCCACTGAATATTATCGTTCGTGTCCAGCCATGCCGCATCTTTATCCGTAAAAATGTTCTTAGGGGTTGCGCTGCCGATTTGGGCGATCCATACTTTGTTGGTATTTTGTTCCCGGTTCAACTGCTGGATGAACAGCTCATTGCTTTCGGGGATGAAGTCCATACGCGGGATATAGTTGTTGCGGGGATCTCCGGGAATGTCGATCCAGGTCGTTGTTCCTCCTGCTGCCGGGATGTATCCGACTTTTACGGCCGAGTTGGCAGTTCCTGCTTTCGGATAGGGGAAATGGAGGATAGTGGGATAGATGGAATCGACGTTGTTGATGATATCGAATACGCCGGTTCCTTCCGTATCGCTTTGCCAGTAAGCGATGAATTGGCCGTCCGGGCTCCAGCGGAAACCGTCGCGGCAACTGAATTCCTCTTCATATACCCAGTCGAATGTACCGTTTACGATGGTCTTGCTTCCGTCGCTGGTCAGTTGGGTGATTTTGCCGGAGTTTATGTCTTCCACATATATATTATTGTTGGAAACATAAGCCACCCTTGTTCCGTCGGGTGAGAATTTGGCGAACATCATGGACGATTCGGGTAGTCCTTTTCCCAGTTGGCGCAGGTTGCCGTCATGTAAAGAAAGTACCCAGTAATCACCACGGGTATCGTAGCGCCATACACGCTGCGTATTGTTGTAGATCAGTACTTTATCATTGTCATCACTCCACGATATTCTTCCCATGGCAATTTTCTTGCCGGTCGATTTATCTGTAAACATAGTAGAGGGGATAATTACTTCGCGGGCATTGTCTTTGGCGCGGTAGGCTACGACATCCATTCCTCCTTCTTCCTTGTTTGGTTCGAGGCGGCTGTAGCGCTCCCCGTCTTTCATCCAGTTCATGGCACCAACGCCTTTTGTCCGGATAAGTTTTCCACTCAGTACATCTTCTAAATCCAATGATTTTTGTGCGGTACACAGATTACTGCAAAAAATAGAAATAGCAGCGGCAACAATCAGCTTATTTAGTTTCATTTGTATTTATTGTATTTGTTTCTGAACATACAAATAACGTAAAGTTCTTTGAGATAACAAAGGGGAAACTCTTTATTATTATCTTTGCGGCTTCAAAAGGTTTTTTTAATAGTAAAATAACAAAGACAAGTAATGAGATCTATTTATGCAGTCGCATGTTCTGCGATGGTGATGTTGAGTGCGTTTACCGCTTGTAGTAATGATGATAGTTATGAACTGACTCCAGAGCAAATCGCTTATATAGAGAAAAATATAGAATATATTCGTGAGAAGAAGCAGGAGAAAAATGAAAACGGAGAGTTGGTTTATCAGCAACTGGTAAAGTACGGAGATACGACTTTATACCGGGTGATTGACAGGAAGTCAGAGACTCCGAAATATCCGACTGGTGACCAAGTGCTGACATATGATTTGGAAGGGTTTCTGATTGATGGTACAAATTTCCAAAAGAAAGGTGTAATCAAGTATCCGGCCAATGGTTTAATAGAGGGTTTGCGGGGAGTTATTTTAGATACTTCGATAGGTGATTCCATAGAAGCGATAATCCCTGCTTCTTTAGGATATAAATTTAAACCTGTGCCCGGTGTTCCTATAGGTTCTACTCTTATTTTTAATTATAGAGTATCGGAATGAAGAATGCAAAGTTTTCTACTTTGATGTTTACATTTGCCGTAAAATATTTTAAATAATTTCTCCGGTTGCGGGTGGCGTGAAAGAGATGGTTGCTGATGCCGCGAAAGTACAGGAGATAAAATAAAGCAAGAAGGCCGCCTTCGGAAATTCTGTTGGCGGCCTTCTTTATAATAAAGAACTAATTAAGCATTGAGTACTTTTTTGAAACGGGTAAGGAATTCTTTCGCTTCGTCCATTGTCAGGCAAAGCGGCGGAAGCAGACGGATCGTATTGGTGCCGGCCACTCCGGTGAATACCTTTTCTTCGAAGAGCAGTTTGCTGCGCACTTCTTTGATAGATTCTTCAAACTCGATACCGATCATCAGGCCGCGTCCTCTGATCTCTTTGATCCCCGGCAGTTTGTGTAATTCTTCAATCAGGAAGTTTCCAACCTGTGCGGCATTGTCGATCAGCTTTTCATTTTCCATGATTTCCAGAACGGCGATAGCAGCCGCACAAGCCAGATGGTTACCACCGAAAGTGGTTCCCAACATACCGTAAACGGGTTTGAACATCGGGCTGATCAGCAATCCGCTCATCGGGAAACCGTTGCCAATGCCTTTAGCCACTGTGATCAGGTCCGGTTTGATACCGGCATACTGGTGGGCGAAGAATTTACCGCTACGTCCGTAACCGGATTGGATTTCGTCCAGAATCAGGCAAGCCTCATATTTTGTACACAGGGTACGCAGTTCCTTCATAAAGTCGTCTGTCGGAAGCTGGATACCGCCGACACCCTGGATACCTTCGATGATTACGGAAGATACATCTCCTTTCTGCAATTCAGCTTCAACGGCTGCCGAATCGTTCAGCGGCAGATAGGTCACTGCCAGGTCTTCATTGACCGGAGCAATGATTTTCGGGTTGTCTGTTACGCGAACCGCAGCCGAAGTACGTCCGTGGAAAGCATGCTTGAAAGCGATCACCCGTTTCTTGCCATTATGGAAAGAAGCCAGTTTCAGCGCATTTTCATTTGCTTCGGCACCAGAGTTGATCAGGAACAGTGAGTAGTCATCATAACCGGAGGCTTTACCGAGTTTGTCTGCCAGTTTTTGTTGCAGGCTGTTGATGACCGAGTTGGAATAGAATCCCAGTTTGTTTATCTGGTCGGTGATAGCGGCTACATAAGTAGGGTGGCTGTGACCGACGGAGATAACGGCATGTCCGCCGTACAGGTCGAGGTATTCTGTGCCTTCGCTGTCCCATACATGGCATCCTTTGCCTTTTACAATCTCTATATTAAATAAAGGATATACGTCGAATAAATTCATGATGAATAATGTGTTAATATTGGCACATTAGTTAATTATTAAAAAGCCGAAGGCTTGAGATGTAGTCCTACAGTCTCTTCCAAACCGAACAGCAGGTTCATATTATGCACCGCTTGTCCGCTGGCGCCTTTCAACAAGTTGTCGATCATGGAAATGATCAGCAGTTTGTTGTCGTATTTCTGAAGATACAGGAGGCACTTGTTGGTGTTGACAACCTGCTTCAGGTCCGGGTTCTTGTCGGTGATGAACGTGAATGAATGATCATCGTAATACTCTTCGTAAATACGGCGGATTTCATCCAGTCCCACCTTGCAGTCGATGTAAGTCGTTGCAAAAATACCACGGGAGAAATTACCCCGCACCGGAATAAAGTTGATATTGCTTTCGAAACTATTCTGTAACTGACGCAGGCTTTGGCCTATCTCGGCCAAATGCTGGTGTGTGAACGGTTTATAGATCGAAATATTATCGTTTCGCCAGCTGAAATGAGATGTTGACGAAGGCTTTACGCCGGCTCCCGTGGAACCGGTGATTGCATTCACATGCAACTCCGAGTTTAACATCAGATGCTTGGCCAGCGGCAAAACGGCTAACTGGATACAAGTGGCAAAACAACCGGGGTTTGCAATGTGTCGGGACTTGCAGATACGTCGTCGGTTCAGTTCGGGCAGGCCGTAAACGAAATCGTGTTCATCGCTTTCGATACGGTAATCCATGCTGAGGTCGATGATCTTCACGTTGTCGGGAACAGTATGGCTTTCCATGAATTTCTTTGTATCGCCATGAGCGGTACAGAAGAACAGAAGGTCGATGCTGTCCAGCGGGAGTTGGTCGGTGAAACGCATATCGGTTTCTCCGAACAGTCCGCCGTGAACGTCAGTGATCAGGTTGCCGGCGTTGCTGGTACTATTCACAAATGTAATCTCGGCGTCCGGGTGATTCAACAGCAGACGAATCAATTCGCCTGCCGTATATCCCGCACCACCTATAATTCCGATCTTAATCATATTTCTTCGTCCTTATGGTTGTTATAA
>ERZ825670.4864-NODE-4864-length-10063-cov-3.930156_pt1 | contig 10063 bp, 11 predicted proteins | sample MGYA00519929_ERZ825670 | MGnify/ENA primary metagenome ERZ825670 (study PRJEB31778, sample SAMEA3449207) | human gut metagenome | biome: human gut; feature: human-associated habitat; material: faeces | place: United Kingdom | collected 2010/2012 ...
TACTGTTAAAAAATAGCGCAATAATCTTAATTCCATATCTTTATATTCCTGCACTTTTTTGTTGTATTCATTCTATTCAGAATATAACGACGTACTTTTGGATCAATCTGCCATCCCCAGTTGCTTAGATTGACTGTTCCTTAAGGGTCTATATCATTTACAACAAATATTATAAGGCTTTCTATATTTTTACAGTTTCATAGCACTGCGGATGCAGTTCTCAATAAATTTTTCTCCCAAATCTGTATTCAGGCTGACTCCCAGGGAGTTTACAAACAATCCCACCAGAAATATTAAATATCGTTTTAGTGTCTCCATTTTTTTATTTCCTTCTCATTTCATATTTTTTATCGCCGGATTATTTCATATCTGCGAGATTTCGATAGATCCGGCAAAAAATATCCATAAACTGCTTCTGCTCTTCTTCGGAAATACCATTTAATGCAGTTTTTTCTATTTTCTTAAAAGCCTCCTCCACAAGCTTCTGATTTTTCTTTCCGGATTCTGTCATAAAAATATGAAAAGTACGACGGTTTCCATTGAGCATTTTTCTTTCGATCAGGTCTTTTTCTTCCATACGGTTCAAAATGGACGTTAAAGATCCTGCCTCGATGAGGCATCCTGCTGCAATCTCTTTCTGACTGGCACCATCGTGTTCTTTCAGGTAATCCAATACTTTGGGCTGTCCCAAGGTAAGACCTGTATCTTTCAGCTGTTCCATTAGTTTTTTCTGGACAATCATATGGTTTATCATAGACAGGTAGTGAAATGAATCATCCATTTATTATTTAGCTCCTTCTTTTATCATATAAATAGTTATAATTCAAACGTTTAGAATTATAACTATATTTGTGGTGTATGTCATTAATTTTTTTCTTTTTAATTCTACCAGCAGACAGCATCTCTTCAGAAATTGGCCATTCATCATAACCTTTGGATCCACTCTTTATATGCTTCCATATCAAGCGGATCTACTTTCGTAAATGATAAAATACCTCAACGCATCCTTAATATACTCCACCTCTGGGTTCTCTTTCTTGGACTTATTATAATTCACGCCCATGTCCAGACGTATTTAATCATAAAGCGACTTTTCCATTCTCATCTGTTTTTCCCCAATACGTTCCGCAGACATAATCTGCTTTGATATCCTTATCCAGCAAATACTGAGCCAACAAATCACTCGTATCTCCACAGCACGCAGAAATCTGCAATATATACTGTCATTATCGAATTTTCTGCACCAATGCCACAATATTTTCTATATGATACGTCCACGGGAACATATCCACCGGCTGGCACCGCTCCACCCGGTAGCCATGGCTTGTAAGATACTTCAAATCCCGTGCCTGGGTGACTGGATTGCAGGAAATATAGACCACACGCTTTGGAGAAAGCTGTAGCAGTGAAGATAGGAAAGCCTCATCACTTCCGGCACGAGGCGGATCCATGAATACCACATCGGCAGTCTCGCCCTGTGCTGCCATTTTGACCATGAATTCTCCGGCATCCTCATTGCAAAATGTGATATTTTTCATGTTATTGCGCTTCGCATTGGTCACGGCATCACGCACCGCATCACGGTTCACTTCCACACCAATGACAGAGCCGGCTTTTCCTGCTGCTGCCATGCCAATGGTACCAATGCCGCAATACGCGTCGATTACCTTTTCTTTTCCGGTCAATCCGGCAAACTCAATGGCTTTGCCATAAAGAATTTCTGTCTGCACCGGATTTATCTGGTAGAATGAGGATGGAGAAATGCGGAAACGGAGTCCACACAACTCGTCCTCGATAAATCCTTTTCCATAAATGGTAATATTCCGCTCTCCTAAGACAACACTGGTGCGCCGGTCATTCACATTTACCACCACCGTTGTAACTTCCGGATGCTTTTCACGAAGTGCTTTTACAAAATTATTTTTTGACGGCAGAATTGGGGATGCCAGCACCAGAACAACCATAACTTCGCCGGTACGAAAACCTCTTCTTACCAGAACATGGCGCAGTAATCCATATCCGCTGTCCTCGTCATATACTTTTATTTTAAAGGAGCGAAGCATTCCACGAATATCATAAATGATGCCATCCGCAATTTTATCCTCAATCTGACATTCATCAATCTTTACCACCGAATGTGTTCCCTGCTGATATGCCCCGGAAATCACTGTTCCATTTTTCAGCCGCTGAAACGTAGCATTGACCTTGTTCCGATAATGAAATGGCTCCTGCATTCCGATAACCGGCTCCACTTTTCCAAAGCTGCCTAAAAGCTCTTTTACTTCCCGATGTTTCTTGTTGAGCTGCTTTTCATAATCCATTCCCTGATACTGGCAGCCGCCACATTTTTTTGCAAGGTCACATTCTCCCGGTGGGCAGATGTGTTTTTCCGGACGTTCCGATTTCGAACCATGCTGCTTTTTTGCATTTTCCTTTTTTCTAAATTTATTGTTCTCTTCTGACTTTCTCATTTCCTGTACCGTTCCTTATTTTTCAAATACTATACTATTTTTTAGTTTAACGCATTTAGCAGCCTTTTTCTATGGTTATTGCAGAAATATTTTCATACCTAAATTTTCATAAATGAATTAAAATAAAATGCGAAATAATGACACCTGCTGAGCCTGCCACTGGCAGTTTCTTACGGATATACAAAACGCCGATACAGGCTGTACCGACGTTCCTTCAACACTTCACACTATTTAATTTTTGCAATCAAACTGCAATCATCTCTTTTTGTAAAGAAGTAATTCCGGATTTTCGCCATTTTCCTACCAGTGCATTTAATTTTTCAACCTTAGGAAGCCCGTCTATGTGAAGTTCATTTATTTCCTTTATTAGCTGTTTCTTAAACTCCTCAAACTCTCCATTGTCGCTAAGTTCATCATATCTTTTCCAATAATCTAACTTTGGGAGCATTTCTTTCATATATGCGCGCCTGCTCCTCTGTAAAATCATCGCTTACCATGTTTTTAACGCATATGTCGATTAATTCATCCATATCGTTATAGGTATATGTTCCGTCAGCTCATTCTGGGACATTCCTCTTTGTGTACGAAGTTCCAGAATAATATTTTTTGTCTCCATCGTTGCTACCTCCTTTATCCATATCATACCGGTAAATTCAGTTTTGGGAAAGCAACTTACTGTTGCTGTACGATAAGGCAACTAAAACTTTAGATGCAAAATACACTATATAGCGGAACTGATTTTATTCCTTTTGCCATCCCAAAATTTCTTGTTGAAATCCGGATTGCATACGAAGGATTATATTTTTCCATATAAACCATCATGCTTTTGGCTTTTACATGGTTACCAGCCTTACACTCTACCGGAATAACGTGACTTTCTTTTTGTATCAGGAAATCCACTTCCGCCGTATTATCAGACTCCCAATAATGAAGATCATAACCATTTGTTTTCAAAGCAATTGCAACATAGTTTTCTGTCAGTATGCCACGAAAATGCTCTGTTTCCATGCTTTGTAATGCTTCCAACGTCATTCCTATTCTTGCAGACATAATACCCATATCACTGTAATATAATTTGAATGCACTTACATCCTGATATGCCGCAACCGGATAAAATCCCTGACTGCACTTCATGCATTTATTCACAATTCCAGCCCGAATCAGCCAATCAATTGCATCTCCATATTGAGATGCCCGTGCTCCTGATTTTATCAGCTTGTATTGAAATTTTTTAGCATCTTTTGCCAACTGTGCCGGCAGGGAATCATACGCTTCAAAAATACGCACGGTGTCCGTCTGATTTGCATATTTTGTCATGTCTGCAATATAAGAATTTAACAGCATCTGACGAATTTCCGTCTGCTCCAATGGACTATCTTTTGCAAGGTCTGCCTTTACTGCTGCCGGCATTCCTCCCACGACGCAATAATGATAAAATTCCTGCAAAGCTTCCTCGTGCAATATCTCATCTAACGGCTGATTATTTTCATAATGTTCCCGTATGGTATCCGAAAGCATCTGCTTTCCCTTAGCCCACAATACCTCTTCCAAATCCATCGGGTACATGGTAACCATCTGAACTTTTCCTACCGGAAATGAATATTTTTCACGGTTGACTGCTACACCCAGCAGACTTCCGGCAGCTATTACATGGTATTCCGGTGTCTCTTCTGAAAAATATTTTAAAGAAGTTAATGCTCTTTCACACATCTGTATCTCGTCAAAAATAATGAGCGTATTTTCCGGTACAATCTTTACCTGATAATATTTTTCTAATATGGCGATGATATAATCTGCATGAATATCTGTATCAAAATACTTCCCAATTCTTTCGTCCGTTTCAAAATTTACATAGACTGTATTTTTATAATATAATGCTCCAAATTCACGCATTTCAAACGTTTTTCCAACTTGTCTTGCACCATAAATAAGTAACGGCATTCTGCCTTTTTTCATATTTTTCCATTCATATAATTTAGCAGTTATTTTACGCTTCATGTGTGTGCTCTCTCCCTTCTTTAAAATATCATCGTGTCTTTTAATGTATTATATTACTTTTTTCCGTACGAATCAATGTGTTTTTGCACACAAAAAAGTGGCAATCCACTTAGGACCTGCCACTTTCAAAATTTTTACATCTCATCAACAACCTGGAACACATAGAACTTCAGATAATAGGATTCGTCCGCCGCCCAGAGAATCGGATGATCCGGTGCCTGGGTGCGGAATTCCACCTGACGCAGACGCTTGTGGACGCTGTGAGCTGCCTGTCCGATTGTCTTGGTAAACAACTCATACGTCATAAAATGGGAGCAGGAGCATGTTGCAAGAAATCCGCCATTTTTCACAAGCTTCATGGCACGAAGGTTAATCTCACGATAGCCCTTGATGGCATTTTTAACAGAATTTCTGGACTTGGTAAATGCCGGTGGGTCTAAGATTACCACATCATACTTTTCGCCTGCTTCCTCTAATTCCGGCAGCAGTTCAAAGACATCCTTGCACAGGAATTTTACCGTGCCGGAAAGACCGTTCAATGCTGCATTTTCTTCTGCCTGATGTACGGCAAGTTCCGAAGCATCCACTCCGGTGACTTCTTTTGCTCCGGCAATTCCGGCATTTAATGCAAAGGAGCCGGTATGGGTAAAGCAGTCTAACACTCTTGCATCCTCACATAATTTCTGAATGGCAAGACGGTTGTATTTCTGGTCTAAGAAAAATCCGGTCTTCTGACCATCCTTTACATCTACGATATAATGCACACCATTTTCTACAATTTCCACATTGGTATCAAATGCTTCTCCGATAAAGCCCTTCTTAAGCTCCATGCCTTCCTGCTTGCGGACTTTTGCATCACTCCGCTCATATACGCCGCGGATTGTAATGCCATCCTCTGCCAAAATTTCCTTTAAAAGCTTTACAATAAGCTCTTTGTAACGGTCGATGCCAAGTGCTAAGGACTGCACTACCAGCACATCCGAAAACTTATCAATAACCAGTCCCGGCAGGAAATCTGCCTCTCCAAATACCACGCGACAGGATGAGGTGTCTACCGTCTTTTTCCGGTATTCCCATGCCTGCTGCAATCGTGTCCGGAAAAATGCTTCATCAATAACTGTATCTTCTTTTCTGCTGAAAAGGCGCACCCGGATTTTGGAATTGCGGTTGATAAATCCAATGCCCATCGGATATCCGTCAAAATCGTGTACCAACACCAGATCTCCGTTTTCAAATGTTCCCATGACACTTTCTATTTCATTATCGAAAATCCACATGCCACCGGATTTTACCATTCTTCCTTCACCTTTTTTCAATGTAACAACTGCACTCATGTTAGTCCTCCTTCGTAACCTCTTTCTTATAATTTACCACAAATATACCAATGCATACCAGTATCAGGGCAATCACACTTTTGATGCCTGCTGCCTGCTCTTTTTCTCCCAGAAGCCATGCGGAAAGAATCACACCAAACACCGGGTTCATAAATCCAAATACCGCTACACGGGAAATCGGATTATATTTTAATAAAATTCCCCACAGCGTGTATGCAACAGCAGAAATACATGCCATGTAAAACAGCAGTCCAAAGGATGACGCCGTAAATCCGCTCACCCGTCCACCTGCTGCAAAGCCGCACAATGCCATAATAATTCCACCCACCAGGAACTGGTATCCACTCAGCATGACAGGATTTTCGGATTTGGAATACCACTTTAACAACACGGAAGAAAATGCATACGCTACCGTTGACAGGAAAATAAATCCTTCTCCGGTCACGCTCATATGAAAATCAAATCCGCTGCTTCCCATATTTACCAGTGCCACGCCTGCAAATCCAATGATACAGCCTGCTATTTTCCGCGCCGATAATTTTTCCTGATGGAATAAAAGACTTGCTACCAGAATTGCCACGAATACATTTAACGCTTCGATGATGGATGCTTTTACCCCGGAGGTGTGCGCCAGTCCGATATAGAAAAGCAGGTACTGTCCCACAGTCTGCAGACTGCTTAATTTAAAAACTTTTCCAATGGAGCCCTTTGTCGGACGCAGAAACCGTCTGCTTCCAATACTTCCCAATAATATTGTTAAAATTCCCGCCAGCGTAAACCGATAGCCAGCATACAGAATCTGGGATGCCACCTCATCCGATGCAATGTGCATCATCTGATAGCCGATTTTAATGCACGGAAATGCACTGCCCCACAACAGGCAGCACACCAATGCTCCCAGCCAGACTACTATGGTTTTCTGCATGAATTTTTCTTTTGTTTCCATTGCTTTCATCCTTTTCTCAAGCTTTCGCTTTTCTTCTCATTCTTGTCTCATTTCATCATAGACACCAGTGCCGGCTCTGTCAAATAAATTCTGTCCCTACTGATATACTTTTTCCCTGAAATATGCGATAATAAATATGTTTGTATAGGTGCTTGCGAAAGGAGATAATTTGATGATAACAATAAGCCTTTGCATGATTGTAAAAAACGAGGAGCAGGTTCTCTCCCGCTGTCTGGATTCACTCGCCGGTCTGATGGATGAAATCATTATCGTGGATACCGGCTCTTGCGACCGCACCAGGGAAATTGCTGCCCGCTATACCGATAAAATCTATGACTATATCTGGAAGGATGACTTTGCAGATGCCAGAAATTTTGCTTTTTCCAAAGCTTCCATGGAATACATTTATACCGCAGATGCAGATGAAGTCTTAGATGATGAGAACCGGGAACAGTTCCGGCTTTTAAAAGAAGCCATGGTTCCGGAGGTCGAAATTGTACAGATGAAATATGTGACCAAAAATGAATTTAATACGGTACTTAACTTTAAAGAAGAATACCGTCCGAAGCTCTACCGGAGACTCCGTACCTTTACCTGGATTGACCCGATTCACGAAACGGTGCGCTTAGACCCGGTTGTCTTTGACAGTGATATTGCTATTACGCATCTTCCGCAGTCCCTGCACAGCAGCCGTGATTTCAAAGGCTTCTTACTGGCATTTGACCGGGACGGACGGCTTTCCGAAAAATTGCACCGGATGTATGCCAAAGAGCTCCTCATGACCGGGGAGAAAGAAGATTTCATTGCCGCCGCAAAAGTATTTCTTGCTACCTTAAAGGATGAAACCGCCTCTGGGGATGCCCGCAAGGAAGCCGGCTGTATCTTAAGCCGCTGCTATCGGATTACCGGAAATGTCAATGAATTTTTCAAGCTGGCACTGAAGGATATGATTACTACCCCTTGTGCAGAAATCTGCTGCGAATTGGGAAATTATTTTTTTGACGCAGAAGATTATGATGAAGCAGCCGTGTGGTACTACAATGCAGCCTTTGAAACTGCCAGCATTCTTGATGTCCATACCAGTGGAAATATTCCGCTGAACGGACTGGCTGACTGCTATGAAAAATCCGGGAATGCAGCCCAGGCGGAAGAATATAGAAATGCAGCCAGACAATGGCAGCTCCCAGACGATAATTCTTAGTCCCTTCGGCTTGAATAATCATGTACGAAGTGGTACTATGATAATAATTTAACAGACAAAATATACAGGAGGTTTCTCATGGATTACACACAGGAATATAAACAGAAATTAGTCTCCGCAGATGAGGCTGTCAAAGTCATCAAATCCGGTGACTGGGTAGATTATGGATGGTGTACCGGAACTCCGGATGCACTGGATAAAGCCCTTGCAAAACGTACGGATGAATTAAAGGATGTCAACTTAAGAGGTGGTATTCTGTTAAAACCGTTAGCTGTCTTCGAACGTGAAGATGCCGGCGAACACTTTACCTGGAACTCCTGGCATATGTCCGGAATCGAGCGTAAATATATCAACCGTGGTTTTTCTTACTACGCTCCAATCCGTTATTCCGAGCTTCCAAGATACTATCGTGACTCCGCTACTCCGGATGATGTAGCAATGTTCCAGGTAGCCCCGATGGATTCCCACGGATATTTCAATTTCGGACCAAGTGCCTCCCATCTCGGCGCAATGTGTGAGACTGCAAAACACATTATCGTAGAGGTAAATGAAAATATGCCGCGCTGCCTTGGCGGCATGGAGAACTGCGTACACGTTTCTCAGGTAAGCGGCATTGTGGAGGGCGCAAATCCCCCCATCGGCCAGATGGCCGCTGCCGGTGCCGCTACCGAGGTGGACCTGAAGGTAGCCAACCTCATTGTGCCGCAGATCCCCAACGGTGCCTGCCTGCAGCTGGGCATCGGCGGTATGCCCAACGCCATCGGCAACCTGATCGCGCAGAGCGACCTGAAGGATCTGGGCGTGCACACCGAGATGTATGTGGATGCCTTTGTGGATATTGCCAAGGCCGGCAAGATCAACGGCAGCCGCAAGCAGCTGGACAAGGGCCGTCAGGTCTACGCCTTTGGTGCCGGCACCCAGAAGATGTACGATTACCTGAACGATAACCCGGAGTGCATGTCTGCCCCGGTGGACTACACCAACGACATCCGCAGCATTTCCGCACTGGACAACTTTATTTCCATCAACAATGCCGTGGATATCGACCTGTTTGGTCAGGTGAATGCCGAAAGCGCCGGTGTGAAGCACATTTCCGGCGCAGGCGGTCAGCTGGACTTCGTGCTGGGCGCATACCTTTCCAAGGGCGGCAAGAGCTTTATCTGCCTGTCCTCCACCTTCTTTAATAAAAAGACCGGCCAGCTGGAAAGCCGCATCCGTCCCACGCTGGAGAATGGCAGCATCGTTACCGACACCCGCGCCAACGTGCACTACCTGTGCACCGAGTATGGCTGCGTGAACCTGAAGGGCTTGACCTCTTGGGAAAAGGCCGAGGCTCTGATCAGCGTGGCACACCCGGACTTCCGCGAGGAGCTGATCCGCGAGGCTGAAAAGCTGCACATCTGGCGCAGAAGCAACAAAATTTAATAAGCGCTGTGGGTATTCCCGCTGCCCGCAGCAGGAATGGAGTTTGTCATGATGGACAAAAAGCCGCACATCAAACCGTATCTCTATGGGATGCTCGCAGGGTTTGGTGCCATTGCACTGAGCATCATCTTCTTTTTCCTTATTTACCGCTTTGACGGCTTTGGCTCGGCCATCTCTACCCTGACCGGCATCCTGATGCCCTTTATCTACGGTGCCGTCATTGCCTACCTGCTCAAGCCGGTGTGCAACAGCATCGAAGGCTTTCTGCGCCGGTTCATCCCGGAAAAGATGAACGGTCTGATCAACGCGCTGTCCGTGGCGCTTACCATCCTGTTCGGGCTTTTGCTGGTGTATGCACTGGTCATGATGATCGTGCCGCAGCTGATCACCAGCGTGACTACCCTGTACTACACCGCGCAGGCCAACATTACAAAGTTCATGAACTGGGCAAACCATCTGGAGTTTATTGAAAAGAACGAACAGATCACGGAGCTGCTCAATTCGGCTTACGCTGCCCTGAATACCAATCTGGACACATGGAACACATGGCTCAAGAACACCCTGCTGCCCTCCATGCAGAATATCGTAAGTGGTGCAGCCATTGGTGTGCTGAACGTGGTGACGGTGGCCAAAAACCTGATCATCGGCATCATCGTGGCGGTGTATATGCTGGCCAGCCGCAAGCGGT
>ERZ825670.4867-NODE-4867-length-10059-cov-3.076869_pt1 | contig 10059 bp, 7 predicted proteins | sample MGYA00519929_ERZ825670 | MGnify/ENA primary metagenome ERZ825670 (study PRJEB31778, sample SAMEA3449207) | human gut metagenome | biome: human gut; feature: human-associated habitat; material: faeces | place: United Kingdom | collected 2010/2012 ...
CTTCAGTTATTACATTAGAAGGAAATTCATTTAAATTACCTACTCCAACAGCAAAAACTGGTTATACAATAAGTTCAACTTGGCAAGGTGATGGGAAAACATATAATAATGGAAGTGAATATAAACCAACTTCGGATTTAACGTTAACTTCAACTTCAAGTCAAAATAAATATAATGTAACTTTATCGATAACAAATGGAACAACTACAAGTGTAAATCCACAAACAGTAGAACATGGTGGTTCAGCAAAATTCAAGATAGCGGCAAAGAGTGGATATCGACTTGCATTATCTTCTAATGGATGTGGTGGTACTTTGTCTGGTTCTACGTACACAATTAGTAATGTTACTAGTGCAAAAACTTGCACAATAGTATTAAAAACTGCTTTAGCTGGGGATGCAATAAGAGCATTAAAACCTACAGGATTGGAAACAACTGTAAAAGATGGTCTTTATAGATTTGTGGGTAGTTCAGTGAATAACTATGTTTGTTTAGGAACATGTGCAAGTGATAATAAAAATAAATATAGAATTATCGGTATTACTGATGGTAGTACATTAAATACAAATTTAGGGTTGACTGCTGGACAATTAAAACTTAAATCTGCATCTGCAATAACATTTACTTCAACTGGGACTACTCATGCAGTTATGAGTGTTGCAAATGCTTCTGCAGATTGGTCAACTGTTGAGTTAAAAGGTAGAGTAAATGGTACATCATTCTTAACAAATACTAGTTATATACCATCAGGATGGAGTGATAAAATTTCTTCTGTTAAATGGTATTCTGGTAAAGATTTTGTTGTAAGTGGTTCATATAGTGCATCATTTAATAAATATACTGCATCTGCGATGACTAGTTCTACTTATAAAATAGGACTTATATATATAGTTGATTATGCGCATAGTGCTGGTTCTACCGGAACTACTTTAACAGCATCAAATTCTTGGATGTATGCTGATGCTGATTCTAATAATTGGTGGACTATGGAATTTAATGATGAAAATACTAGTAATTTTAGATATTATGGACGTATAATTAGTTCTACCGGTGATGTTAGTTCAAGTAGACTTACTTCATCTGCTAATGTTTTTCCAGTATTTTATCTAAAATCTACAGTTACTTATACAGGAACTGGTAATGGTACATCATCAAGTCCATATATACTTAATTAGATTGATATAATAAAAAGCACTTAACGTGCTTTTTATTTGCTTGTCAATTAAATTAAACTTCATAAGTTTTTAAAGTAATTGCAGTTTTTTTTAAGCCTTTATGAAAAATCAGGCTTATTTCCGTTTTCAAGTTCCAATATATAACCTCCTTCATTGGCTTGCTGTGCCAGATAGGCCAGTTCGGCGGCCTCTTTGATGAGGATAGGTTTATCGGCTGTGTCGCCGGAATTGCCGGCGGCATTTTCGATTTTGTCGGCTATTTCGCCGTTCCACCCTTCACCGGCCGGAGCGGCGTGTGTTATGAAGGGTGTTGCCGCCATAATAACAAAAAACAACCCGGCGAGTAAACGGCGGGTTGCCAAGGGGCGTAGTTCTGTTGTATTCATACGTATAAATGATTAATGTAGTATTTTCGATGGTTTATAACCTCGGGAGCGTTTGGTCCGGTAGCCGGACCTTCCCGGGTCTTGGTGTCGGACCTTCCCGAGTCCGGGTGCCGGACCTTATAAGGTCCGACCTTCGGACTTTTCCGGGGAGGGAGGATGGAGGGGGCTGGTCACTCTATTTCGGGACGGTCACTTCCGCCCGAACCTACCTGAAGCAGATAAGGAAAGCGGCTACGGCGTAGTTCTTTCAATATTTTTGTGCTCTGCCCACCGTATTGTGTCGCTATCTCCAGATAGTAGTTGCCGTTGGGCAGTGCGGGGATGATGAAGGCAAAGCTCGACGGTTCGTTGCGCGAGATGGCTGTCTCGGGCACGGGCACGACCTTCGTTTCGTCGGTGGCGTCGACGAAGAAGAAGCCTACTTCCTTGCCTTCGCTGCCGGCTATTTTCACGCGGTTGCCTTTGCCGTTGAGCGTGTTGCCGGGCGTGAGCTTCGCGTTGGTCGTCTTGGTGAACACGTCGTAGAGGGTCGTGACGGTCGGCATTCCTTCGTTGGTGCCGTTGATAATGACGTCGATCATATCGAGCTCGGGGCGGAGCCCTGCCAGAGGGATGCAGCGCATAACCAGGCGGTTGACTGCGGGATTGAAACCGGCACCTGGGCCGATCACGGCGCCTTCGACTCCCAGGGAGTTGTTGGCGAAACCGAATTCGACGGTAGCACCTGAGTATACTTCTTCCTTCGCCTGCTTTTCGATATCCTTGTAAGCGGTCAGCAGCTCGGAAGCTGAAAATTTGCTGCCTGCTTTGGCGGCAAGGCTGCACAGGCCGTCGATAGAGCGTCGGCCCACATAAGTGATGTTGATGGTGGAGTCGTCTTCGCGCTCGGTCAATTTGTTATCGACCAGTGTGCCGATGATGCTTCTCCGTTTAGGTTCGTCTTTTGCCATGTTTATTGGGTATTTTAGTTCATGAAGAACTCTAGTATTCCTATTGATAATGAACCGTTTTATAGAGAATTTCTGTTGAATAACATCAGTTTTTCCTTTTGTAGCATCCCCTTGTGAAACCCTCTCCGGTACCTCGTTGGTACCAAAACAGAACGGTGTTAGGGGACGCAAACGACGCAGAAGGCGCAGACGCTCGCAGACTTTTTAATAATCAATCTTTCTCTGCATGCATCTGCGTTCTTTGCGTCGTTTGCGTCCCCTAATAGATATTTATTCTTATCTCCCCCTAAAAAACAAGCCATCGTATGTTGCGCACCCCGAAATAATCCTTATATTTGCCCACATTATAAACGTAGTTCTTCATGAACTATGTCGCTCTGATTCCACCGGTTACAAAGGGACCTGTGATAAATAAGCTGTTTATTTCTCAGAAATTGCTTTCCTTTTTCAACCTTTTGCGCGGCAGTCTTGTTAGAATAATGTACTAACAAATAAAATCAAAGGTTATGACAAAGATAATGCGAACATTGTGGGACGAGAGTGCCGAACTGACCGACGAGGCGATGGCTTCGGATGCCTCTGTCCTGTCTGATAGCTATACATCGGGCGACGTGAAAGACGTCACGGAAACCATTGAAGGCGGAAACCAGGAGGCGGACGACTTCAATGAAAAGAATGATGTCCCCTAAAAAAAAAATTCCGGGAAGAGTCGCGCACAGGAGCCTGTCAGTCTTCAGACCAGACACATGTACCCCCTTTTACAACGCATGTATGACCCTTTACACGAAGATGTGCGGCTCTGACTTTTCCCGGATTTTGTTCTTTACGCCCTTTCTCTCTTTTCCGTTTAAAAGCTGATTCGTACATTTCACTTCCCATTCTGTCAGCTTCATTCTTTTCTTATAGGTTACTTCTTTTGCAGCCGCTAGCTTTGTAATGTTATTTTAAATTACAAAGTGATGTTTAAAGCCATAGTACATTTTTCGATTCACAAAAAGCTGTTCGTCGGATTGACGACCCTGTTCCTGCTAATCGGAGGGATTTATGCCATGCTGACGTTGCCTATCGACGCCGTCCCCGATATTACGAACAACCAGGTGCAGATTGTGACCGTCTCGCCGACGCTTGCCCCGCAGGAGGTGGAGCAGTTGATTACTTTCCCGATAGAGATTGCCATGAGTAATATTATGAATGTGGAAGAGATACGCTCCGTGTCGCGTTTCGGGTTGTCGCTCGTGACGGTGGTGTTCAAGGAGAGTGTCCCGACACTGGATGCGCGTCAGCTGATCAATGAACAGATACAAACCGTTGCCGGAGAGATTCCCGCCGAACTGGGCATGCCGGAACTGATGCCGATAACGACCGGGCTGGGCGAAATCTACCAGTATGTGCTGAAGGTCGCCCCCGGCTATGAGGACCGCTACGATGCCATGGAGCTACGCACGATTCAGGACTGGATTGTGAAGCGGCAGCTTTCGGGTATTCCGGGGATTGTGGAGATTAACAGTTTCGGCGGCTACCTGAAACAATACGAGGTGGCGGTCGACCCGGATGCCCTCTATTCGCTGAACATTACCATCGGCGACGTCTATTCTGCCCTGAGCAGCAACAACCAGAATACCGGCGGAAGTTATATCGAGAAGGTGAACCGTGCTTACTATATCCGTTCGGAAGGTATGATAAGCGATGCGAAAGACATCGAACGCATCGTGATTACGAACCGCGGAGGCATTCCTATCCATATCAGCGACGTCGGCACGGTGCGCTTCGGTGCGCCGAAACGTTTCGGTGCGATGACCAAAGACGGCGAAGGCGAATGTGTGGGCGGCATTGCCATGATGCTGAAAGGGGCGAACGCCAATGTGGTGACGAAGGAGCTGGAAGCCCGCGTGGAGAAAGTGCAGAAAATGCTTCCCGAAGGCGTCAGTGTCGAACCTTACCTGAACCGTTCCGAGCTGGTGAACCGGAATATCTCGACCGTGGTGCGCAACCTGATTGAAGGGGCGCTGATAGTCTTCCTGGTGTTGATCGTCTTTCTGGGGAATGTGCGTGCCGGGTTGATTGTCGCTTCGGTGATTCCGCTGGCGATGCTGTTCGGTTTCATTCTGATGCGCGTCTTTGGCGTGTCGGCCAACCTGATGAGTTTGGGGGCGATCGACTTCGGTATCGTGGTGGACGGCTCGATTGTTATCCTTGAAGGGATACTGGCGCATATCTATACGAAACGGCTTGCCGGGAGGACGCTCACGCAGGCTGAACTGGACCGGGAAGTGGAAGCCGGGGCGAGCGGCGTGGTGCGCAGTGCGACCTTTGCCGTCCTGATTATCCTGATTGTGTTCTTTCCCATCCTGACGCTGACGGGGATTGAAGGCAAATATTTTACGCCGATGGCGAAGACGCTGGTCTTCTGTATTATCGGTGCGCTGATTCTCTCGCTCACCTATGTGCCGATGATGGCTTCGCTCTTCCTGAAACGGACTATCTCTGCAAAGCCGACCTTTGCCGACCGTTTCTTCGATAAGCTGAATGTGTTTTATAAACGCGGCCTGCGTTTCTGCCTGCATCATGCCTGGGCGACGGTCGGTTCCGCTTTTGCGTTGCTGGCGGCTTCGTTGCTGCTGTTTACCCGGTTGGGCGCGGAGTTTATCCCGACGCTCGATGAAGGCGACTTTGCGATGCAGATGACGCTTCCCGCCGGAAGTTCGCTGACGCAGAGTATCGAACTTTCCAGCCGGGCGCAGAAGACGCTGATGGAGCAGTTCCCCGAAATCAAACATGTCGTTGCCAAGATAGGGACGGCGGAGGTGCCTACCGACCCGATGGCGGTGGAGGATGCCGACGTGATGATTATCATGAAGCCGTTCAAGGAATGGACGTCGGCTTCCAGCCGTGCCGAGATGGTGGAGAAGATGAAGAAGGCACTGGAGACGGTCGAGGGGGCGGAGTTCAATTTCAGCCAGCCGATACAACTCCGGTTCAACGAGTTGATGACGGGTGCCAAGGCGGACATCGCCATCAAGCTGTATGGCGAAGACATGGAGGAACTCTACACCCGGGCGAAAGAGGCGGCAACCTATGTGGAGCAGGTACCCGGTGCCGCCGATGTGATTGTGGAGCAGGCGATGGGACTTCCGCAACTGGTGGTCAGGTACAACCGCGGCAAGATTGCCCGTTACGGTATGAATATAGAGGAACTGAATACGATTATCCGCACGGCCTATGCCGGGGAGGCGGCTGGCGTGATTTTTGAGAACGAACGGCGCTTCGACCTTGTGTTGCGGCTGGATAACGATAAAGTGTCGGACCTTAACCTCGACAAGTTGTTTGTCCGCACGGCGGAGGGTATCCAGATACCTGTCAGCGAGGTGGCGAGTATCGAGCTGGTGAACGGTCCTTTGCAGATAAACCGGGATGCGACCAAACGCCGTATCGTGATTGGAGTGAATGTGCGCGATGCCGATATACAGCAGGTCGTTTCGCAGATACAGGACACGCTGGAAAAGAATATCAAGCTGAAGCCCGGTTATTATTTCGAATACGGCGGGCAGTTCGAGAACCTGCAAAATGCCATCAATACCTTGCTGGTCGTGATTCCTGTTGCACTGGCGTTGATTTTGCTGCTGCTGTTCTTCGCTTTCAAGAGCGTGACTTATACGCTGGTGGTCTTTTCGACCGTGCCCTTGTCGCTGATAGGGGGGATTGTGGCGCTTTGGCTGCGCGGGTTGCCTTTCAGTATTTCTGCCGGGGTCGGCTTTATTGCCTTGTTCGGGGTGGCGGTGCTGAATGGTATCCTGATGATTAATCATTTCAATGACTTACGTAAAAGAAACAGATATACTATGAGTACGAACCGGATTATTGCCCGGGGATGCCCGCATTTGTTGCGCCCGGTATTCCTGACGGGACTGGTGGCTTCGCTGGGATTCGTCCCGATGGCAATTGCCAGGTCGGCAGGTGCGGAGGTGCAGCGTCCGCTGGCGACTGTCGTGATTGGCGGGTTGATTGTTTCGACCGTCCTTACTCTGCTGATTATTCCGGTCTTCTACCGGATGGTTAATTCGTTCCCGCTGATGTGGAAGAAGTTCAGGAAAAGGAGGGGGACGAAGGTTGCCACCCTGGTTCTGCTGCTGGTTGTCCTGTCACCGGCGGCATGGGCGGAGGGGGGAGCGGTTCCCGGCGCAGTCCCGGCAACCGTTACGCTGGACGAGGCCCTTGCCCTTGCCATGAAGAACCATCCCCGTTTGAAGACGGCCTCGGCGGCGATAGACCGCTCGCGGGCTGCAAGGGGAGAGGCCTGGGACCCGGGAGCGACTTCCTTTTCCTATTCCTGGGGGCAAATCAATGGCGAGACACACAGTGACAACCAGCTGGAAGTCACCCAGTCGTTGGGCAACCTCTTGACTCCTTTCTATAAAAACGCCCTGGTCAGCAAGCAGGTGGCGACGGGCGAATATTATCGCGACATGGTACGCAAAGAGATAACGGCAGAGGTGAAACGTGCCTGGGCTTATTATCAGTATGCGGCAAACCTTTGTTCCCTTTACCGCGAAGAGAGCGAGCTGGTAGTCCGTTTGCAGGAGGCGGGAAAACTCCGTTACGAGCAGGGCGATATCACTTTGCTGGAGCGCAATATGGCAACGACGCTGGCAGCCGACCTGCGTACCCGGCTGATGCAGGCGGAAGAAGAGTTTCAACTGGCAGTCCGCCGTTTCACCTGGGCGTGTTATGCCGACAGTCCGATTGTTCCGGCCGACAGTACGCTGGCGTTACTTCCGGGTGTGACCGGAGAGGCGGCGCCGTCGGAAGCGCATCTGAATTATTTCCGGAGCCTGGCAGATGAGAAGAAGGCGCTGCTGAACGTGGAGCGCAGCCGTTTCTTCCCCGAACTTTCGGTCGGTTATATCCGCCAGAAGATTTCACCGCTGAACGGGTTGAATTCGTGGATGGTCGGTGTTTCCTTCCCGCTCTTGTTCTTTCCGCAGCAAAGCCGTTCGAAGCAGGCGAGGATAGATGCCGGTATTGCCCGGACGGAAGCGGAAGCGAGTGCCCGCCAACTGAACAACAAGGTCGATGAGTTGCAAGCCATGCTTCGCCAACAGGGAGAAAATATCCGTTATTATACGACCGGTGCGCTCCCGGAAGCGGATGCCCTGCTGAAGAGTGCGCAGATACAATTCAAGGAGAGCGAAACGGATATTATGCAGTTCGTCCAAAGCCTGAACAGTGCCCGCGAGATAAGGAGGGGATATATTGAAGCGGTCTATAATTACAATGTCTCTGCACTGGAATTGGAATTGTATACTCGGTAAGAAAAAGACAAGCTGTCGGAACTCCCGGAAGCCATATTTTAAGAAAATAGAATATATTAAAAATAAACATCTGATGAAACGAATATTATTTCCTGTTGCAGTCCTTTTATTAGCCGCCTGCAATACGACAACTGAAAAAGAACAGACCCCGGAACCGGTTGCACCTCCTGTCGAACCGGTAGTGGTTGCCACCGATACCATCCGTGTCGACGCCGTCACTTCGGCGACCGCCATGCCGAATCATTCTTCCTTCAACGGAACCATGATTGTGCCTCCCCAACGCCATGCCACCGTCACCCTGACGATGGGAGGGACCGTCCATTCAACGCCCCTGCTTCCGGGCGATTATGTAAAGAAAGGTGCCGTCCTCGCCACCCTCGAAAACCCCGATTTCATCCTGTTGCAACAAAGTTACCTGGAGGCTCATGCCCAAACGGAATATCTCGAAGTCGAATACCACCGCCAGGAGCGTCTGAGTTCGCAGGAAGCTGCTTCCCAGAAACGTTTCCAGCAGAGCAAGGCCGATTACCTTTCGATGAAAAGCCGCCTGGAAGCTGCCGCCGCACAACTTACGATACTCGGAGTTACGCCCGGCGACCTGCTCAAAGACGGTATCCGTCCTTACCTGGAAGTAAAATCCCCGCTGAACGGCTACGTGACCGGGATGACCTTGAACCTGGGTAAATATATCAATGCCGGCGAACCTGTCTGCGAAGTAATCGACAAAGGCGAAACCCTCCTTTGCCTGACCGCCTACGAGAAAGACCTCGACGACCTTACCCCGGGCAGCCGCATCCAGTTCCGCGTGAACGGCATGGGAAAGCAGACGTTCGATGCCACACTGCTGTCTGTCGGCCAGGAGGTCGATGCCGTAAACCGCTCCCTCGAAATCTATGCACGGGTGAAAGGAAACCACGAACGTTTTCGTCCTGGCATGTATGTGACGGCGCGTGTAGAAAAGAAATAAGTATATTTGCGGTATGAAAGTAAATATAGATAAATATGTATTGGCAGTCGTCGTCATTTCCGTGGTGGTGGCGTTCCTGACTCATTTCCCGGAACTGATATCCCTGTTCGACCATTCCGGGGAGAACAATCTTTTCCCGGGAATGCGGATGGCCGATGTTGCCAATGAAGTGTTTTTTACTTTTATTTCGCTGCTGATTCTCTTTGCCCTGAATACGTTCTTCTTCCGGTTCAACCGTCCGGCGGCGCGCATCACGTGGGGAAAGATGGTGCTGTCTTTCGTCCTGACCTGGTTGATGAGCAATCTGTTGGGAAAGGTTTTCGTCTTCCTTCACCACCATTTCGATATTCCGGCGATTGATGCGATGGTGCACCATTACCTGCATCCGTTGCGCGATTTTATCATTACCTGTATCGTGACGGGCAGTTGTTATATGATTCACCTGCTTCGCAAAAGCCAGCAGGTGTTGGTCGAGAACCAGCAGCTACGCACGGAGAACCTGGTGAACCAGTATGAAGCCCTGAAGAACCAACTGAACCCGCATATGCTGTTCAACTCGCTGAATACCCTGCGCTCGCTCATCCGCGAAACGCCCGATAAGGCACAGGATTATTTGCAGGAACTGTCGCGGGTGCTTCGTTACACCTTGCAGGAGAATGAATCCCAAAGCGTCACCTTGCGGGAGGAGATGGAGTTTGTCTCTGCCTATATCTTTTTGTTGAAGATGCGCTATGAAGATAACCTGGAGTTTGATATCCGGATAGACGAAGCCGCCGGGGGGCGCCAGCTTCCCCCTATGTCCGTCCAGCTGCTGATTGAAAACGCTGTCAAGCATAATGAGATTAGCAATCGCCATCCGTTGGTCATCCGGGTTTTTACCGAAGGAAACCGGCTGACAGTCAGCAATCCCGTCCAGCGTAAGCTTACAGCCAGCGGAGGCTTGCAAATCGGTCTGGCAAACCTGGCGAAACGTTACAACCTGCTCTTTAAGGAGGAAATCGAGGTGCGCGAAGAGAACAATACATTTATCGTAACTATTCCATTGATATGAATGCACTTATCATAGAAGATGAAAAAGCGGCCGTCCGCAATCTGACGGCTCTGCTTTCGGAGGCGGCCCCGCATATCGGGGTTGTGGCCGTGTTGGATAGTATTGCAGAAAGTATCGACTGGTTCCGTGCCAATGCGATGCCCGACCTGATATTCCTCGATATTCATCTGGCGGACGGTTCCGCCTTCCTCTCCGTTTCACACTGTCCGCAGCGGGTTGCC
>ERZ825670.4868-NODE-4868-length-10056-cov-6.293971_pt1 | contig 10056 bp, 9 predicted proteins | sample MGYA00519929_ERZ825670 | MGnify/ENA primary metagenome ERZ825670 (study PRJEB31778, sample SAMEA3449207) | human gut metagenome | biome: human gut; feature: human-associated habitat; material: faeces | place: United Kingdom | collected 2010/2012 ...
TGTGTGCAAAGTAAAAGTCCGTTTTCTGCTCTGCCCAACCGGGCTGGGGTCTGATATAAGGCTCCGTATATTTCATCTGAACCTTATCGACTATGCTTCCCTGCTTGTCAACAAGGATGGCTCTTGCGCTCTGGGTTCCGACATCGTATGTAAGTATCAGCGGCCTATCCATTAGCTCTCTCCTCCGTTTTTATGTGTATATTTTCGTTTAATACATTGCTCGTTGATATTACATCGACACCCAGACCGAGAACATTCTCGATCACCGTGTCGCCGCCGGATATACGCTGCGTGAGCACAACGGAGTTTATCTCACGCATGACATCGAATATCCTGTCCTTCGGGATATCCGCCGACACCTTGACCGGCAAAACCGGCACATCCGCAAACACGGTCCTGACCGTGGAGCAGATGGTGCGCTTGGGCTCGGTCATCTCGGAAATTGCAAACTTCCTGCCGTTATCACAGCTGTTGCCGGTAACGGTAAACTCCCCGTTTTCCTCCTCAACATGAAGCAGGCAGCCACGGGGGCAGCCTATACAATTAAATTCTTTCATTGCTCGCCCTCTATCTCAAAGCAGACATCGGAGGTGGCCGACAGTCCGAATTTGTTCATATCCAGCACAACCTGCTGCATCTCGGGCGGTCTGAGGAAGGGATAGCGGCGCTTCCAGACCTCAACGCCGTTTACCTTGAGGCGGAGCGTGCTCTTGCCCATGACCTTTTTCGAGCGGAAGTAGAAAGTGACCTTTGAGTTATCCGAGTCGAGGTCGAGCTGCTGCGGAACGAGATACAAAAACTCGTTTCCGATGCGTATATCCACCCTATGCTGCGCTTTTTTGGCAAACAAAGCCGCATTTTTGCCCGCTTCCTCGCCGGAGGCGGAGACAAAGTCGACAAGGTCGTTTACATGCAGGGCATTGCCGCAGGAAAAAACGCCCGGGACGCTCGTCATAAGCTGGCCGTCGCAGACGGGACCTTTCGTGTGGTAGTCGAGCGTAACGCCGATACTCTCGGCAAGCTCGTTTTCGGGAATAAGACCTACCGAGACGATGAGTGCATCGCACTCGACACGCTGCTCGGTGCCCTTAATGGGCTTTAGATTTTCGTCGACTTCGGTTATCTCGACCGCTTCCAGTCTGTCGGCGCCGAACACCCGTGTGACGGTGTGGCTCAGATACAGCGGAATGTCGTAATCGTGCAGGCACTGGTGGATGTTGCGGGTCAGCCCCGATGGCGTGGGGTTAATTTCATAAACACCCAGAACCTCGGCTCCCTCAAGCGTGAGCCTGCGAGCCATGATAAGTCCGATATCGCCCGAACCCAAGATGACGCAGCGCTTTGTGGGCAGAACGCCGAGCCTGTTTGTAAAATGCTGCGCCGTTCCGGCGGTGAACACGCCTGCCGGGCGTGTGCCGTGGATGAACACCTGCTTTGCACTGCGCTCACGGCAGCCGGTGGCGAGCACCAAGGTTTTTGTATGTATTTTCTTAAGTCCCTCGCTGCTGACAACGACGACGCAAAAGCCCTCGCCTAACTTCTCGACCCTCGTGACAAAGGTACGCAGGCAGACATCTATATCCTTTTCGTAAAGCGTTTTCATGAAGCGCTCGACATACTCGGGGTCGTCCGGCTTGCGCTTGGCAAGGGGGCTGATCTCCACGGGATAATCGTAGATGAAGGTGGGCTGGATGAGCTTGTCCTCCACGAAGGCATCAAAGAACTCGGCCAGGATGGCACCCTTGGTGGGCACCTCGGGCAGCTCCACGTTGTGGGCCTTGGCGGCGGCAATGGCGTCCTCGTCGGTGGCCCAGTCGTTGAAGTCCACGCCGGAGTACTTCTTCACGGCCTCGATCATGGTCAGGCGCTCCCAGTGGCCCATGTCGATCTGCTTGCCCTGATAGGGGATGACCATGCTGCCGCAGATCTTCTGAGCGAGGCGCTTATACAGCTCTTCCACCAGATCCATCATACCGTGGAAATCAGTGAATGCCTGATACAGCTCGATGGTGGTGAACTCGGGGTTGTGCTTGGGGTCCATGCCCTCGTTGCGGAAGATGCGGCCCACCTCGTACACGCGGTCCATGCCGCCCACGATCAGGCGCTTGAGGTACAGCTCGGTCTCGATGCGCAGCACCATGTCCATGTTCAGGGTGTTGTGGTGGGTGTAGAAGGGGCGTGCAGATGCACCGATCTCAAAGGGGGTCAGGATGGGGGTGTCCACTTCCAGGAAGCCCTTCTCGTCCAGATAAGCGCGGATCTCCTTCAGGATGCGGCTGCGCTTGATGAAGGTGTCCTTCACCTCCGGGTTTGCGATCAGATCCACATAGCGCTGACGGTAACGCATCTCGGTATCGGTCAGGCCGTGGAACTTCTCGGGCAGGGGGCGCAGACTCTTTGCCAGCAGGGTCAGCTCAGTGGCGCGCACGCTCAGCTCGCCGGTCTTGGTGCGGAACACCTCGCCCTTCACGCCGATAATGTCGCCCACGTCCAGCTTTTTAAAGGCGGCGTAGGCCTCGTCACCCAGCTCGTCGCGGCGGACATAAAGCTGGATATCGCCCTTGTCGTCGCGCAGATGGGCAAAGCTTGCCTTGCCCATGACGCGCTTGGACATCATACGACCTGCCAGTGCCACCAGCTTGCCGCTGTCGGTCTCGTTGGGCAGTTCCTTAAATTCTTCCTTCAGGTCGGCAGAATACGCGTCCTGCGGGAACTTGGTCAGGGTAAAGGGGTCGTTGCCGGCGGCCTGCAGGTCGGCCAGCTTCTGGCGGCGCACCTGTACCTGCTCGCTCTCGGACAGACCCGCAGCGGGGTTTCTCTTTTGCTCTTCCATGGTTACTCCTACTTAGTTTGCAGAATGGGTGATAGCCAGCACAGTATACTCCACGGTCTGGCCGGTGGGCAGCAGCACTTCGACCTTTTCGCCCACAGCCTTGCCCATCAGGGCGTGACCCACGGGGCTCTCATCGCTGATCTTGCCGTTGAAGGCGTCAGCTTCGGTGCGGCCCACGATATCGTATTCCTCGGCTTCGTCCTCGCCGGTCTCGCGGATGGTAACGTGGGTACCAACGGAGACATTATCCACGCTCAGCTCGCTCTCGTCGATTATAACTGCGTTCTTGATGGTCTGCTCCAGTTCGGTGATGCGGTTCTCCACCAGACCCTGCGTATTCTTGGCCTCGTCGTACTCGCTGTTCTCAGACAGGTCGCCGTGGCTGCGGGCTTCCTTGATCTCTTCAGCCAGCTCCTTGCGGCGGACGGTTTTGAGGTATTCCAGCTCCTCCTGCATTGCCTTCAGACCGGCAGCGGACATCTTGATCTCTTGTGCCATTTGAGAATCTCTCCTTGTTATTAGCTGTATTTCTTTCGCGCAGCCACAAAGCCGCACAGGAATGCCATTTTGACTACACTATTATAATAGCAAGCCGGTGCCTTGTCAACAAAAAAGGCGGTGCTGGGGCAAAAAAAGCACGCAGAACGGAAGAACGGCAGGGGCAGAGCCGATCAAAGAGTGATACTTTCGATAATTCGTGCTCTTTTTGGGCATTTCGCGCCATTTCCCTTCCAAAATACGATAAAATGTAATATAATGGAAGTACCGCAATACATACCCCCCCCCCGTAAATAATACGAGGGGAAAAAGGAGGTTGTACCATGAAACAAGGCAAACTTATCCGACGTGCAGTATCGGCAGCGCTAGCCGGATGCATGATGTTCACCCTCTCAGCCCCAGCTCTGGCTGAGAGCACTGATGCACTGATGCAGTTGAACATCAGCGGCAACCGTGCGGTCAGTGTGCTGGATGCGGAGAACGTCGCAGAGGAGATCAAAATCAATAATAATGTGATCGACCCGGCGGATTATGAGAACATTGTCGTCACCCCAGGCAACTATACCTTCCACTATGACCCGGTGCAGAAGATACTGACATCTACCAATACTACTAAGACGATTAATACTATTACCATTGAGGTGCCGGATGATGTTGACGTGGTGCTGGATGGCAAGGAAAACATTGCAGTCCACAACTTGACCATCAATAGAGCCCACGACGTGACAATTTCCAGCGACAACTACTCCGCTATCGGCCGCAGGGCAGTGATCACCTGCACCGGAAAAGTGACTATCAATGCACCGGAAGGCACCTATGCTATAGGCTATACGAGCAATGCAGATGGTACGCTGATCATCCACAGAGCTAACGAAGTGGAAATCGATGCATCGGGCAGTTCTCGGGTCTTGAGCGGCTATGGCAAGGCTGACATCACTTGCGACGGCCCTGTGACGATTCACGGTGAGAAAGATGGCGGCAGTGTACTCGCAAATGCTGGTAACTTTACCTACCACCGCACGGATGGTGCAGACTACGTCTACTTTACCAGCGAAGACGGGGAAGAGGGAGCCATTGATGCCGGTGTTACCCCCATTGAGGCGAATGCACGCTACAGCTATCTCCGTATTGAAGAAAAGCAGGATGCTCACCTCAAGGTGAACAATGGAACCGCCACAGCAGGCGATACAACCAGCGGAGAACTGGACAGCTTCAACGGTCAAAAAGTGACCGTCACCGCCCAGATCGATGAAACTGACGAGCGAAAATTTGACGGCTGGGAAGTAGTAAATGCTCCCGCAGGCTTTACGATCTCTGCCGAAAAACTGGCGCAGAAGGAATTTTCGTTCATCATGCCTACAGGCAATGTAGAACTGACCGCACACCACAGCAACAAGCTTGAGGTGTCCGGCGGTACTGCCAAAGTGAACGGTAACAGCAATGCAGATTTTGCCCGCCCGGGCGCAGCCGTTACCGTGACCGCAGGCAGCCCCGAGGATTACCAGTTTGACCACTGGGAGGTATCTGGCGGCAATATCGGCAAGACCGAAGAGGAGCTGAAGGTCAGCCCTCTGAGCTTCACCATGCCGGATGCAGCCGTCAAGCTGACCGCTGTCTACAAGGCTGCTGTCAAGGTGAGCAACGGTACTGCCCAAACGGACAATACCACCGGTGAGACGGTGTATGCACTGGAGGGTGCATCCGTTACCGTGACCGGTCACGACAGCAACGCAAGCTTTTCCAAGCTCGTAGGCTGGAAGCTCAAAAAGGGCAGCCTTACTGCAATCATCGATGCGGACGGCAATAGCCTGAATGTTACGGTGGACGCAGAAAACAATTATCTGCTGGATGCCAGCGGGGCAAAGATCAAAAACGAAACTTTTATGTTCACCATGTCTGACAAGCCTGTGGAACTGAGTGCTGTCTACAGTATTCCCGCCATCGCAATGAGTCTGCCGGTCATCGTGGAAGGCGGTACAATCAATGGCACGCAGGACAGCTTTGTGCGCGTAAAGGCGGGCGAAAAAGTCACGATCAAGGCTGATGCACCTGCTGAAAACATGCAATTCCATCACTGGAAAGTGGAAGAAGGCACCAGCGCGGACTTTGGCGTAACGGTCGGCACGCTTGGCTCTGATATGGAGCAGGGTACTGAGGAGATCGCATTCATCATGCCCCGGGGTGCTGTCAGACTGACAGCACAGTGGTCCGCTACTCCGGCGACCCGACCCGATCCAGATCAGCCGCTGGACGAGGATTTCGGTGTTGATACTCCTCAGCCGAAGCCCGAACCTGAAGAGCCCGAACCTGAAGAGCCCGAAGAGCCCGAAGCACCCGCAGAGTCCGCCGCCGGTGCTATTGCAGCAGTTGCCATTGGCGGCGCAGCAGTCTGGGGCGGCTACGAGATCACTACCCGCGCCATCCTGAAGAACCTGCTGCCCGCAGATGCGGCCATCCCCAAGACTCAGGGCCAGCTGGCTGAGCTGCTGTGGCAGAACGCAGGCTGCCCCCAGCCCACCGTTGCACAAGCCACCGATGCCGCTGCCGCCGCCCGCTGGTGTGTCGAGCAGGGCTATCTGGAAGAGGATTTCGCCCCGGAAAAGTATGTACCCAAATACAAGGTAATCCGTATCCTCAAGCAGGCTAAAAGCGCCACATAACCTCTGATATCATCTCACATCACCGCACAAAAATGGACGGAGGAGCGTCTTTGACGTTCCTCCGTCCATTTTCTTTTAACACACTCAGACCAGCTTTGGCACCTCTGCGGTCAGCAGCTCTGCCAGCCGGGCGTGACCCTTGCAAGTCAGGTGCATAAAGTCCACCTCGTTGAACTCGCACTCGGCGGCGTCCATAAAGTGCACGCCCTGCCGCTCGGCTACGATGCGCAGCTGCTCGGCGACCCCGCGGGATTTCTCCACGCAGCCTGCGCCCATGACGGCATCGTGGAAGCCGTCCTTGATGCAGGGCGGTGCCACCACCAGAATGTTGGGTGCCTTGCCGCCCCAGCAGTCCACACTCTTGACCTTGAGCAGCAGCCGTTCCATGCCCGCGCCGATGCAGGCAGCATTTGCGCCAAAGCGCTCCTTGACGTCATTCGTGCCCAGCATAATGATGAGCAGGTCGATGACCTCGTGGCTCTTGAGCAGGGCGTAAGCCACGCTCAGTGCATCCATGGACTCATGCAGCGGGTCCACGAACACGGTGGTGCGGCCGGAAAGACCTTCCTCGGTGACCAGATACTCCTCGCCCAGCGCCTTTTGCAGGCGGCAGGTCCAGCGCTCGTCCTCGTTGAAGCGGATACCGTGGTCGGCACAATCGTTGGGGTCGGCGCAATAGCCGTGGGTGTTGGAATCACCCAGACAGAGAATATGCTTTTTCATAACCGAATCACTCCTTTTCCATCGTCTGTCGGAAGTAGTACACAGCGCCCACCATACCGGCATCGTTGTGCAGCTGTGCGGCACGAATTTCCAGCCCTTCGGCAAAGGCGGGCATTACAGCGGCCTTTACCTTGGCGGCAATGGGCTCGATGAGCAGCTTCTGCTGGGCAGACACACCGCCGCCGATCAGGATCAGCTGCGGGTTGAAGATATGCACCATGCCTGCAAGCCCCTGCGCGATCTCGTCCGTCCATGCGTCCAGCAGCGCCAGCACCGTCTCGTTGCCCGCTTCTGCGGCGGCAAAGATAGCGCGGCCATCCTTCCATGCCGGATTTTCCTCCTGTGCGGCGCGCACCAGAGCAGTGGTGGCAGCGTAGCGCTCCCAGCAGCCCTTTGCGCCGCAGGTGCAGTCCACGCCGTCCAGCGCGTGGGTGCGGTAGTGACCCAGTTCACCGCCCAGACCCCGCGCACCTTCCAGCAGACGGCCACCGGTCAGGATGCCGCCGCCTACGCCGGTGCCCAGCGTCACGCCGATGACGTCCGTATAGCCCTGTGCACCGCCGACCCACACCTCGCCCAGCGTCATGCAGTTGGCGTCGTTGGCTACCGTGACCGGCAGACCAAAGGTCTTTTCCAGCTCCGCCTTGATGGGTGCGCCGATGTAGTTGGGCAGATTGCCGCAGGTACCCGCCACGATGCCCTTGCGGCTGTCGATCTGCCCGGTGGCAGAAACGCCGATGCCCGCAAGGCTTTCCGCCGGGACGCTCTGCGCGGCAAGGAAAGCTTGTGCAGCCTTCAGCACGGTGGTCAGGATGGGGGTGCGGTAGCCGTCAAAGCTTACGCTCTCTTCGGCTTTCGCCAGCACTGCACCGGCTTCGTCCACGATGCCCAGCTTGACGGCGGTGCCGCCGATGTCGATACCAAGATAGTGTTTCATAGCAGGCACTCCCCTGTGTTATTTTTTAGCGGCGTTGATGGCACCGGTAAAGCGTGCGGTGATCTCTGCCGGGCGGGTAATGGCACCGCCCACCACCAGCGCAAAGGCACCGGCTTCCAGCGCCTTGACCGCCTGCTCCGGGTAGTGGATATGACCCTCGGCAATGATCTTTGCCGGGCACTCTGCGGACAGCTTGCGGATGAAGTCAAAGTCGATATCATCAATGCCGGTGGTCTCCGGGGTGTAGCCGCGCATGGTGGTGCCCACAAAGTCGGCACCTGCCTCGGCGCAGAGCATGGCGTTTTCAAAGTTATCGCAATCAGCCATCACCAGCTGTTCGGGGTACTTTGCCTTGATGGCGCGGATGAACTGTGCCGAGGTGGAGCCGTCCGGGCGCAGCGCACCCGTGCCCTGCACGGCAAGGATATCCACCCCGCAGGCCACCAGCTCGTCCACTTCCTTCATGGTGACGGTGATGTACATGGGGGTGCCGGGGTAATCCTTTTTGATGATGCCGATGACCGGCAGGTCCACCACCTGTTTGATCTGGGTAATGTCCCGCACGGTGTTGGCGCGGATGCCCACAGCCCCGCTCATGGCGGCAGCTTTCGCCATCAAGGGCATGACCCCGCCCTCCTTGGTATACAGCGGCTCGTGCTCCAGTGCCTGACAGGACACGATGAGTCCGCCCTTGATCTGTGCAAACAGCTTTTCCTTATCCATGGTCTTACTCCTCCATTCTGATCTTGACAACGGCCTTGCGCACGCTGACACAGCCGTGCTGTACAAGGCCGGGCTTATGCAGCTCCTCCGGGAAGAACAGCACAAAGCGTCCCTCGCCCAGTGCACCGGTCACTACGCTGGCACTGTCCTGAAAGCCACAGTCCCCGGTAAATTCCCCGATCTCCGCGCCGGGCACATTGGTGTAGCCCCAGCCCTCGCTGCCGGTAAGGTCTACCTGTAAATCGGCGTAACGCCTGTGGTACTCCGGGTGGTAGCCCGCGTCCGGGTGCAATGTGGCATCCATCAGGTTGATGAACACCTTGTCGCCGTCCACCTCGGTGCGTCCCGGCTGCAGGGCGGCAAGGTCGTGGGTAAGCAGATAGTCAATGGCGGTATCCAAGTTGGGGTGCAGTCCCCTGTACCGGCCCAGATGCTGCAAGGTATCGCAGATCATTCGCGTTTCCTCCAATAAAAGAAGCGCCCGCCTCCCCTCTGAAAAAGAGACGGAGAGGGGCGCTTTTATCCTGTTACAGCTTTGCGATGGCAGCTTCGATCATGGCCTGTGCCTCGGCCACGATGGGCTCATCCTCGGGGACCAGGCCGGGCATCGGGGCGCGCACGCTGCCCAGTTCCAGCCCGTACATCCGGCGCAAAATCTCCTTTTGCACGGCATACAGATTGCCGTGGGCAGAGCACATCTTGTAGATAATGCGGTTGGCCTCGTACTGGATGGCGCGGGCCTTTGCGATCTCGCCCTTTTCCAGATGGGCGTTCATAGCCAGATACAACTCCGGCATCACGGCGTAGGTGCCGCCGATGCCGCCGTCTGCGCCGATGACGCGGCCGGAAACAAACTGCTCATCCGGGCCATTGAACACCACAAAGTTGCCCTCGCCGCGTGCGGCGATGCCGGCATCCTTGAACATCTGGATGTCCTGCGTGGGCATGGAGCTGTTTTTCACAGCCACCACGTTGGGGTTCTTCAGCATCTCGTTCAGCAGGCTCATGGTCAGCGCCGTGCCTGCCAGCTGCGGGATGTTGTAGATGACGAACTCGGTGTTCGGGGCTGCTGCGGACATATCGTTCCAGTACTTGGCAATGGCGTACTCCGGCAGGTGGAAGTAGATGGGCGGGATGGATGCGATGGCATCCACGCCCACGCTCTCGGCATGGCGGGCCAGTTCCACGCTGTCGGCGGTGTTGTTGCAGCCGACATGGGCAATGACGGTCAGCTTGCCTTTGGCTTCGCTCATGACGGCTTCCAGAACAGCCTTGCGCTCATCCACATGCTGGTAGATGCACTCGCCGGAGGAACCGCCCACATACACGCCCTTGACGCCCTTGGCGATCAGGTGGCGGGTGAGAGCCTTGACACCCTCGGTGGAAATGTTGCCCTCTGCGTCGTAGCAGGCGTAGAAAGCAGGAATAACACCCTGGTATTTCGTAATGTCTTTCATGATTCACCCTTCTTTGCAATAATTCATTAAGCTTTGTATGCATTTTGAACGGGAAATAATGGGGTCCTCTTGCGGTGCCCTGCGTCTGCAAGGCCCTTGGTGCGGGCCTTGCATCCTGCAGACCGCGGCGCCAAAAATTTCTCCCGGTTTCGGCCGCTGGCGGCGGTCAGGATTTTAGCCTTTGACAGCACCCATTGCGATGCCCTTGGTGAAGTACTTCTGGAA
>ERZ825670.4877-NODE-4877-length-10043-cov-5.398879_pt1 | contig 10043 bp, 5 predicted proteins | sample MGYA00519929_ERZ825670 | MGnify/ENA primary metagenome ERZ825670 (study PRJEB31778, sample SAMEA3449207) | human gut metagenome | biome: human gut; feature: human-associated habitat; material: faeces | place: United Kingdom | collected 2010/2012 ...
TTTTGGTTATATCACACCTACATTTTATTTCGTAGCGTGTGGTCATATCTCTATGACATATTAATCATAATATATTTTTAAATAAATTACAATACTTTTTTAAAAATTTATTCAAAAATATTTTTCATATACCAATTAATCTAGGTCTTCAATCTTTTTTAATTCATTAAATATAGGCTCATACTCAGGATTAGATTCAAAAGTAAATAATATATTAATAAACTCTTCAGCATCCTCTTTAGCTTTTAATAACATCTTAAAATCCCTTCTAATATTAGCCATCTTAAGTACTAATTCACCACTTTGTTTAATACCAAATAAATCTCCTTCTCCTCTATTCTGAAAATCATACTCACTAATTTCAAAACCATCAGAAGTCTTTTCCAAAAGACGAAGTCTCTCTTCAGATTCTTTAGCCACTAAAACACAATAACTTTGAATATCACTTCTTCCTACTCTACCTCTTAATTGATGTAATGTAGATAAACCAAACATATTAGCATTAAATATAACTATCATTGAAGCATTAGGCACATTAACACCAACTTCAATAACTGTCGTAGATATTAATATATTAATCTTATTATTTTCAAAGTCATTCATTACTTTATTCTTTTCTTTATTATCAAGTTTACCATGAATAATACCAATCTTACTTATCTTACCAAAGGCCTTATTCATCTTCTCCTCTAAATCTTTAACAGATTCTAAGTTCTCTTCATCTCCCTCAATCATTGGAGCCACTACATATATCTGATGATTATTATCAAGTTCTCTCTTCATCATCTCTAATACTTCAGTAATATCTTTTTCTTTCTTAAAGTATGTAATAACTTCTTTTCTACCTATAGGTTTAGTTTTAATTGAAGATACATCAGTATCACCATATATAGTTAAAGCATAACTTCTAGGAATAGGAGTAGCACTCATAGATAGTACATCAGGACTAATACCCTTTCCTTTAAAAGAATTTCTCTGATTTACACCAAAACGATGTTGTTCATCAGTTACAACAAGACCTAGTTTCTTAAATTTAACCCTATCTTGAATTAAAGCTTGTGTCCCAATAATTAAATCAATTTTACCAAGCTCTAGATTATCATATATTTCTTTCTTATCTTTAGCACTAGTACTAGAAGTAAGAAATGCTATTTTAAGTTTATACTTACTAAATATCTTAAGAGCATCTTCATAGTGTTGGCCCGCTAATATCTCAGTAGGAGCCATTAAAGCAGATTGATACTTAGATAAATAATTAGCATATATCGCAATAAATGCCACTATTGTTTTACCAGAGCCAACATCTCCTTGAAGTAATCTATTCATTCTCTTCTTAGATTCTAAATCCTTAAGTATCTCTTTAATACTACTACTTTGATCTAAAGTAAGTTTATATGGTAGATTATCAATAAACTTATTAATCTTATCATAATCAAGTACTCTCTCTATCGCAGTATCATCAGATTCTATCTTTTGTTTTAAATACCTAATCTTTAACATATACATAAATAACTCTTCATATTTAATTCTTTGTCTTGCCTTCTTTAAAGTAACAATATCTTCAGGTATATGAACATTATATATAGCATCTTTCTTAGAAAGTAAATTATATTTATCCTCAAGATATGTTGGTATTAAAGAATGAACATGGTATTCCTCATTATTAAGTACATAAGATACAAACTTAGATATTTGCTTTATAGTTAAACCTTCGGTAGTATAATAAATAGGTTCTATCTTAGCTCCTGGGGGTAAAAGGCCAAATCTAACATCCGAAGCCACTATCGTATTCTTAAGTTTATGATATTTACCAATTATAGTTACCTCTTTACCACACTTTAACTCTTGATGTAAATATACTTTATTATATACTGTAATGTTGATTATCATTGTCTTAGTATTAATTCTAAATATCAGTTTCTTTAAACTCTTATTAATAAATATAACTGTTGGTTGTCCCTCTACTATACCATCTATAACTATCTTGTCACCATCATTTAAAATATTCATATCAGTTCTTTTTATTACATCATACCTATATGGATAATAATATAATAAATCTTCACCATTATTAATTTTAAGTTTATTTAATAGTTCCTTAGTTTTAGGACCAACACCATCGATATTTTCTAACTCTATCATTATATCACACCCTAGTATAATTATAACAGAATAAAAAAATTTGTCTATAAAGTTAACAAGTAGTTAATACCGCAAACCACAAAAAAGACTATTAAAAATTAGTAATTAATCTCTAATAGTCTTTATTTATTATTTAGTACTTACTTTTTCTAATACAAAGCCAACTTCATAATCATTAATATTTACTTTATCTTCAATACCATCTTTATCATAAACATTAATAGTCAAAGTCTCATCTTTAATCATATCTAAGTAATCTTTAATATTCTCTTTATACTCACTAGTAGCATCTATATACATATTAATTCTATCAGTAATATCAAAGTTCATAGTCTTTCTTAATTGTTGTACCTTAGATATAGTCTCTCTAGCAAGACCTTCATTTTCTAATTCTTTAGTAATAACAGTATTTAGTATAACAAAGTTATTACCTACAACCATTGCTTTAAAGCCCTCTTTACTAGATATTCTAATATCTACCATATCCTTAGTAATATCATAAGTAGTATTATCTATAGACATCTTAATACTTTCATTGTTTTCTAATTTATTAATATCTTCATTAGATAATTCTAATAACTTATCAGAAAACTCTTTAATATTCTTACCAAATATCTTACCGACTTCCTTAAAGTTAGGTTTAACCATAAAGTTCATATAAGTAGATAAATCATCAGTATAAATAACTTCTTTAACATTAAGTTCTTCTTTAATTAGACTAGTAAGTTCCCCAATAACCTTCTCTTTCTTCTTATCAAGTAAAATCTCACTAATAGGTTGTCTTACCTTTATCTTAGATTCCTCACGAACATTTCTACCTATACTAATTAAATCTCTTACTAAGTCCATTTTTTCTTCAAGTTTTAAGTCAATTAACTCTTCATTACATACTGGGAAATCACTTAAATGAACAGAAATATTACCAGTCAAATTAGTATATATCTCTTCAGCAGTATAACTAGCTATTGGAGCAATTAACTTAGATAATCCCTCTAGTACTTCATAAGTAGTCATATATACACTCTTTTTTGAAGTAGTCATTAAATTGTCCCAGAATCTATCTCTATTTCTTCTAATATACCAATTAGATAAATCAATTGAAGTAAAGTCAGTAATTAATTTAACTACTTTATTTAAATCATATTCATCATAAGCTTCAGTTACTTCTTTAATAAGTTTATTATACTTAGATAATAACCACTTATCAATATCTTCTCTATCATTATATTCTACTCTGCAAGTATTAATATCAGTTATCTTATCTGCATTAGCGTATATTGCAAAGAAATTATAACTATTACGAAGTGGATTAAAGAACTTAGAGTGAACCTCTTTTAATCCTTCAACATCAAACTTTAAAGGAGTCCATACTGGAGAAGCATATAACATATACCATCTAACAGTATCTGCACCATATTCTTCCATAATCTTAATAGGATCAATTATATTACCAGTAGACTTACTCATCTTCTTACCGTTACTATCTAATACCATATCATTTACAACAACATTCTTAAAACTAGATACTCCAGATACTATCGTAGATATACAAATAAGTGAGTTAAACCATCCTCTTGTTTGATCGACACCTTCGGCGATAAAGTCCGCTGGAAAATGTTTATGAAACCACTCTTTATTCTCAAATGGGTAATGACATTGAGCATAAGGCATTGCTCCAGAATCAAACCAAACATCCATAACATCAGTTACTCTATTCATAATTCCATTACATTTAGGACATTTAATATGTACTTCATCTATATATGGTCTGTGAAGTTCCATATTCTTAACATCTATGTCTCCTACTTTCATATCATCAAGTTCTTTTATGCTACCAATTACATGCTTTTCACCACATGAAGAACATATCCATATAGGCATAGGACATCCCCAGTATCTATTTCTAGATATACCCCAGTCTACCATATTCTCAAGCCAGTTATTAAATCTCTTTGTACCAACATAATCAGGATGCCAACTAACAGTCTTATTGGCCTCAAGAATCTTATCTTTGTATTCAGTAGTTCTAATATACCAAGCCGGTTTAGAATAATATATAAGTGGACTATGACATCTCCAGCAGTGAGGATAATCATGTGTAAGTTTAATCTTCTTAAATAACTTATCATTTTCTTTTAACCACTTAATGATTTCTATTTCAAGATCCTTATCAGTAACTAAAGTACCTTTCCAAGGGCCAGTAGTATAGCAGCCATCTTTTCCTACAGGATTAACAAAACCAATACCATTTTCTTTGCATACTCTATTATCATCCTCACCATAAGCAGGAGCAATATGTACAATACCAGTACCATCTTCACTAGTAACATAAGAGTCTGCAAGTACTTCAAAACATTTACCTTCAACTTCTGCAAATGGCATTAATTGTTCATAATTAGTACCTACTAAATCAGTCCCCTTGTATGTTTCAAGCACTTCAAAATCATCACCCAAAACCTTATTAGCAAGACTTTTAGCTACAATAAATTTATATCCCATTGAAGATACTTTAATATATTCTAAATCTGGATTAACACAAAGAGCAACATTAGCCATAAGAGTCCAAGGGGTAGTAGTCCAAACTAAGAAGTAAGTATCACTATCCTTAATTTTAAATGGTACAATAACAGTATTAACACTATCTTCTTGATATCCCTGACCAACTTCATTAGCAGATAATTCAGTACCACATCTAGGACAATAAGGAAGCACTTTATTACCATAGTAAATAAGTCCTTTCTTATCTATTTCTTTAATTAGCCACCATTCACTTTCAATAAACTCATTACTACAAGTAACATATGGATGCTTACTATCAATAAACTGTCCCATATTATCAGTAAGTAAATTAACTTCATCTATATTTAAAGCAGTAGCATTATTACATTCCCTGCAGAAATTCTCAATACCAAACTTTTCAATATCAGCCTTAGTCTTAAAACCAAGTTTCTTTTCAACATTAACTTCAATAGGAAGACCATGAGTATCAAGTCCTATCTTTCTAAGTACCTTATACCCTTTCATAGTTTTATACTTACAGAAAGAATCTTTAATAGTTTTAGCCAAAACATGATGTATACCAGGTTTAGCATTAGCATATATTGGTCCATCATAAAATACCCAAGTTTCATTATCTTTTCTATTTTCAATAGTCTTTTCTAGAATGTTTTCTTCTTTCCATTTAGCAAGTATTTTACCTTCTACTTCGCTTATTTTTCCTTTTTCTAATTCTTTAAATTCCATAATTCCTCCTTCTAAAGAAAAAACACCACCAGTACAAGGACGAAATACTTCGCGGTACCACCTTGTTTCACTGATAGTGCACTCATATTTTGATAACGGGTTATTCCCGGTTACTTCTAACTATTCAAAGTAACACATCAAGAGTGATCTATATATTAAGCATCTTATTAGTTTTCACCAGCCACTAACTCTCTACAAATATCTTAATATATCGTCTCTTTCTTTTGTTTTTATACATTAATTATATTCAAAATATTATCTATTGTCAATCTCTTTTCTTACTTTTTCTCTTTTTAATGTTTTAAGTAATCTCATATTAAGCATATCCCTCTTAATACCATCATTAGTACTTGAAGATATTATTTTTCCTATATTTGAAGATAAATACTCATTTAAATGTTCTTCATACAAGAGATAACAAACTAAACTTTCAAAATCATTCTTTTTAGCTTTCTTTAATTTTTCTATCTTATAGTATCTTGTAAGAGCAGAGTCTTTAATACCAGAAATATCAATGCTATCAGTACTAGGAAGTTCTAATCTAGAACTACATTCTTCAGGTAATTTATCATCATTTAGATAGTATTCTATTTTTTTAGTATTATATAATGCCTTTATGAATGTTTCTACATTTATATCATTAACCATACATTTATTAATCATATCGTCATAAGTATATTTTATTTTTTTCTTATCTTCATTGCTTAAGAAATCATAAACACATATATTTTGAATAAAATTTTCATAATTATCATTACCAATTAATAGAAATAGCATTTCTAAATAATACTGCATCTTAATTTTTTTTATCATTTTCTCTTCATTAGTACAAAGAGAATCTTCAAAATCATTTTCAAGTAAAACCAAATCACTTAAAGACATATTTATAATTGGCATTAATTCAGTTAATGCAGTTTTTTCGGCGATTTCAATAGGTATTAGGAAATAGTTATATTTGTCTATTGTATCTTCTATATTATTTCTTTTACTATCCCATGTTGGATCTAAAACATATACTCCATCAATATTATATTTTTTATCTATTAAATAAATTATACTTCTGCAGTGTTTTTCTTTTTTAGTTTTACATATTATAGTTCTAGCATTAATGTTTAAATTTTTTAACATAGCATTAACAATAGCAATGTATCCAACACAAACAATATAATCAGAATTTAATACATTGTCTAAAGACCTAGAAATTAAATAATTTTCATTTTTTTCTTCTTTATGATAAAAGTTATTTTTTACTATGTCATATACCATTATTACTTTTTCTAATGATGATAAATTATATTTCTTGATTTTCTTAGTAATATAGTTTATTTGGCAAGAAGTATCATACAAAGTATTAATATCAATATCTCCGCCATATTCTTGATAATGAATAAAAATGTTTTTACTATCTATTTTACTCAAATCATATCCTTCAAGTATTTTTTGATATTCCTCAAGAGAAATTAATGTACCATCTATTACAACCGGAACATTTATCTTCTCACACAATGATAAAACTTCAAGTAAATTATCTTTATTACAACTAAAATGTATTTCTTTGCAGTCATCAATATTTTTTATTAAATTATATGTTCTTTTTCCATAATTAATAGCCTGCATTGCCAAAGAAAAGAATATAACATCATTTTTATTTAATATTTCGATAATCTTATTATAATCATAATTATTAACTACTGCTTCATACATATCATTTAATAAGCTATCATTATCACTAAACAAAAATAAAGTCATACTATCAATTACTATTTTCTTTATTCCATCTTCAACAAACAAATCACTAAATCTACTTAAATAAATTTCCGTAGTATCATGAAATCTTTTAGCCCTACATTTTTCCTTACTTTCATATAGTTTAAAAATCATCATATCCCCCATTAACTGCCATTATAATAGCAGAAAAACTATAAAAAGTCAAATAAAATAGATGAAACTGTTAAGTTTCATCTATTTCCTTATATAATTATTATCTAGTTATTACTCTTTTTATTGAATCAATATTATAGTAACCTTCATAATCACCAGTATTAACTAGATCACTACGAACTACTAAAACAGCTGTTTGTTTAGCACCTTTACTTATTAATTCATTTACTTTTTCACTAGCATTCATATCATCTCTATAGATAGTATAAAGATTTCCATCTAATTCATAAGTAACTCCCATTACTTCTCTATCATAAGATCCATTATAGTATGGTGTACATTTATTAGTACTATCTGTAGCATCATAAGAGTTAGTATAAATATATGAATTATCTTTAATATTAACGCTCTCTCCTAGATTATATTCTTTATTTTCAGTAACTACTTCAGTTGGTTCTTCAATAACTGGTTCATCAATAATAATATCATCTTTTTTAGTAGAAGGTTCAATTGTCTCTACTACAGAAGTAGGTTTTACTATATCATCAGGTTTATGTTTTTTACTTTGACTCTTAGGTAAGAAACTACATACAACAGCAGCGGCAGCAACTATCCAGGCACAGATAGCAGTTTTAACTTTATTCTTTCTAAGTATCTCACTAACTTCTTTAGTCTCATTTTTAACTTTATTAAAACCATTTTTAAATTTATTACCAACCCATTTAGCGCCTTTACATATACCACCAATTATAGCAGTACCTGCAAGGAAACCAAGAATCTTTTTACCAAAGCCTGTCTTTTCCTTTTTATTATCTTTATTATCAATAACCATTAATTCTTTACATTCATTATTAGATTTAACACTAGTAGTATCATTAGATTTAACACTAGTAATATCATTAGATTTAACACTAGTACTTTCCACTACAGGAGTATCCTTTTTAGCGGTATAACCCGTAGTAAACTGCATATAACCAGTTTCATATGGATTATCATCTTCAGTTAAATACTCATAAGAATCTTCTTTTTTATCATTAGATATTTCAGTAAGTTTTACTTCAATACTTTCAAGTTCTCTTTTTTTCATTTCAAGTAATTTTAAGTATTTATATAATGTCTTATAATCACCTAATTTACTATAAGGTATATAAGCAGAATTACTATCATATCCTTGTATTTTAATTATCTTAGCATTCTTATATTCATCTTTCTTATATAAGTTTGTCATTTCATATAAATACTTTTTAATATATTTAATCCTATTATTAATTTCTTCTAAATCCATTTCATTAATATTCTTACTAGAAGTTTTTTTCTTTTCATCAACTACTTCAGACTTTATAGTAGGTCTCTCCATTACTGGCTCTTCTGAAATAGTTACATATTTAGAAAGATTTTTTTCTCTTTCGCATAAGTCTTTAAATATACCTAGCTTATCTTTTGGCACTCCTACTTTTTTACCATTATAGTATTCATATGCTTTACTTGAACTAGTATCACTTAATAACTTGTTAATTTTAAATCTAACTACTTTTAATTTATCTTCCTTAGATAATTTTCTATAATCCATAGAATTTATATTAATTTTTTCCATATTCATAATTCAAATCCCCCTTTGAATGACACATATTTTAGCACATTTGTTTGCCTTTGTCAAGTATTACTACTTTTTACACAAACTATATAGTATTTTTACTTCTTTTATAGTAAGTGGTCTATACTCTCCTGGCATAAGACCTTTTAAATTTAAATTAGCATATCTTTCTCTTCTTAGTTTAATAACTTTATTGCCAACTGACTCAAGCATCTTCTTAATTTGATGGTTTTTACCTTCATGAATAGTTATTTCCACTACTGAAGTATTCTTCTTTTTATCATAACTTTTTAGTCTTACTCTTGCTTTCTTAGTCTTAACCTCATCAATAATAACACCATTTCTTAATTTCTGAAGACTAGGTATAGTAACTATTCCTTCTACCTTAGCAATATAAGTTTTATCTACTAAAGAGTCTGGTCTCATAAGTAAATTAGCAAGTTCTCCATCATTTGTAAGTATAAGTATACCTGTAGTATCATAGTCTAATCTACCTACTGGATATATTCTAGTAGTAGTATCAATTAAATCTACTACTGTTGTTCTACCTTTTTCATCACTAGTAGTAGTAACAACTCCTTTAGGTTTATTAAGTAAATAATATTCATAATTTTTATTAGTATCTAAAATATTTCCTTCTACTACAATAATATCCCCTGGTTTAACCGTAGTACCAAGTTTAGTAACTACTTCACCATTTACTTCAACTAAACCCTTAGTAATAAGTTCTTCGGCTTTTCTTCTTGAGCAATAACCAAGACCTGCTATTTTCTTTTGTAATCTTTCCATTTTATCACCACATTTCTCTCACAAAATACTTATACATTATCTCATAAATATATTTATTTTGCAACTTTTTTATTTTTTTCCATAAAATATATTGAATAAATATATTTATTTTGCTATAATTAGTATGTTCTATGGACCCATAGCCAAGCTGGTTAAGGCAAGGGACTGCAACTCCCTGATCGTTGGTTCGAATCTGACTGGGTCCTCCATAAATAAAAATTAAACTAACCTTTTTTGGTTAGTTTTTTTATATTATTAGCACACCTAGCCTTAACAAGTTAAGTCTTGCTGTGTTGTTTTAAGCAATAGTCTTAAAACAAAGTCTATCATATATAAGCCAGTACTAAATACTTAACTAATATCTAATACTATTATTATTTTCTTTATACCTTTT
>ERZ825670.4882-NODE-4882-length-10028-cov-5.161737_pt1 | contig 10028 bp, 9 predicted proteins | sample MGYA00519929_ERZ825670 | MGnify/ENA primary metagenome ERZ825670 (study PRJEB31778, sample SAMEA3449207) | human gut metagenome | biome: human gut; feature: human-associated habitat; material: faeces | place: United Kingdom | collected 2010/2012 ...
TGGTGGATTCAAATCCGATTCCCACTTCTCCGCCGTCGATGATCATATCTATTTTCCCATCTAAATCTTCTTTTACATGTTTTGCCAATGTCGGGCTTGGACGTCCTGATGTATTGGCACTTGGCGCTGCAACCGGCACTCCGGCTTCTTCCAAAAACTGTAAGGCCCCCATGTGCTGCGGCATACGCACCGCAACCGTGTCCAGTCCGCCTGTCGTCTCATACGGCACACAGTCCGTCTTTTTAAATATCATCGTAAGGGGACCCGGCCAAAATGCCTCGGCTAACGTCGCCGCCGCTTCCGGGATCTCGCTTACCACCTCGTGTAATTGATCGATTTTTGCAATATGCAGTATCAATGGATTGTCCGAAGGACGCCCCTTTGCCGCATATATTTTTTGGGATGCCTGTGGATCCAGTCCATTTCCCCCAAGACCATATACTGTCTCTGTCGGAAATGCCACCAGACCGCCATCCCGGATGATCTGAGCCGCTTCCGCAAGTTCGTCCGCCTCAAATCCCCGTTCTTCATTCCATGTAATAATCTTTGTATTCATAGCGTTTTCACCGCTTTCAGTCCGAAAAATATTTGTTTTTATTGTACCACATTTTCACTCGTTATACAAGAATTTTTCAATCCCCTCTGCGACTGCCTTTGCCATTTTCTGCTGATACTCCTCGGAAATTAAGAGTTTTTCTTCTTCCGGATTGGACAAAAATCCGCACTCGATAATAACAAATGGGCCGCTGGATTTTTTTAGCATATAATAACTGTCATTGGCCTTTTCTACGCGGTGGTTTCCGTCCCCCATCTCCTCTTTGATCGTCTCTTGGAGCACGTTCGCCAGCCGTTTTCCCTCCTCAGAACCCGAGTAGTAAAATACCTGCGCGCCCTTTGTCCCCGCAGAATAACTGTTTTGGTGGATGCTCACCGTAAGTTCGGGCTTTTCCTTGTCTATAACCGCAAGTCTGGCATTGAGATCTTCCACTTTCTTTTTTCCCGTCGTCTCCCCACACAAAGCCTCGTCTTTTTCTCTCGTCATCGCTACCGTGTAACCGCTTTTTGTGAGAATTTCTCTCAATTTAAGAGAAATGTTTAAATTTACATCTTTTTCCAGTGTTCCCATCGTCCCTACTTTACCCGGATCAAAACCGCCGTGCCCCGGATCGATCACAATATGCACCTTGCTCCCCTTTGCCGTAAAATTCAGCACCGGAAGCGTACTTACCCGGATCGTCGCCGCCACCACAATGGCAAACAAAAATATCGTAACCACCCATATTTTCCAAGTTCCTGTCTTTTTTTCTTTCATAAAACAAAACACTCCGCACATTCTTATTACTAATGTACGGAGTATCGTTTGTCCACATTCATTATTTCACATATTTTTCTATCGTTGTCCAGGTAGCCATTCGTTCAAATCCAAGTTTCCAGAAGGCGATGCCTGCTACATTTTTCGCCATAACGGTTTCCATTTTTTTACTGAGCGACGTTTCTTCCTCCAGCCAGATCTTATATTTGGCGCCGTCTGCCTTAAATTCGGCGTAATACTGGCTTGTCTCCTCGTCCCATTTTGGCGTCGCACTATTGGACTGGAGTACGCTCTCCGCCGAACTCATGCCATATGCACTTGAGGTTACCGCAACCCCATCTCCGCTTTTCACTTCTTTCCATAATCTGGTATAAAATGGGAGTGCCACGACTGTTCTTTCCGCCGGAATATACTGCAATCCCTTGTCCACGCCATTTTCCACAAACGGCAGTGAAGAAACGGAACCGCTTTCCTTGCTTCCTGCGTAATGCTCGTCATATGCCATAAAGATTACGTAGTCTGCCACTTTTCCCTGTTCTTTCCAATCGTAATAGGCAGTCGCATCGGTCGGCAGATAATCGTCCACCGTCACCGTAATGTCATTTGCATGGCACACCAGTGTCAATTCTCTCAAAAATTCGAGATATGCCGGTGCTACATCACTCTTTATTTTTTCAAAATCGATATTGATACCATCCAATTTGTAACGCATCGCCGTTGACACAAGATTATTGATCAGGCGGCTTCTCGTACTTGTCCGTCCCAATATTCTTTTCAACGATATATTTTTGTCAAAATCATTGATGAGCCCCCACACTTTCAAGCCTTTTGCATGTGCGGCTGTCACATATTCTTCGCTCGCCAGAGAACTAAAGTTTCCTTTATTATCATTTAGGGCAAACCACGTCGGCGATACAACATTCAGACTTCCGGCCACCGCCACTTTACTCTCAAGTTCCGCCGCACCCACGGTCTGTGTCATCTGATGCCATCCCAGACACACGGTCGTTCCGATGCCTTTTTGTGTAAATGTCTCTTCCTCACTTTGACGTTTCCACGCAGTCTCGGTCTGTCCACTCAAAAATTCCGCCGGCACGTAACCTTCAATTCCGTCGGTTGTAAATACTTTCTGATAGTCATTTTCGGCCTGGCTCTGCGTATCGACGATCACTTTCTGATCTTTTTTGAGTTCCAGCAGATAATCGTATTTTTTATTCGGTCCCACACGAAGTCTTGTCTTTTCGCTCAACTTCGCTTCCATATGAGTCGACTCAAAATCCGCATTCAAAATAACACGATTCGGAGCCTCGCCCTTTGACGCCCATTTCAACGTACTTTTTTCCTGTGTCATCTCATCATAAAATGGCACGGAAATATACATCGTATCGCCATCCACATAAAGAATCTGATCCGTCATTTCTTTATTTTCTTTCCCAACAGTATATGTCGTCGTATTCGGAGCCACGGTCATCAGCCCTCTTACCGGGCTGACAAAACTGAGCACCTGCTCTTTTTTATCCCAGTAAAATCTCTCGTTCATTTTATCGATCACCGTATCCAATGGCAGATACATCGTATCGCCAATAATTTTTCCTTTTTCTTCCAGCGGAAATCCAGATCAGTGTCTCGTCCTTCGCCAAATCCTTATACTGTTCTTCCATCGTCCGCTGCGTATAACTCGGCGCAAATTTCTTAAATAAAATCGCACCTACGGCAGCCACAAACACAAGGGCAATAACTATTCCCATAATAATCTTCGCTTTGTTCTTCATAACCTTATCCTTTCCCTTTCTGTAAAGACTGTACTTCAACTTATCTTTCTATTTTTGTAATTATCCAAAACCTCACCCCACACATCGAATTCTGAATTATTACTTTTTTCAGTATAACAGACAAATGTGAAACTTACAAGTCAGGAATGCTTGATTTTCCGCATTTCTTTCCACAAACTCACTTGACTTCTGTGGAATCGCCACGCTTAAATACACATGGTCGATACATATCGCTCCCGCTATTATGTCGACTTGTTTATATTTGAATAACGTTTCAAGAATCTCTCGAATTGGATCACCTCCTATGATTTTGAATTTGGCTTGCGACACCATTTTCATTATACATAGGAAGTTTTTTATCGATATACTCTCCGCTTCCGCTTACTCCATTCTCCCCAGCATAGCTTGGTGATTAGACTCTTTTTTTATAAAATAATTTGACATTATACAAAAAATATAGTAATATAATAGTCAATTTATTTGTTAGGCATTATTGGTAGAATCAATCATTTAAGATTTAGGAGTGTTTACTTATGAATATCACAAAAAATTTGAAAATCTCGATCATTTTTATGACGAGTGTACTTGTATCTACTGTACTATGTATCTCATTGTTGTACCAGTTGGCGAGCCACAGTTCTCAAACAGCAATACATACTGGTATGCGGCACAATATGGACACGTATTTGCAGGCAGAAACTTCCGCTGTTCAGGACTTTGTTTCATCCAGTGAACAGGCTTTGATTCTCTTCAGCAAATCCCCTGTTGTAAAAGAGTATTTGAAGGATCAGAACAATAAAGATTTATTTCAAAAAGCTCAGAGTTATACCACAGAGTACTATAACCATCTGGAAAACTGGGAAGGATTGTACATAGCAAACTGGAACTCCAAAGTTCTTACATACAATGTTCCTGAGGTAATTGGTAAAGTTCTTCGTGAAGGTGACCGCCTAGAAGAACTTCGCAATGGCATGTTAAATGCAAAAAACGGCATTTACAATCTTGGTATCATCGTATCTCCCGGAACTGGTAAATTATGTCTTTCCGTGTATGTTCCGGTTTTTGACACAGATGGCAAAACCCCTATTGGTTATGTTGGCGCTGGGGTATTCAACGATCAGCTTGATACAATTTTGAAAAAAAATTCGATTTCCGGTCTGACCAAAAGCCAATTTTACATGATCAACACAGAAACAAAGATTAATTATATTAATCCGGATAAGAAAACTCTTGCCAAAGAAACAACTGATCCCATCCTTTTGAAGCAGATTGAACTTACAAAAAAACAAAAAAAAGAAGGGACCTTTGATTATAATGATAAAATTGTCATCTACAAGCAAATGAAAAATTATCCTTGGTCATTGATTCTTGTAAATGACAAAAATGAAGTACTTTCCTCTGCTAATGCAACCAATAAAAAATTGTTATTTAGCTGTATTGTGGCAGAAATTTTAATCTGCATCTTATGTTTGCTCGCCGTTATTATCACAACAAAACCTTTAAAAAAGACAGCAACAGCAATTCAAAAACTTGGCATGCTGGATTTGACACCTTCAAAAGAACTGCAAACTTACATCAACGGAAAGAGCGAAGTCGGTATTTTGGCAACAGAGATTGACCATATGCGTAATGTATTTCTTGACATTATCAATACATTACATTCGTGTTCCGACGCCATCCACACTTCCTCTGAAAGTATGACAAACCATGCTTCCGAATTAGTTGACGCAGTTGTTACAAATGCCTCAACAACCGAGCAGCTTGCCGCAAGTATGTCTACTACAACTAATGTTTTGACTGCATTAAATGAAAAAGTAAAAACAATTGATCAACTGATCTCAAACGTAGAAAGCGTTATTGAAAAAGGTAATTCCAAGAGCAATGAACTACTTGATAGCGCAGAGACGATTGAAAACAAATCTCAATCTTCCTATAAAGATTCTGAAAGGAATATTGAGCTCAACCGCAAACAAATTGAAGAAGCAGTTAACAAACTTCAAGAGTTATCACAAATTAATACACTTGTTGCAGATATCCTAGAATTGTCCAACCAAACAAATCTCTTATCCTTAAATGCATCAATCGAAGCTGCGAGAGCTGGTGAAGCCGGGCGTGGATTTGCCGTTGTTGCAAGTGAAATTGGTAATCTGGCGAACAATTCTTCTACGACAGCCGAAACAATTAAAAACATCTGCCTAAACGCTAGTGGAAATATTAAAGATGTTTCTAACTGTTTTAATCAGATTGTTGATTATCTGGAAAGTAATGTTACGCCTAAGTTTGCTGAATTTAGTGAGATTGCACGTGGCAATAATACTATGTCTGTAGAACTTCAGGAGATCATCTCTAACATCAAAATAATTGTTGATGAATTTGTTGATTTCGTTAAAATGGTTACTACTCAAATGTCCCAGATTGGTGAGGCTGCAACCCAAAATGAAGAGGGAATTGACATCATTGTTGAACAGAATAACCAAACAAGCCTTATTGCAGAACATATTTCAACAGCCATTGAACAGAACAACGAAAGTGCGGAACAATTACGTAATATCATAGAAAAATTTCATTACTAAAGAGACTGTTTCAAGTTTTGTGTAAAATCAAAAAACTGATATAAGATTTGTTGATAGTTACTAAGAGCAGAGACCAGATTTTGGTTCTCTGCTCTTAACTGCATTATACAAGAAAAATTGGGTATGTCAAATAGAACCTGCAAAAGTTCTCAGATTTTTAAGGTTCCAATTTTTCCAATCGTTCTTCGAAATATATTTCTAGCTGGGCGCGTATTTGAGCCCAATCCCTGCGACGCCCGGTCCATTTTTTCGTGATATCCATGGTAGCCAGATAAAGCATTTTTAACAGACTGTCATCGCTTGGGAATACGGTCTTGCTTTTGGTTACTTTACGAAGCTGGCGGTTGAAGCCTTCGATAGCATTTGTCGTATAAATGAGTTTGCGAACTTCATCCGGATATTTGAAATATGTCGAAAGCGTTGGCCAGCGGTCACTCCATGATTTATAAATTTTAGGATACTTACCGTTCCATTTTTCTCCAAACGACTCCAGTTCCTCTAATGCGGCAGCTTCATCTGGTGCTGCATAAACAAGTTTCAGGTCTGCCATAAGCTTTTTCAGATCTTTGTAGGATACATAGTTGGTTGTATTCCGAATCTGATGTATGATGCATTGCTGGATTTCCGTTTCTGGATATACTGCCTCAATCGCCTGGGGAAAGCCATTCAATCCGTCAACACATGCAATCAATATGTCCTGTATACCACGATTTTTTAATCCGTTGATAATGGACAGCCAGAATTTTGCTCCCTCGTTCTCACCAACATACATGCCGATTACATCTTTTTTCCCTTCCAGGTCAATTCCCAGAGCAATATATACAGCACGTTTTACAATGCGTCCTTCACTACGCACATGGTAATGGATGGCATCCATGTAAACAACGGCATATACTTCCTGTAATGGTCGTTCCTGCCATTCTTTCACCAGCGGTATGATTTTATCTGTAATACGACTTATGGTACTGTCAGATATGTCTAAATCATAAAGTTCTTTCAGGTGTGCTTCGATATCTCCCGTTGTCATTCCTTTTGCATACATGGATATAATTTTTTCTTCCATATCCTGTGTAACTGTGTTTTGATATTTCTGAATCAACCGCGGCTCATACTCACCTTTCCGGTCTCTTGGAATGGCAACATCCATATCACCATAACTGGTATGCATGGTCTTTTTTGAATGTCCATTCCGGCTGTTATCGGTATCCTTATTCCGATAATCATACTTAGAATAGCCTAATTCTTCGTTAAGTTCCTCGTCGAGAGCCCCTTCCAAAAGAACGGACATCATGTCTCTCATGATGGAATTCACATCCGTTCCGCTCTTAATGCTGATATCATTATCTCTCAGATATCCTTGCATCATTTCGCGCATTGCTGCTTTCTGTGGTGTGTCACTTTTTCTTCTTGCCATAATAAAAACCTCCAAACTGAGTAATTATATCTTACACCAGTTTGAAGGTTTACACAAACTTTGGGATACTCCCAAATAGAGGGAATATTAGGTTCCTATTTTTCCTCCAAGTATCTTGTCAATTCTTGTACCAACTTATAAACCATTGTTCCCATTTATTCGCCTTCTTTCAAATCAAAATCCTTGATATAAGGAATACCTCCATATACGCCTGCCAAGTAATCTTTTTCAAACGAAGCATCGGATCTAATTTTGAAATCGGATAATGCAGACAACTCGGAATATCCAAATTCATCTTTCTGAACAAACCAAATTTGATCCCGCCTGAAAAACTTTTTATCCATTAATGTAGTATCATGCGTAGTATAAATTAATTGTGCCAAAGATTTTTCATCATAAAATAGATCAGTAATAAATTTAAGCAATAATGGATGTAATTTTATATTCAATTCATCTACAAAAATAGAACCGCCATTTAGAACAGCTAATCTTGCATAGATAAATAGCATAATACTTTTTATCGTACCTTCTGACTCAAAATATAAACTTAACGGATATTCTTCCCCATCTTTTCCTTTGTGAAAAGTATAGAATTTCATATTTTTTTCGCTATCATCATAAAAAATATCTTGAATCCCTGTATCAATTGCAGATAAAAATTCGACCAATTTTTCTTTATCACGATCAATCACTTGGGGTAAAAGTTCTTCCAATATATCGGTATCTTCACAAAAATTTGTAGGAACAACCAGCGTGCTCATAATTGCTGAATAAACACTGGTAAATACATCTGTTCTTAATTTCAATTTATTAAAAAAAGAAAGTGCCAGTGTTTCGCTTGGGATTTGTTCCTTATATAATTCGCATTCCTTTTTCACAGAAGCACCAAACTTGACATTATTTGTCGTTCTCTCTAAAATCGTTACCGTTCTGTTAGTCTCAAGGTTTTTACGATACATCCACTCCGTCACAATGCATTCTGCGTTGTATTCAAACCCATATTTGTATTCGTATCCTCCATAAATCTCGACAATTTGGAATTCGGAATTCTCTTCTGTTTTTTCAAAAGAAAATGGCACATAATATCTGTCAATTGCGTTTTTTTCACCCTCTCCAACATTATTAAGAGATTCCATAATAATTCTTTGAAAAAGAGACATTGCCATATATAAATTTGACTTTCCACTTGCATTTGCTCCATAAATAGCTGCAACTCTCAGAAATTTTTCTTTCATTCCAATATCAATTAAATTGCATTCATGTTCTTTATAAGCTTTAATCGCTGTCATGTCTAAAACTGTTTCTTCTTTAAAAGACAAAACATTTTTTACCATAAATTGTACCAGCATATCACAGTACCTCCCTCATAAGATATAATATACTATTTTTAATATATTATGTCAATATTTTTGTGACTTTTTCACATTTTTCGTGCTGTAATATCGCATTTATGCAAATACGATGTCAGTTCTCTTACACTTTCTTCAATAGAAACATACTCATAATTCATAAACTCTTCCCTCTCTGTCGTTCCGGTCAATACCGCCACGAAATCCACGCCCGCGCTCTGGTTTCTCGTTTTTCACATCATCGCCACCTATTATCACATCGATAACATTCATGGCATTGTTTTTTTCCACTATCTGCTCAATCCTATAATGATACTTTGTTGTAACAATCCCCAAAAGAATTTTGTTATCTCGAAGTTTTTTCAGCATCGCTAGTACCCCCTCATAAAGCCGGGTATTGTCCACCATGACTTCATCCGCTTTTTCTTTAAAATACTGAGTAAACTTCTGTGCTGTCTCTTCGTCTTGTATCCCCGTCAATTCAAACAATGTATCTTTCAACGAGAGCCCAATTGTCCTTTGAATCGTCTTCGTGTCCTGCGCTCGAAATCCAAGTTTTTCCAACGCATGGTTGATACTTAATACGATTCCATTTGTAGAATCGCCTAATGTATAATCAAAATCAAAAATTACTGCTTTGTACATTTTTTTACCCCGGGTTCTTGATCTGTATCACTATTCCGATTATTCACACGGACGAATAGGAAACTTCCGATACTGATCATTTGCATTCCACTCCGCAATCGAAAGAACTTCTACCTTTTCAATTAGCCTCTTGCCTTTTCCAATATTTTCCTGAAGTGTAAAAGGTAGTTTTCCCTTTAATCGATTCCTTACCATCTTCCTCGAAGATGAATCGCCATACGGATATTCTAAAATGTACACATACTCTTTGGGCTTTTCCTTTCCTAACAACGTAAGATAATGTAAAGAATCATAAAACTTTTTCGCTACTTTATTCAGAACTTTCTCATCCTTTGGTTTAAACGCTTCCGGTTTTTTTGCTCCCTGCACCTTTGCATTCTTATATTCGACAAGAAATAACTTGTCCTTTGTTTCCATAATCCAATCGACATCACTTAGAGAACACTTAGCCGTATGGTATTTTGCATTTATTTCGTCCGTAGCCCACACCGCATTTGACCAATCGATACTGTAATATCCATTTTCCTCCGTAAATATTTTATCCATAGACTATTCCCCCAAATCATAGATTTCATCTAACAACGCATCAAACGATTCAATAATAAGATTATTTTTCAGTTCACCAAACTTTTTTGCTGATGAATACTCAACAATTTCATCCACACGTCTAAAAGAATGAAACATAAGCGAATTATTCTCTTTTCTTCTTGTTTCAAAATACTTTGCAAGCATATAATCATGTGTAGAAATAAAAATCTGAACCCCGCTTTTCTGCAATTCATACAGCAATTCTACTATGACTGACAAATAGGCGGGATTAATATTTGCCTCCGGCTCATCCCAAAAAAGAACTGAACCTTTCTCCAAGGTTCCATTTTTAACAAGTTGCCATAACAATGCCATCTTGCGAACCCCTTCAGCAACCAGGTTAAATTCCTGCTTCGAATTCCCCTTTTTCAAATA
>ERZ825670.4883-NODE-4883-length-10027-cov-31.856398_pt1 | contig 10027 bp, 6 predicted proteins | sample MGYA00519929_ERZ825670 | MGnify/ENA primary metagenome ERZ825670 (study PRJEB31778, sample SAMEA3449207) | human gut metagenome | biome: human gut; feature: human-associated habitat; material: faeces | place: United Kingdom | collected 2010/2012 ...
TAGTATAAGCCTCAATGTTTATTAAAGTATCATCCGCTACATGTAGTAGTAAATCAACAATCATTTTCTTATTACTATGTTGTTCAATAGGAAGCTCGGTATCAACAAAATAAGCCTTCTCAATATCATTTGGATCAATACCAAGTAAGTTAACAATAATTGTATTGATAAACTTGGGAAATGTTTTACAAACAGTTTTAAATGGACCATCATATATCATGGGAATTTGAAAATCCGGGTTATTTTTCTTGATATCCACTAGACTAGTTGAAATATCATGAACTTTGTTTTTGTTTATTGTCTTTTGCATATTTTCTTCTCCTTTCCATGTTGCATTCTAATAAATTTTTTGCCATTTTCCCACCTCCTTCCTAAGAGGGCTTAAATACCCCCCTCTAATAATATTTATTACCGGTCAAGTGCCGATTTTCTTTTTTTCAGGCAAACTTTTTCAAAAAAATGCCAAAAAATATCAAATTTTACATAAATTTGACATAAAATAAACAAAAAAGACACATTTCGTGTCTTAAATATCTTTTGTAAACTCAAGTAATTTTAAGAATACTCTAACAAACTTATCTTCTAATCCTTTTCGTCTAAGTCTTTTAATAGCAATTCTTTTATCACTATAATCTTTGTCACTAAACATAATCTTTCCTAAAATATCTTTTAAAGTTGTCGTTATTGGAATATCAGCAATAATTGAATCAATATCTTCATTAATAATTCTAACCGCATCAATTTCAATATCATTTCCCTTACAATTTATCGTTAATTGTCTTACCGTTGAAACATCCTTAACCTCTATAACAAAATCATTATCTTCAATATAAGATTCATATGAAATAGCATCAGCTTCCAACATAACTACAACATCGCTAGCTTTCTTAGTATTTCTAAATCTTATCTTATAATTTCTTGTTTCTGGTATAATGCCACTCTTGCCTTCAAAAGGTCTTATAATTAACGTATAGTTATTTTGTAAATAATTATAATCAAATCTCGTTACTATATAATATCCATCCTTATATAACGAACTAACCCCATCATCTTCATATAAATTATAAATATTATTCTTGCCAGGAAACACATGAACTTCTAACGACTTAGGAGCATTAGTAGCATTAATATTATCTTCTAAATCATTTAAGATAATAATTGACCCACTCTTAGCAAATACGGGATAATCTTCATCTTTAAAGAACATAACATATCTTTTATTACCAATATATTTCTTACCAGTCTTAAAATCATACCACGTACCTTCTGGCAAATAAATTTGCTCAATCGCTCTATTCATGATTAAATCTTTTGGTTTCGTAATCGGAGCCACTAAAAGCTCACTACCAAAATAATATTCATTACAATACAATACTTCATCATATATTTCAGGAACTTTATAATACAAAGGTTGAACTACTGGAGTTCCTATTTTATGATACTTATACCCTTCAGCATACAAATAACTTACTAACCTAGCTCTTAACGTACAATAATCTTTAACAATTGTAAATGTTTTTAAATCCCAACGCCAAGGTTCTCTCTTATAATAATGTCCCTTCGTACTAGCAAATCTAAATATTGGTTGAAAACATCCTAACTCCACATATCTTAAGTAAAGTTCTTGATCTTCCATTCCCTCTTTAAATCCCCCAATATCATGACTATACCAAGTAAGTCCTAAATTAGCAGCGCGACTTGTAAGTTCTGGAATTTTTTTCAAAGTTTCCCAACTAACTACTGTCTCCCCACTAAAGTAAATAGGATAACTAGCCGGTGCATTTCCACTAATTCTTGATAATTCTAACCCACGATTATTATTAAACTTTTTAAAATCATTAATATGATAATAATTAAGCGCTGTAAGTTGATTACTATCTCTTGTTAAATAATCAATAAAGAAAAAATCTGCTCCATCATTATATAAAGGATTAATTAACTTATCTAAATATGCACTAATAAACTTCTTATCAAATGCATTAAAAGGTATGGTTTGATTATCGGTAATCCCAAGTTCACTTGCAAACTCTTGGAACTTAAACTCATGTGGATGTATTCCTTCACTAGGATTAATCTTCAACCCCAGTCTTATCCCTCTATCATGTAGATAATCACTAAACTCTTTAGGATTAGGAAATAAATCTCTATCAAAAGTAAAGCCACTAACGTACTTCTTATCGTCATTCTTATCTTTTATATGCCAATACTCTCCTAGTAATATTGTACTAACTGGTATTTCATACTTATTAAAGTTAAAAACTAAATCTTTAATACTATCAAAATCATATCTTTGATCTTTATACCACCATATACCAAGAGCATATTTAGGTATTAAAGGGGGATTACCTATCAAAGTAAAATAATCTTTTAAACATTCACCAAAGTCTCTACGATATAAGAACACATAAGTATCTATTCTCTTCTTTTCTGGAACACTTAAATATCCCTCATTATCAATAATCAAACTACTAGAGTCATCTATAGATACAAAACCATCCGTTGAATATAACCCTTTTCGTTTTACAAAAACATCTCTTGCTCTTATCTTATCCAACTTAGTATTTTTATTCTTAGACTTAGTTTTATCATTCTCACTTAGTATTTGTTCAGCCTTACTAATATAAACTTCTTTTGTATCAATATTTTCTACAACACTACCAAAATTACGAGCTTCATCATGTTTAAAATACCAAACCTTATCCGTATCTAAAAGATTAATTCTAAGGTTAGAATCCGGTGCAAAAGTAGACCCCACAAAAGGTTTTTCTTTCAAATATTGTAAACGATAATGCTTCGTTGTAATAACTAAAAACTTATTATCTTCTTGAACATCAAATTCAATTAAAGGAAAGTTTCTATTCTTAACTAACTCTGTATAATTATCAAAAAATATTCCTGCTTCATCATATTCTAATCTAATTAAAATATCACTAAGTATTGTAATACGATATTTTTCTCCCTTAAATACCGCCTTAGGGTTACTAAATTTATTTTGATTATCTAACTTAAAATGTGTGCCTAAAGTACTCATCATACCCCTCTACTTTCTATTTACAAGTATATCAAAATTAGATAGAATAATCAAGGAAGTGATTCTATGTTTAAATACTCTTTAGACAATAAAAGATATCATACATTAAACTATTATTATCGAAATAAATATGGTAAGAAAGTTTTTAAAGTTTCTCTTAATGCTAACTTTAGTTGTCCTAATAAAATAAATGGTAATGGTTGTATTTTTTGTTCTAAATTAGGTAGTGGGGACTTTGCTGGTAATGTTTCTAAAGACTTAATAACTCAGTTTAACGAGGTTAAAGAGATTATGGAACATAAGTGGCCAGATGCTTATTATATTGGTTACTTTCAAGCTAATACAAATACCTATGCCCCAGTTAATATCTTAAAAACCAAGTTTGAACCTATCTTAAAAATGCCTAACTTAGTTGGATTATCTATTGCTACCCGTAGTGATTGTATTAACGAAGAATGTCTAGACTATCTTAAAGACTTAAATACGAGAACAAATCTTACTATCGAACTTGGTCTTCAATCAATGTATGATGAAACACTAAAATATATCAATCGAGGTCATAATTTAAATAACTTTATTACTTGTGTTAAAAAATTAAAAGAAAGTAATATCAAAGTTGTTGTCCATATCATTAACGGTCTTCCAGGGGAAACTAAAGAAATGATGATTAATACAGTTAAGTTTCTTAATGATTTAGATATTGATGGTATTAAAATTCATATGTTGCATGTAATTAAAAACACCCCACTAGCTGATATCTATCTTGCAAGACCCTTTCCCATTCTAACTAAAGATGAATATATTGATATCGTTGTCTCGCAGTTAGAAGTATTAAAACCGGAAATTGTTATTCATCGTCTTACTGGGGATCCTAAAAAAGAAGATTTAATCGCACCTGACTGGATTCTAAAAAAATTTGTAGTTCTAAATGACATTGATAAAGAAATGAAAAGAAGAGATACTTACCAAGGTAGTAAGATCTCTTCTTAATTATTATTTAAATTTACTATTCTTCACAATAGTATTTTTTTAAGCCCTATTTTACATTTTGGCTGAGTTTTATTTTACATTTTGGCTAAAATTAAAAAGACTCACCACACAAGATGAATCTTTCTACTTCGGCCACTTAGTTCTTTTATCGATAAACTTCTTTAATTCTAATTTTTGTGTCTCTTGAGCTTTTATTGGACTTCCACTATAAATAAGTAAGTCATCATAAAATTTAGACAATCTTATTTTTCTTAAAGCCATAATTTTACAATGATTAACCCATTGTCTTGAAATATGTAAATGCTCTGCTACTTCATCTTCACTATAAACATAACCATCTAACCCATAAAGCATTCTAAGGATCATAATCTCATTATCCTTCAAACATACTTTTTTAAATAAATTACTAAGTACTTCTGACATTTCTTTTTGTTCTATATGTTCAAATATCTCTTCCTCATATGTAGGTATACTAACATTTTCTAAATCATCTACATCCTTAGTCTTTTCATAATGAAATATAATGTTATCCATAGCTGTCTTACTTTTACGCATTATTTTCATTAACTCTAAAGTACTAGGCATTCTACCATATTTATAATTAAACTCATCACATATTTTTCTATATTTATTAATATCTTGATACATCAATTTAGGTAGTCTATATGGCCTACTATTTACATTAATATACTCTTGAATATAAAATCTTATCCAGTTAGTTGCATATGTTAAAAATCTATTACCACTTCTTACATCATAATGACTAGCGGCATACAATAACCCCTCATTACCAGCTTGAACTAAATCTTCCTTAAAATCTTCACTAAAATTATATTTACTAACTATCTTAATAACATATCTTAAATTATGAGCAACTAGCTCATTACGAGCATTACTATCTCCTTCAAGTATTCTATATCCAAGTTTCTGTTCTTCTTCCTTAGTTAAAACATCATAGTCTTCATCTTTTATTTCTTGCATATATAAACTATTCATGTTTATCACTCTTTTTAGAAACATCATACCCCATTTTTCTAGCAATTTTCTTATGTTGTTTAACTAAATTTCTTTGCATTTTATCAATATTTTCTGCTGCCTCATCTGGTGCATCTAAATACGCTGCATATTCTTTAATTTCTTGACATAGCCTCAACTTTATTATCGCATTATTAGTTAATTGTTGTACTCTTTGTTTAGATGTATTCATTATTTTAGCAATCTCTATATAAGTATGTTCCCTACAACCAATTCCTAATCTTAAACATAAAGCTTTATACTCAGGCTCACTAATATCACACTTATCTTTTAGTCCCAATAACTTTTCTTTCAATTCTTTTTTCTCTAAGGCATTATAATCTATATCCATAGGAATATCTTCTAAACTATTATCTCTTTCTAAAATTTTTCTAACCTTTTTAATATCTTCCATACTAAGATCAGTATTAAATAATATTTCTTCATCTGTTGGATTTACCCCGTACTTATTATAATAAGTAATTACATATGATTGATAAGGTATAATCAAGTTAATTGTATGATAAGGTACATTCATTATTTTATAAAGATTTCTTTTAATATAAGCTTCAATATACCAACTAGCATAGGTAGAAAACCTATATCCTTTAGTAACATCAAAACTTCTAGCAGCTTCCATAAGCCCCATATTACCCTCTTGAATTAAATCTAGAGTATCTATCTTACTACCAGCGTATTTTTTTACTCGCTGAAGTACTAATTTTAAGTTAGATTTAACCAACGTATTAACAGCTTCTTTATCCCCATTTAATATTCTATAACCTAAATCTTGTTCTTCTTCTAAAGTTAAATTCTTCCGATAATTAATTTCATTTAAATACTGATAATAACTATCTTGTTCCTTAGGAATACGTAAACTATCTAGATCAACGCTTTCTAATATCTTATCCCATAACATTGCAAAATTAGAATTTTTAAAGGCTTTATCTAATCTCTTCCCCGGCTTACGATAATTTAAAATAGCCATATTTTCCATCAATACATTTATAATATAATTTTTCTTATATAATCTTTCTACATCATATTCTGTTAAACTATAATTAATAAACTTTAAAAACGTTAATAGCTTATATACTTGATTTAATATAAATTCTGTTTTTCTAACATCAATATTCATATTTACATTTATAAACTTATCAAATAATTCTATTCTTTTTTCATCATCTTTTATAGTACTATCTAAGTACCATCTAATATTCTTTCTAAGTAAAGCATCAAATTCTCTTTTATTACTACTAGGATACATCTCACTATTAGTTTTATCTTCTAAGTATTTATATTCTTCATAATCTAAGTAATTATAAGTTTCATATCTAACCATTACCTATCCCTCTTTCTCTTTCTTTTAAGTTCTATTTTTTCTCTTTCTATTCTTAATTTTTCTAAAGATTCTTTAGGATTATCTAAGTATTCGCTTAACTTTTCTGTTTCCCTACATAATCTTACTTTCTTTAAAGCCGAGATTGCTATTTGTTGTACTCTTTGTAGTCTTATATTAAGTACATTAGCTATTTCTTGGTATGTATAAATATCTTTATAATAACCATTTCTCGCTTTTAGAATAAAAATCTCTCTCTCACTTAATTTAGCTTTTATAAATAATTTATCTAAGTCTTTTCTTAAATAATCTTTTACATAATTATATTCTTCTTCGTATTTTACATCATTATTTTCATCATCTAACTCTACTGGTACACTAATACATCTTTTTATTACTTCTATATCTTCTATTGATACTTTTAAATACTTAGCCATCACTTTATCATTAATTACTATATTACTATTTTCTAGTTCTTTTAATACTTTCTTATATTGTCTTACTAAGTCTTTCATCCCAGTACTTAAAGTTAGGACACTATTTTTAGTTTCAATATAATCATTAATAGATTTTCTAATCCACCAAGTAGCATAACTTAAGAATGCATTTCCCAATCTTACATCGTATTTATATGTTGCATACACTAATCCTTTATTACCCTCTTGAATTATTTCTTCTATTGGATAGCCCAAGTTTGCATATGCATACGCTAATTTTACTACGTATCTTAGATTAGCTTCAATTAATCTTTTTCTAGCATTATTATCTCCATTTAAAATGGCATACCCTAATTCTTGTTCTTCTTCCTTAGTTAGTATCTTACTATTTAAATTTCTTATATCAATCATATATTGATTAAATGTCGTTACTTCTTCCATATATCAAAACCCCTTTAAGTAATTGTCTATTATAGCATATATTTATTTTTTGTAAAGTACTAACCACATTGTTCCATTATAAAAAGCATGTATCATCTACATACTTTATCCTATATATGTTATTTTGGCGTAACCATTACCAGTATTGCCCTTCATTGTTCCGGTTCCATCATGAGTTGGCATTCCCGTATAAGAGCCTTTTTCAGTAGTCCATTTATATCCTTCACCATCTATCATAACAGTATCTGTAAAATATAGTCCGGAATAATGGATACTTTGCCCAGTATGAATTATATTGTTTTCTGTGCTTTCTTCTTTTATAGCGTCGCAGCCTTCATGTCCTGAAATAAACGATGACCCACCACCAGCATTTGCCGCATAGCCACCTTCACCACCATAATAACCACCACCACCGACGGTAGTTGACCTATTTCCGATGCCAAAAAATCTTGAAGTTTGTGCACCTCCAGTACCTATGATATACTTTAAATCAGAATCAAATCCAATTCCAGAACCACCTATTAAACCACCGCCAGTGCCGCCATTTCCCCGATAGGAAGAGCCTCCGCCACCGCCAGCAATCATTATTCTAGAACTTAACCCTGCAAAATCATACCAATTACTAGTTGAAGCCAATCTTATATCAGTTGCACCACCGCCAGAACAGCTTCCTTCCTTACTACCATTAAAAGAGTTATTTGGGTTATTAACATAGCACATAGCACTAATAAAGTTGGGATGTTCACCAATATAAATATATAATTTTTGATTTTTTTCAAGTCTAATTAATCCAGAAGTATAGCCGCCTAAACCGCCCAAATCAGTAGTTTCATTGAACCCATCGCTACCTTGGGCTCCCCATAATTCTATTTTATATTTACCAGCAGCTGGTACAGTGAATACTTGTTCAGTCCCTGTATAATCAAAATCAACAGTCTTAGTTGGAGTTGCAACAACTACAACCTTAGATCTAAAAGACTTATTCATCGCATCAGTAGTCATTGGTGTTGCTTCATCCATCCAAAGTCTTAAAGAATAATTTATACTAGCATTTGGTCCTAAACTTCCAGTAGCTAGCACTCTAGATTCAACTGAACTATCATAATAATTATCCGTAGAACTTAAAGTAGCCATATTAACATAACTCTTATCATTAATCATGGTCATAATATATTTAGATGCTAAAGTACTACCCTCTAACTCTTCTAAATTAAGACTATAAGCCATCATAGAGTTACAAGTATTATTAACAGTAAAAGTATAAGGAGTTAAATTCTTACCTTCTTCATTCATAATAGGTATTTGTTTTTCTAACTTTATTACATTTTCTTCATTAGAAATAGAAAGGTTTAAACAAGAAGACTTAACAATATTCTTATTAGTTTGAGAAACACTTACCATATAATAAGCATAACTAACACCCACTAATAAAGAAAGGATAAGTAATATCCCCAAAACACTTAAAATAATCTTTTTACTTGTACTTATATGTCCCATAGTATCCTCATATTTCTATCTTTATTATGATCAAATAAAAAGTATTTAAACATAATTCTTATATGACATATCATGTCATAGTATCAATACAATTGTAGCACCCCAATACCGCATTTTCATCTAAGCATAACTATTTAGTTATATGAAAAGTCTACTCTCACTATGCCTTAACAAATTATATTTTAATATACAAATATCAAGAAAAAAAGTCTAAATTCCATTGTGTTTGGAATTTAGGCTTTTGTGGCGGTCGGCTAATGCCGACTACCCCCAGTCGCCCTTCGCCTGTAATCAAAGGGCTTTGGGCTCCTCCGTTCTCATATTTTTCTTTTCTTTATCTATTCTTGTTCGTTTATGAGCTCTACTCTTGAAGAGTGACGTTTCACGGCTGCTAAAGGGCCCCAAGCACAACACGGAAGGAAAGGTTATCGCTGCTATTGCCATCGTGACAGGTCGAGCTGAACACCCCAGCATCAGTGCCAAAGTCGTAAAATCCACCACGAAAAACCCAAGGGAGAGACGAGTAGACAGAATAACTCCAATCCCCATACCAAGCATTTCCACCTGTAGATTTAGTTTTTAACGTTTCTTTTGTAGCATCTCCTAAATGATATTTCGTAAAATCACTATTTGAGTCAGTTCCAGTATATTTATCATAATATTTGGCTTCCGGCATTGAACTAAATCCTGCACTGCTTATTGTATCATTATAGTTTCCCATAACATATTCATCTGCACCACCAGACATATCATAAATTCCATAAATGTTACCGGTAGTTGATGCATTTACACCAGTTGCTGTATTCCATGCATTACATGTTGAGGCAGAACTTGCACTTACACTAGATCCAGCGCAACCAGTAGTATAATTTTCATTATTATTTATCCATACTTCACATCCTGAAGATATACAAGTTGAAGCATTTGCATATCTTCCATATATTGATGATGATAGATACGCTACTGCTCCCCATTCCATATTCTTCATCATATGAGAGTCATCATTTATAGATGTTCCATATGTACTTGCTAATGTTGTTGTCATTAATCTTGAAGTATTAAATTGTGCACTTACATTCATACTTCTTAATGAACTTGCATTAGGTACAATTTTAGGCAATGTGGAAGTATTTGAAGTTTCAAACTTACCTACCCAGATACCTGCTAATTCTTTATCACCAAATGTGAATGCTGGATGTGTTAACCATTCACCATTTTTAGTTCCAGTTGATTTAGCTGTAGTTTTACTTTCAAAAGCTATATTTATAGCTTGAGGAT
>ERZ825670.4889-NODE-4889-length-10011-cov-3.851245_pt1 | contig 10011 bp, 13 predicted proteins | sample MGYA00519929_ERZ825670 | MGnify/ENA primary metagenome ERZ825670 (study PRJEB31778, sample SAMEA3449207) | human gut metagenome | biome: human gut; feature: human-associated habitat; material: faeces | place: United Kingdom | collected 2010/2012 ...
TTTTTAAAAATTTTCTACATTTTTTATTATACTACACTTTTTTGGTTTTGTCTACATAAAAAGTTAATTTTTTCTATTTTTTTGTTGAAATACAGCCATATTTATTATATTTTTATAAATTATGCAATTCTTTAACTATAAAAATTGCTAATTTATTGTATATTTTTTTATTATTCTCTTTGCTTATTTTTATTTCTTTTTCTTGTGTGTCTATTATCTCTCCATTTATTTTTTCAATATATCTTTGTAAACATACTATTATTTTTTCTTCTTTTACACTTGATATAGTTATTGTTGCTTTTGTATTAAAACCAAATGTTATTATCTTTATTGGTTTTTCTATATTTATTTCTTCCAGGGCAGTTATGTCGATATCTCCATTAAGAAGTAAATATTTTGCTTTTGATATTATTTCCTTCATATATCTATATTCTTCTTCCCCTAAATTTATGTCTTCTAAAATTATTATTTCTTCAAAACCTACATTTTTCACGTTTCTAATCGTATCTTTTGTTATCTTTATAATTTTGCTATCATTTTCTTTTAATTCTTTTTTTATTGCCTGAACATCTCTTGTTTTGGCAATTATTCCAATTAATGGCATACTCGTCTCCTTTGTTGTCATTATTTCCTAAACTTACTTTTTTATACTTTGCTATTTAAATAATGAGCAATTAGATTGAGTCTACCTGAAAGAAAATTACTCCAAACTCTGTGTTCCATTATTATTAATTGTAAAATTGTCTTTATATATTAAATCAGAAACAGTGGTAACCTGAAATCCAGATGACTTGATGTTTTTAATGAGCATATCCAAACTATCAGCAGTATGTTTTGTTCCATTATGGCTTAAAATTATTGAACCTTTATCTAATTTATTTTTAAGTCGATTCCACATTTGCTCTCCTGTTAGTCCTTCATAGTCTAATGTATCTAAATTCCATTGTATTGTGTAATATCCATTTTGTTGTGCTGTTTTTATTACTGTATTATTATATTCACCATATGGTGCTCTATATAAATTTGTCTTATTGCCTGTTATTTTTTCTATTTTATTTACACTTAATTGTATCTCTTTTAAATTTTCTTCTGCTGATAAACTATTTACATGTGGATGTGTATTACTATGGCTCCCAATTTCATGACCAGCCTCATATATTTTTTTTACCGCTTCTGGATATTTGTCAACCCAATCTCCAACCATAAAAAATGTTATATGTACATTATTTTCTTTAAAGTTTCTAATATAATATCTATGTCGTCTGCATTCCAGTAACAATTCCTTTTGTGATAGATTATTCTAAAAATTAAAAGCAGATTTTATCTACTTAACACTATACTGTAAATTTATAATTTATTTTTATATTTTCTTTATTTATGATTTCTATACTATCTATTAAATTAAGTATTATGTTTCTATTAATCTCTTTAAAACTAACTATTTCTTTTATGTATTTCATTAATTCGTTTTCTTTATTATCTTCAAAATCACTTAATTTAATATTTAGCTTTTCTGTTTTTTCTATTAATTCTTGTTTTTCTTTTTTGTAACTTTCCGTAAATGAAACAAATTCTTGTGTATCTAGTAATCCATTTACTCTATCTTCATATGCTGTTTTTATTATTTTTGTTATTTCTTCTATTCTTCTGTTATTATTGGCAATTTTCTTTTGCAACATTTTTTTGTCATTATTAATTTTAGTTTTATCTATTGAATTTATTAGCTTTTCTTTATCTATTTTTTCTTGCAAGATTTTTCTTAAATCTTGCACTACAAATTCATTTAAAATACTCTCCCTCACAGCTATTCTTGTGCAATAGTCTTTTCCGTAACGGTTATACATACTGCAAATTGCTACCCTGTCATTTTTTAGTCCACTTTGAACTTGATATGTATATTTGTTATTACATCGAGGACAATATAAAAGTCCTGCTAATAAATGTTCTGATTTTTCTTTTTTATGTATGTTATGTGCTTTTCTTTTTAATATGTCTTGTGCTAATTCATAAGTTTGATTATCTATAATTGGCTCATGTGCTTTTTCTTTAATTAAATGTTTTGATTTTGGTAATAATCTATATTTTTTTACTTTATAACTTACCATTTCTCCTTGATGTTGAATTAAATCTCCAGTATAAACTTTATTTGTAAGAATCTTTTTTATAGTATTGTGTCCCCACAAACCAGATGTTGTTTTACAATGATAGTTACAACTTTGTTGTTTATACACAGAAGGACAAGGTATTTTTCTCTCATTTAATCTATGTGCTATATATGCTAATCCATTTCCATTTACATATTCATTAAATATATATTTTACTATTTTTGCTGCCTCTTCATCTATTATTAATTTTGTTATATCCTTTGGGTGCTTTTTGTATCCATATGGTGCAAATGCACCTATAAATTCACCTTTTTCTGCTTTTGTTCTTTTTACTGTTCTTACTTTTTTAGATATATCTTTTGCATACATATCATTTACAACAGACATAAATGGTCCAATATCATTATTGCTATTTTTAGAAAATGTATCTATTCCATCATTTACTGCGATATATCTTACATTTTTAGCAGGAAAATATTTTTCTAAATAATAACCTGTATCTATGTAATCTCTTCCTAAACGAGATAAATCTTTGGTTATTACCATATTTATTTTTCCTTGTTCAATATCTTCTTTTAATCTTATAAATGACGGTCTATTAAAGTTTGTACCTGTGAATCCGTCATCTACGTAAATATCTATTACTAACCAATTAGGTTGTTTTGCTACATATTTTGTTAGAAATTCTTTTTGATTTATTATGCTTTCTGAAGTTCCGACTCCCCTCGTCATCTCTTGAGATCCTTAAATAAAGTCCGTACTTTATATGTTTTACTATCTGATGTACTCGTATCTGAATCCATTTGTTCTCCTCCTTAAGCAATAAGTCATTTTTGAATTCTTTGTTTATCGCATTTTAACTCTTCTTTATTTATATCACAAATCTTTTCTTGTATGTAAATTGGTAATAGTATTTCCATCATTTCTTGTAATGTTTTTCCTTCGTGCAAAAAAGTTCTTGTAACATTCATCTTTACCTCTTTCTTTTTAAATGTATATGTTCTGAAATATAATTTATTACCTAATTTTATACTAATAGTTATTGTAAACAATACAAAAAAAGTCTAGCTTTTGACTAAACTTTAATTCTATTTTGTATTATAATTTATTATATAAATCTTCTATACTATACTCAATAAATCTTTCATTGAGCTTATTTTATAATCAGGTTCTTGTAAAGTCTCTTCTTTTTCCTTCCATTTATTATTTATATTTTGTTCAAACCATATAGTCTTTACACCCAATATTTTTACTCCCAACAAATCTTCTAGTAGCTCATCACTTACAAATGCAATTTTATTATATTCTTCTTTTGGAATTTCTTCAAATGCTCTCATATATATTTTTAAATTTGGCTTTCTCTCTTTAACTGCTTCAGAAATAACTATTTTTTGAAAATATTTTTTTATATCTTCTCTTTCTAAAATATATTCTACATTTCTAACTGAATTATTACTTATAATCCCTAAATAATAACTTCTTTCGTGCAATTTGATAATGGTCTCTCTTGTCTCATTATCTAAAATGTGAGATTCTAATAATAACATATCAATTTTTTCTAAGTCTTCTTCAGATATATTTAAAATTAATGATAAATCTTTATATATTTCTTTTTCTGAAATCCTCCCTAACGAATTTAAAATTTGATAATTCTTCCATTTTTTAAATATATCATCCCATCTTAAATTATATTTAGCTAATATCATGTCAATTTCATCATCAACATTTCTGAATTTACTGATTAAAGTATACCCCCAATCAAAAAAGATATATTTATATTTCATGGTTTTCTCTTCCTCCTTTTATCTAATTTGCTCCAAATTCACTAATTCTTCTTTCCTTATTTTATCATATTCTTATAAAAAAACAATGATATTTCTTATAATATCATTGTTTTTCCTTCAATTTGAAATCATTTTAATTTCTATCACAAAAGTAATTGTTACCATGCACAATTCATTGTAAATGCAATCTTATTCTCTTCTGTCTTGACATTATATATTGGCAAATATTTTTGCATTGCAGAAGTAGGTATTGTACTTATATTACCAATATTAGCCACTGCTATCAATATTGCTACTGTTAATATTGATACAGCATACGTTTGAATTTTTTCTTTGTTAAATACTAAAAACATCTTTTACCTCCATATTTTAATACTTAATTTTATGCAGTTCAGATGATTTTATTCTTTTATTTCTTATGAAAGAAATTCAATATTCTATTGAAAATTTTACTAATAAAACTTTCCTCTTTTAAAACCATTAAATTATTATCTATATTAACATTATTTCTATTTTTTCTCTGTTCAAAAATTTCATGAATATTATTTCCCTTAAATTCCTGGCCTATATACTCGTTTTTATCTTTATTACTAAAATTAGCTTTTTCTTCCTCTGTTGCCCAATAGTTTCTATAAATCAAAGACAAAATATTTTCGGTTTCAGGAAGAATTAACTGTTTATCCAATTCCACAGTATTATCAATCTTTGTTTGATACTCTTTATTCATATTACATTCTAAAAAATTAATAAATTTAAAAGGTATCTTTTTCACTAATTCATATTCCGTATTTTGCAAAATCTCATAAACTTCCTTAAATGAATTTTTATACACATTATCTATCATAAGTACAATCACCCTTTGTCTTATTTAACATTTCTTTTATATAATTATACGCATTTTTCACTCTGGTGCCAGAAGTTCTCTCTGCAATTTTTTTGAATTCGTCCCTCTTAAATCTATTTTGCGAAAAGCCTTTTTGACTATTTTTTTCAAATACCTTTGAATCCTTTACAGATTGCCATCTATCCATATAGATTTGTCTATCATTTGAATCTTCCATTATAAGATTTAAAAAACTTCTAGCTTTTTCTTCTTCATTTACATCAGTTCTATAAAATTCATCTAATTTACTTTTGAACTTTTCTGGATTTTCAGTCATTTGTATTGATGTATTAATTAAAGATGCATACAAAAACACATTTTGTTTTATAACCTCAGGATTTAAAGTTCCATTTGCCATCCTAAATTCTATTGTATTTTTTTTATGATTTCCTATATTGGTTAAATTAAGACCTGAATATCTTCTTTCATTCATCTTATATTTACTAGCAAGCATTTTAAATTTTCCAAATTTTTTATATGACACCTTTAACGTTCCTTTTTCTATTTTTTGAAGGATTTTTTTACTACTTGGTGCAGCCATACCATTTCTCCACATTGCAGAAATAAGATGTAAACCTTTAAAATCCTTATTTATAGCTCCTTTTCTAATTGGATCATTTTTGTCATTACACATTTTATATATCAATTCTTCAGATTCAGCATATAGCCTCATAAAATTACTAAATCTCTTTGAATTACTAATTAAACATTCAGAATCAAAATGGACATGTAAACCACATTTCTCATCAGTAACTACTTCTTTTCCGTTTATTCCCAGGGTATTTTTTCATTTGTTCACATATCTCTGATAAATCTTTCCAATCTTGTTCTGAGTCTTTTAATATAGGTGATACTAATTCTGCACCTCCTTGCGAAACTAGCGATTCTTCGTTGCTAGTAGCCATATGCCAATTCTTGCTTGTTATAAATTTAGCACTTTCTCCAGAATATAAGCTATCTTCCCCTTTAGTTTTTACATTAAATGCTTCTAATTCAATTCCAAACCTAAAATCATCTGGTAAACCTAATTTTTCAAATCCTTTTGTGTATCTCATCTTTCTCCTCTCAGTCTTCTGGTGTTCCTTCATCAATGATCTGTTTTATAATTTTATACTGTTCCTCAACATCTTCTACACAATGTATAAAAATTCCATTCATACCTCTCATACTATTATGACTTCTTGTTGAATTAGACCCACTAAATGCATTTGTAGATATCTTTATAGTTCCAATTCCACAAAGCCTTTCTAAAACATTTTGAGACATTGTAACTTCTCTTACATATTTATATTTTAGCTCTTTTCTTTCTCTATTTAAAAATCCGTCTATATACTCTACTCTATTTCCATAAAAATCATACCTTATATTGTCATATTGCATCTTTGAAACTATTAAACTTATAAAAAGATATAATATAAACACTATTAACATTACCACACCAGCAGAGTTTCCCTTGCTATATACCTCATATCCAGCAGTTTGATTAATTTCACTCATTGTCTCCCCATATTGACCTATAAAAGGAAATACTACTACTAAAAAAAATATTGCTCCTGTTCCAATTATCGTCAAAATTTTATATAATAAATTAAACTTAGGTTTAAAAGATAGCTTTAAAAGATTATCTTCTTTTTTATCAATTTGTGATTCCTTATTATTCATAACTGCATTTCCACATTTAGGGCAAAATTTAGTTTGTTCACTAATTTCTGTACCACAATTTTTGCAAAACATGATAATTCCACTCCTCTCATATTTTTAAACTTCTATTATTTTTCTTATTTTACTATAAACTTCATCTACATTTTCTACATCTCTAATAAAAATTCCATTTCCAAACATTTCTGCATTTGTGTGTAAAATAATATTTCCCAAATTAAAGAATTTTTGAAAAAATGTTTGATTCATTCCAACCTCTCTTATGTATTTGTATTTTACTTCTTTTTCTGATACATTTAAAAATGAATCCCTATAAATAACTTTTGTCTTATAAAAGTCATATGAGTATTTATCATATTGTTTTTTGCAAACTGCTACACCTATTCCATAAAATACACCATATAGTATAAATATCACTATTTGAGAAACAAACACAACTAGCCCTAACCCCAATCCGAAAAATATCAAAAATGAAATTAATATCATTAGCATAATGGCCCAATACCAAACTATTGTAGGCATTACTTTATATCCAAATTTATATGTTGGTTTTACATGTAGTTGCACCTCATTGTCCTCTATAGGCCTTTTTTCCATTATTTGTGGGTTTGGACCTTCATTTGAGTTTACCTTAGCTCCACAATTCGTGCAAAATGTTGCACCATTTACTAATTGAGCTCCACATTTTTCACAAAACATAATACTCCCCCTTTCTTCATCAATAATTTGATTATAACCTATTTCGACATCCTTTTCAATCTTAATCCCAAAATAAACTAAAATGTAATCTTATTACGTCTTTGTAATATAATTGTAACAAAAACGTAATAAAAATGTAATACACTTTTATCTCAAAATATTGTATAATGAATTTGACGAAATTTAACACAAAAAAGTGTATTTTGTGAATTAATTGTATTTTATACAATTTTCTATAATTAAAAATGGAGGATACAATGAGCATCGAATCTGATTTACGAAAAGATGGAATTAGAGTAGTTGATATACTTGACACTATGTCTGTAAATCGTATCGCTCACAATATTGCAACAAAGCTTTGTGATACATTTCCTGAACTTTGTTTCAATGAAAGTGACTTATTTACAAAACTTTCTAGGTTAAATATGTATAGAGCCACAATGCCAGAAGGTATGGCAGAAGCTAACTACTTTTATAAAAATACATCTATATATTTTAATGAAAAAATTGCTTTTGATGATTTAGAAGAATTTGCAATTCATGAATGTGTTCACTATATTCAAGAAGTTAAAGATAAAAAAAATAATCTTTTAAGAATGGGATTATGTAATTTTGACAATTTTAAAATCGTTGGTATGGGATTAAATGAAGCTGCAGTTCAATACATCACTTCAAAAGTTATTGGAATAGAAAAAGATTATGTTAAATATTTTGGTATTTCTTTTAGAACCATTAGTCCCTCATATTATCCATTGGAATGTAATTTGATTGAACAAATGGCTTATATTACTGGTGAAGATGTTTTATTTGAGAGTACAATAAATAGTAATGATAATTTCAAAAAGAAATTTGCTGATTTAACATCTCCTAAAATTTTTATGACAATACAAAATGCTATTGATGATATTTTAAATGATGAAGAATCTATTATAAAACTCAATAATAAAATTGCGCGGTGTATCTGACAGAAATAAAAAAATTGATGGAATGTTAAAAAAGATTGATGAATTAAAAAGTGAGATAATGTTAACTTTTATGAGAACTCAAAATCTAATTATTTCAAGTTATTTTAATAAAGCATTTGAAAATATTAGTAATTTGGAAGAAGTCGAAAATTATAGAAGGAAATTATATACTTTTAAAGATTATTTGGGTTGTACTGAAGGATATACATTTTTTAATGATTACTATGTAAATAAAATGGAACAATTAGAAAATAAATATAATGCTTTAGAGAATGGCAATGTTGAAAATGCAATTAAACTTATTACTAAAAAGGAAAGTAAAATAATATCATTTTTTAAGGCTCTAAAAAAATTAATTTTTGGTGAAAAAAATGTTACTGAAAAAATAAATTAATGTTCACTTTAAAGTGAACATTAATTTATTTTATTTTTTCTATAATCTTATTTGCAGCTTCTCTTCCTGAATATGCTGCCCATGCAACAGTTTTTCTAATACCTGCTAAATCTCCACATGCATATATTTTTGAATCTGAAGTTTGGTAATTCTCATCTATTTTAATATTTCCCCATTTATCCAATTTAAGCCCTAATTTTTGAACAAATGTTGCAGGTTCAGAACCTAAAGCCATTACAATATAATCCATACTAATTTTATAATTACTATTTTCAATATTTACTGGTACAAGCCTTGTTTCACTATCTTTTTGAATTAGCTTTGTTTCTATAAGTTCTAATTCCTTAACTTTATCATTTCCTATTATTTTTACAATATTATTTTGAAATAAAAATTTTATGCCTTCATCCATTGCATCTTTAATTTCTTTATTTTCAGCAGGCATTTGTTCTCTAGCTCTTCTATATATTACTGTAACTTCTTTTGCTCCTAGTCTCTTTATCGTTCTAGCACAATCCATAGCAACATTACCTCCACCAATTACAGCAACATCCATTCCTTTATAATTAGGATGTCTATTATATTCTAATAGCTCGTTTCCTCCAAAAACTCCTTGCAATTTTTCTCCTTCCACTCCCATTTTACAAGAAACATTGGCTCCAAATCCTAAAAGTATAGCATCATATTCTTCTTTTAAATCTTCTAAATTTAAATTTTTTCCTAATTCTTGATTATATTTTACCTCTATTCCTAACTCTAAAATGTTATTAATAGTCTTTTTTACTTCTTGTTTTGGTAATCTAAATTCTGGAATTCCATATATTAAAAGACCACCTAAATAACTATATTTTTCATATATAGTAACTTTAATACCGCTTTTGGCCAAAAAAGCACTAGCTGTTAAACCTGATGGTCCACCTCCAATTACAGCAACTCTTTTCTGTTCATTTTCTTTCTTATTTTGATTTATTTGTTTTTCCCAACATTTCTTTAAAGTTACTCCTTTTTCCATAGCTTGTTCAAATACAAATGATTCTAATTTTCCAATTGAAACCGGTTCACCTTTTATCCCTCTTATACATGATCCTTGACATTGCTTGAAATGTGGACATATTTTTCCGCAAACCCCTGGCAATACTGTTGTCTCACTTAAAATCTCATATGCTTTTTCTTAATTTTCTTTTCTACCTTAACCAACGACTTTTCACATTTTGCAATCACCTTATCAATAGCCGACTTAGGTTTGGACAAAGAGGCATTATAAGCCTTCAATGCGGCTATTTTCTCTTTAATGACATCCACCTCTTCCAAAGTCGTTGCACTTTTGACATTCAACGCAATCTCATCACAGAAAGATGCTTCATAACGTCTAACAGCAGATTTGGTAGCCTTGGAAACCTCTCCGCTCGTAAACTTATTCATCAATTTCTTATCAAAGATAACATTAACGAATGTGGCAGGCCCCTCATCATCAGCATTCCAGGCAGTAATATTAATAACTTTATACATTCCTGCAGCCGTC
>ERZ825670.4890-NODE-4890-length-10006-cov-3.326701_pt1 | contig 10006 bp, 7 predicted proteins | sample MGYA00519929_ERZ825670 | MGnify/ENA primary metagenome ERZ825670 (study PRJEB31778, sample SAMEA3449207) | human gut metagenome | biome: human gut; feature: human-associated habitat; material: faeces | place: United Kingdom | collected 2010/2012 ...
GTGGGGCGTCGAGCTCGGCAAGCAGCTTGCCAAGCAGATCACCCCGGCCATCTCCCAGGACGACGACGCCCTCGCCGCCCAGGACGCCTCCACCCAGAGCCTGATCAAGTTCTACCGCAAGAACCGCGAGTTCTGATTCGCTTTGCTCGGTCAGAATTCGTGATTCGCGCGACCGCGGCTGTGCTGTCTGGTGGGCAGTCTGGCGACTGCCCACGTCGCGAGTTCTGATTCGTTCCTCTGGTGCCCCCTCGGGTGAGAGGAGCTGTCAGTGTAGCTGACTGAGGGAGTCTCTCTCACGACTAGTGCCCGACATCTTCGGATGCCGGGCACTTTGCATATACGGATTGCTGTCAGTCAGATGAGTCGAACATGGTCATATTCCGCTTCGGCATCTGTTTGCAGGCATAAAGGCACTATCTAGCCAACTCACGTGGCTGATTCGCTTATTCGCCCTTATTCGCCTCATCCAGGCTCAGCAGATCGTCATCGGCATCGTAATCGAAGAGTTCGCCGTAACGGCCCCACTCCACGGCGATGGCGAACTGCTGATGCGCCTCGTCGTTGGCGTAACGGGCGCGCAGCAGGTCCAGCATGAGCTCGCCGCGGAGCTTGCCTTCCGCAGACTTCCGCAGTGCATGCTCAATGTTGTGCACCAGCGGCGCGTGTTCCATCGCCAGTGAGGCGAACACCTGCTTGGCGCGCAGAATGTCCGCCTTATGCCAGGAGTCGCCCGCCTCGGTGATTTGCACATGGCCGTCGCGTACCACGATGACGCGCAGCATCGTACCGGCATCCACCAGCGGGAACAGGTCGTCCACCTCGAACGAAAGAGCCGAGGCCAAATCTGCCAAGTCGATGCCGTGAGGATGCTCGGCAACCACATCCAGCAGACCGGCAAGCCCGCCCGGCGTGGCGTTGGGCAGCGGATGCTCCTTGATTTTCTCGATGGTCTTGGCGGGCTGAAGGTCTGATGCGTCCGTGACAGATGCGTCCGTGACAGATGCGTTCGTGAGCGATGCCGATGGCGATAGAGCCTCGGCTTGTTGCGTAGGCTGCGAGGCCTGTCCGGTCAAAATCGCGTACAGTCGGTCCACCATCGCCTCGAATTCGACACTGTGACGGTCGCGCGGGCGCTGCAGATCAACCCGCACATCGGCAATCAGATGCCCCGGGTGCGAGCCCAACACCACCACTCGGTCGGCCATCTCCACGGCTTCCTCGATGTTATGTGTGACCATAAGCACCGACTTGATGCTGCGCTGTTCGCTCGACCACAGCTTGAGCACTTCCTGACGCAGGTTTTCGGCGGTCAGCACGTCCAGGGCGGAGAACGGCTCATCCATGAACAGCGCGTCCGGCCGCAGCACCAAGGCGCGTGCAATGCCCACGCGCTGCCTCATGCCGCCAGACAGTTCCTTCGGATACGCCGATTCGAAGCCGTCCAGGCCGATCATGTCGATGGCGTCCAGAGCCAGTTTGGTGCGTTCCGCACGTGGTACGCCGCGCGCCTTCAGACCGAGTTCCACATTGTCTTGCACGGTGAGCCACGGCATCAGCGCGAAGGTCTGGAACACGAGTGCGATGCCGGGATTCGGGCCGGTCAGGGCCTTGCCGCGATACTTGACCGTGCCGCTGGTCGGCTTGACCAGTCCGGCCAGCGCACGCAGGAATGTGGACTTGCCGGCACCCGAACGGCCCAGAATGGCCACGATCTCGCCCTCGTACAGGTTGAACGAGATGTTGTCGAACACGGTGAGTTCGGTGCCGTTGTCGGCCGTGAAGCGCTGGCCGACGTGCTGGGCTTCGATGATGGTGTTCTGCGGGGTCACCGCCCGCAGCGAACGAATGGTTTCCATTGCAACAGTCATATTATTCTCCTTAAGTCTTTAGTTCAGTGCGAAACGGCGCTCGGCCATGCGCTGCAGCGGGTTCCAGAACAGGCGGTTGACGGCCACCACGAACACGCTCATCACGGTCACGCCGATGATGGTCCTCACGGTGTTGCCGCTTTCGGTGGCCTCGGCGATATACGCGCCCAAGCCGGAGGCGGTCAGCGTATGCCGTCCATAACTTACGATTTCCGAGACAATCGAGGCATTCCACGCCCCACCGGCCGCCGTAATGCCGCCCGTGACCCACGAGCCGAATACCGCCGGCAAAATCAAATCGCGCCACCGCTGCCAGCGCCCCAGCTGGAAGCTGCGCGTCATCTCACGCAGATCGTCGGGAATCTGGCTGGCCCCGGCGATCACATTGAACAGGATGTACCACTGTGTGCCCAACGCCATCAGCAGAATACTGCCCCAGTTGATATCCACACTGCACGCCACGAACCACAGCGTGACGAACGGGAACGTGAAGTTCGAGGGGAAGCTGGCCAGCACCTGCACAATCGGCTGCATAAACCGCGAAACGCGCGGATTCATGCCAATCATCGCGCCAATCGGCACCCAAATCACCGAGCAGGCGAGCGTGAGCAGCGCCACGCGCAGGAACGTCACCATGCCCAACACGAACGCCTGCCCGAGCTCGCCGAATCCCGCATCGCGATGAATCACCAGCATAAGCTGCACCAGTCCGAACGCACACGCTGCCAACACCAGTACTGTGAATACCACGTCAAGCGCGCGGCTGCGTGCGGACTTCACGTCCGCCGCCCAACGTCCACCGGTCCGACCCAACGGGCGGGTCAGCGTGTCGAACAGGTCGTCGACAGGCCTGAACAGCCAGGCCACCATCTCATCGATATGTGACTGACGAATGATGGTCAGCACCACACTGGTCTTGCGCACCGCCGACTCGCTTTGCGTAATGCGGAACTTCTCCGCCCACGCGGTCAGCGGCTTCCACAGCAGTACGTCGATAAGCAGCACCACCAGCACCATCGTCACGATGGCCCAGCAGATGGCCGCGAGATTCTCCTCGGCCGCCGCCTGTGCCACGAAGCTGCCGATGCCGGGCAACGCATAGGTGCGATTGTTCACCGAGATCATCTCGGAGGCGGTCAGGAAGAACCATCCGCCGCCTACGCTCATCATGCAGTTCCACAGCAGCGGAATCATCGCGTTCGGCACGTCCAGTGTCCAGAATCGTTGCCAGCGTGTGAGCTGTAGTGAGCGGGCCGCCTCGTCGAGTTCAGTTGGTTCGCTGGTCAGGGACCGGGTGAACGAGAACGCCATGTTCCAGGCCTGACTGGTGAAGATTGCGAAAATCGACGCGGCCTCCACGCCCAGCATCGAGCCGGGGAACAGCACCATCCAGATGGTGATGGTGGCCGAAAGAAAGCCCAGAATCGGTACCGACTGCAGAATATCCAACAGAGGAATCAGCACGCGGCTCAGGCGGCGGCAGCGCGCGGCCGCCGTGCCGTAGATGAACGTGAACACCAGTGAGAAGAACAGTGCCACGAACATACGGAACACCGAGCGCAGCGCGTAATACGGCAGGTCGGCGAGATTCGTACTGACTTGTGACGGCACTCCTTTCGGGCCGATCGGTTCGCCGATCGCCGGCAGAATCCAAGCGATCAGACCGAACAGCGCCAGAATACCGGCCGCGACCAGTACGTCGGAGGCCAGGCGCACGGCGAATGGTTGGCGGTCGGACGCGGCGGTGGAAGGGTTGCGGGCCGACGCATTTGGACGCGCGCCGACGCGATTGAATGAAAACATGGTCATGAAAAGACCTCCCTATGCATAGGAAAGACGAATTATGCAAGGGTTATCCGGGGAGCCAAGGAACACTACAGGCGAGAGCCCGACTTCCGGATAACGGAATATAAGAAAACATGGTCATCACCACCGCAACTATGACTGTTGCCGGCGGCGGAACTACTGGAATAATCACCGTCCATCGGACTCTCACCTCCTTCAAGCCGTGCGCTGAAACGCCAAATCAATACCATCGTCGGTATCCATGCGACCAGCAGGAGGGGCGGAAAGTATTCGAATCCGCCATCCGTGCTGCCTCGGCCAAACTGATGCGTTAATAACGGAGAGAGACGACGACACGCCGATACTGTCCGCAATAATCCGTAAAATGGTCGATTGCTGTGTCGAGAAGTGGGCCGCCGCATAAGCCCACGTCTCCATGGGTCCAGTCCGAACGGCCGCAAGGCCTGACTTTCGGCGGATCGGCAGGCTTCCCAAGGGCAAACTCGAGGGATAACGAGAACAGGTCAACGCGCGCGATGCGCAATCGCGTGGATGGCCCCAGATCTGTGGCTGATATGCGGCAGCACTGAAGGAAAACAATGGTTAACGCTGTTGAGGCTTTTGACGCCAAGCACATGAAGCCGGCCGAGGAAATCCCGGCCTTCCGTCCCGGCGACACCGTCGACGTGAACGTGAAGATCCAGGAAGGCAACAACTCCCGTATCCAGACCTTCACCGGCGTGGTGATCGCTCGTAAGGGCGCTGGCGTGCGTGAGACCTTCGTGGTCCGCAAGATCAGCTTCGGCACTGGTGTGGAGCGTCGCTTCCCGGTGCACTCCCCGTCCATCGACTCCATCAAGCTCGTGCGTAAGGGCCGTGTGCGCCGCGCCAAGCTGTACTACCTGCGCGCTCTGCGCGGTAAGGCCGCTCGTATTGCCGAGCGCCGCGACAACTCCGCTAAGTGAGTCGATTCGCGGGTGCAATCGTGGGCCTGATGATGCAGGTGCGCGAATAAACCGTGAAATTCAGCCCGGAACCGTTTCGGTTTCGGGCTGTTTTCGTATTTTCCACGTATGATGGACGGGCGCCGGCACCCCTCATATCCGGCAGCATGAATCGCGAGGAGATGGTATGCAGGACGATCAGGATAACGGCGAATTCCCGGTTTCCGACAATCCGGAGAGCAACCAGACCTCGTATGATGACGAGGCCGATGCCCGCGATTCCCGCACGTTCCAAGTCGCCGACCACGGCATCGCCCTGTCCCCGGTTCCCCCGGCACCGGCGCGCCCGGCGCACGCCGCTTCTTCCGCTGGTGCGAATGCCGCGGCAGCATCATCGATGGATGATGACCACTTCACCCTACGCGACTTTTTCCTGTGGTGCGGCGTTCCCGTGCTTATCGTGCTGCTGATTCGCATTTTCGCCGTCGGCTTTTACGAGATTCCTTCGCGCTCGATGATGGACACCATGGTGCCCGGCGATCGCGTGGTGACCAGCAAGCTCACCCCCAAGATCTTCGATCTGCAGCGCGGCGACGTCGTGGTATTCAAAGATCCCAACAACTGGTTGAACGAGGAGCAGAGCAGCGCTCCCGGTGGCGGGTACCTCATCAAGCGACTGATCGGCCTGCCCGGTGACGTGGTCGAATGCAAGGGCGCGGGCCAGCCGGTGACCATCAACGGCGTGGCCATCAATGAGACCTCCTACATTCGCCCCGGCGTGGACCCGAGCGCTTTCCCGTTCTCGGTGACCGTGACCGAGGGCCACGTGTTCGTCATGGGCGACAATCGCGCCAATTCCGCCGACTCCCGCTATCATCAGGATGACGGCGATCGCGGCTTGGTTCCCATCTCCGATGTGGTCGGAGTCGGAATCGCGAAATACTGGCCGCTTGACCGGCTTGGTGCGATTGATGACCACCACGAAGTCTTCAAGGACGTGTCTGACGCTTCCGGCTCGAATTCCTGAGTCTTTTTGAACCGTGTGAGTCTTTGAACTGATTGAGTTCCGGGCCGTCTGAACCCTGAACCATATGAATCCTGGACCGTCTGAATCCTAACCATTGTGAGACGATGGGAGCCGCGCATGATTACCCCGACACTTGACTTGGAACGCAGCCTTGCGGCCCAGGGCTATGACCTTATCGCTGGATTCGATGAAGTCGGCCGCGGCGCGCTCGCCGGTCCGGTGATGGTCGGGTGCGCCGCCATTTGGGCCCGTGATTTGGAGCCGTTGGATGGCGATGATGCCGTCGAACTGTCCGGGCGGACCTACCTCGGCGTGCCGGACGGCGTGGCCGACTCCAAGATGCTCACCGAACATAGGCGCGAGGCGATTTTCGACGAACTGCGCGACTGGTGCGCGGCCTACGCCGTAGGCCAGGCCAGCAACACCGAGATCGACGAATGGGGCATCACCTACGCGCTTGGCGTGGCCGCCCTGCGCGCGCTCAGCCAAGTCGAACGCGAACTTGGCTTACGACTTGGAGGGGAATCGACGATAAAAAAGGCTTCGGGGGAGTCTGCGGGGAAGATTGTGGAAGGTCGTCCGGGAGGCTCCGTAGGAGAATCCATTGGAAATTGCGAGGGAAGCGTTCGCGCTCTGCCCAAAGTCGCCGGAATTCTCGACGGGCCGAGCGATTACATCACCAAGGCGCTCAACACGTTCGACGCGCCGGACGTGCCGATTCCAGCCGACATAACGACCAAAGTCAAAGGCGACCAGCATTGCGCCACCGTCGCCACCGCGGCGGTCATCGCCAAAGTGACCCGAGACCGGCTGATGGTCGACCTCGCGCAAAGCAACCCACGTTACGCCGCCTACGAATGGGCTCATAACAAGGGCTATGGTTCCGCCGCACACCGTGCCGCCATCGCCGAGCACGGGCCGACTCCGCTCCATCGTGTCTCATGGCACCTGACCTGAGCCGCGTGCGACACGATAGTGTGAGCGCTAACGCAAAACTGTTGTGGACGCGCTAAAGTCAGTATTGATTAAGGTACAAGCCTGGCCGTGCACGGATGCCGGCCGCCAGCGGGGAGGTTAGGTAGCATGGTGACCAGCCGCAAGCCAAGCAAACGTCCGTCCATGTTCGAAGTGGCCAAGCTCGCCGGAGTCAGCCACCAAACCGTCTCTCGTGTGATCAATGACTCGCCGGACGTTTCCGACGCCACCCGTGCGCGAGTCCAGGCCGCCATTGACCAACTCGGCTACCGCCCCTCCAACTCCGCGCGCGCACTGGCTTCCCGCCGTTCGCGCACCATAGGGCTGATCGCCGGAGGCCTCAAATTCTTCGGCCCGATTTCCTCCATCTCCTCCATCGAATCCATGGCCCGCGAGCACGGTCTGTTCATGAGCGTGATGATGGTCCACGAGGCCTTGTGCGCGCAGGCCGACTTCGACAACCTGTGCGACACCTTCAACGAGCAGAACGTCGACGCCTTCATCTTCCTGACTCCGACCGACGTGATGTTCGCCGCCGCCTGCCGTGCGCGAGTCACTCAGCCGCGCGTCATCGTCACCGCCACCCACGGCCAAATGACCGTGCGTGAGGGATTGGGCCTTATCTCCACCGAAAACAAGCGTCGCACTGCGCTGGTCGGTATCGACCAGTGGGGTGCAATGGCCAAAGTGGTGGCCTTGCTGGGCGAATACGGGCACAAATCGGCTCTGTATTTTGCCGGTCCCAACGAATGGCGCGACGCCCACACCCGACTGGATGCGTGGCGCAAGCTCGCCGCCTCCCGATCCATCGATTCACAGATCGTGCGCTGCCATACGTGGGATGCCTCTGAGGCGTATGCGCACATGAATCATCTCATTGATGAGTATGGGCGTCGAGGCGCGGCGTTGCCCACCGCGGTCGTCGCCGCGAACGACAATCAGGCCGTTGGCATCATGCGCGCGTTGCATGAGCATGGGCTTCGGATTCCGCAAGACATCAGCGTGGTCGGATTCGACGACATGTCTGGCGTGGATAACATGTACCCACCGCTGACCACCGTGCATCCCGATTTCGAGGGGCTCGGCGTGGCCGCCATGCGAGAGACGCTGCGCTTGCTGGGGGAGGGCGGCGAGCCGACCTTCCTGACCACCCAGCACGGCATGGGGCTGATTCCCGCCGAGGTGCGTGCCCGGCGGTCCTTGGGGCCGGCTCCTCGGCGGTAAATTGGCGCTGTTATCAAACCGTTATGATGCGTGACACGGCATAAGTTGTGTCGAATGCGGGTTGTCGGTACAATGTTTTTTTGGAAATTGTGAGCGCTAACACCCTCCCCAAGGAAGGGGATAACAACGCCGGCGCTCCAAGGCAAAGGAAAGATATGGCAGCAACCGACAACGCGGCCGAGCAGGCCGCCCACATCGCCGAGAAGATTCGCGCTGGCAAGACCACGCTGGGCATCGAATTCGGCTCCACCCGCATCAAGGCCGTCCTCATCGACGACAACTTCCAGACCATCGCCTCCGGCGACTACAGCTGGGCCTCCCACTTGGAGGATGGTCTGTGGAGCTACACCACCGAGGAGATCTGGGGCGGTTTGCAGTCCGCTTACGCCTCCATGGCCAACGACGTCGAGACCGCCTATGGCGAGAAGCTCACGCACGTCGGCCACATCGGCTTCTCCGCCATGATGCACGGTTACCTCGCATTCGACGAGGCCGGCGAACTGCTGGTGCCGTTCCGCACCTGGCAGAACACCAACACCTCCGAAGCTCACAAGAAGCTCTCCGAGCTGTTCCAGTACAACATCCCCGAGCGTTGGTCCATCGCTCACCTGTACCAGGCCGTGCTCAACAAGGAAGAGCACGTCTCCAAGGTGGCTTACTTCACCACACTCGCCGGTTACGTGCACTGGAAGCTCACCGGTAAGAAGGTCCTCGGCGTGGGCGATGCCTCCGGCATGTTCCCGATTGACCCGACCACTCACACTTACGAAACCGCATTCATTGAGAAGTTCGACGCTCTGCCTGAGGTCGCAGCCCAGCCGTGGAAGCTGGAGAACCTGCTTCCTGAGCCGCTCGTGGCCGGCACTCCGGCTGGCGAGCTGACCGAGGAAGGCGCCAAGCTGCTCGATCCGTCCGGTGCCCTGAAGCCCGGCATCGTGCTCGCCCCGCCTGAGGGCGACGCCGGTACTGGCATGGTAGCCACCAACTCCGTGCGCGTACGCACTGGTAACGTCTCCGCCGGCACCTCCATCTTCGCCATGGTGGTTCTGGAGCACAAGCTCAAGGCCCTCCACCCTGAGGTTGACTTGGTCACCACCCCGGCCGGCGATCTGGCCGGTATGAGCCACGCCAACAACTTCACCTCCGACCTCAACGCTTGGGTCGGCCTGTTCGGCCAGTTCGCCAAGGCTATCGGCCAGCCGGTTGACGCCGGTATGCTGTACGGCACCCTGTTCCGCGCGGCCATCGCCGACGACGTGGACGCCAACTGCGGCGGCCTGCTGAACTACCCGTTCCGTTCCGGCGAATTCCTGGCCGGTCTGCCTGAAGGTCGCCCGCTGTTCGCCCGCAGCCCCGAAGCCAACATGACCCTCGGCAACTTCATGCGCGCCCAGCTGTTCTCCGCGTTCTCCCCGGTCAAGATCGGCATGGACGTGATGACCAAGCAGGAGCGCGTGCAGGTCGACTCTCTCGTGGGCCACGGCGGCATCTTCGCCACTCCGAAGGTGGCTCAGAAGATTCTCGCTGCTGCCTTCAACACCCCGATCAAGGTCATGTCCACCGCCGCCGAAGGTGGCGCCTGGGGCATGGCCGTGCTCGCCAACTACCTGTGGAACACCAACGAGGATCACAGCAACCTCGCTGACTTCCTTGACGGTTGCGTGTTCAAGGACGCCCAGTCCACCACTGAGAAGCCGGTGGCTTCCGATGTGGTTGGTTTCGAGGACTTCTTCGCCCGCTTCACCAAGGGCCTGCCCATCGAGCACGCCGCCATCGAAACCATCAACCTCGAAGATAAGTAAGCCTTTCTGACCTCCCTCTATTGAGGGAGGTCCTTGAGATTTTGAAAAAACGTCCATCCATCACAGTGGAAAGGAAAACCAATAATGGCAACTTTGGCTGATTACGGCCCCGAGGTTCGCGCCGAGGTCAAGCAGGTTCGTGAGGTCGTCTCCAACCTGCACCAGCAGCTGATCAAGTGGAACCTGGTCGTGTGGACCGCGGGCAACGTTTCCCAGCGTCTGCACACCGCCGACCTGTTCGTCATCAAGCCCTCCGGCCTGCGCTACGAGTACCTGACCCCGTCCTCCATGGTCGTGTGCGACCTTGACGGCAACGTGGTCGACGGCACCGAAGCCCCGTCCTCGGACACCGCTTCCCACGCCTACATCTACCGCAACATG
>ERZ825670.4892-NODE-4892-length-10001-cov-4.064951_pt1 | contig 10001 bp, 7 predicted proteins | sample MGYA00519929_ERZ825670 | MGnify/ENA primary metagenome ERZ825670 (study PRJEB31778, sample SAMEA3449207) | human gut metagenome | biome: human gut; feature: human-associated habitat; material: faeces | place: United Kingdom | collected 2010/2012 ...
TTTACGATGGCCATGTTGCCATCGGCGGTGCTGGCAAACGGGGCGCCAAAGGTCGAGAAGTCGAGCGGTGCGATGAGGCCCTCGGGCGCATGGGTGACGCCCAGCGGGATACCGGCGATAACGGCGACGATGATGCCGATGAGCAGCGAGCCCGGCACGTTGCGGGAAGCAAGGGCAACCGTCACGACGATGGAGATGATGCCGACGATAAAGGTGGGGGAGGCGATGTCGCCCAGGCCGACGAGCGTACCGGCGCCAGCGGTGATGATGCCGGCATCGCACAGGCCAATCATGGCGATGAACAGGCCCAAGCCAACCGAGATGGCGTGGCGCAGGACCACGGGGATGGCGTCCATGATGGCCTCGCGCAGGCCGCACAGGACGAGCAGCAAGATGACGATACCCTCGAGGAAGATAACGCTCATGGCCACGTGCCAGTCACCGCCGCACATGGTGGTGGCTATGCCCGCGATCATGGCGTTGATGCCCAGACCCGACGCGCAGGCGAGCGGGCGGTTAGCGAAGATGCCCATGCAGATGGTCATGATGCCAGCGCCCAGGCAGGTGGCGCAGGCGAGCGCTCCCGCATCGATGCCGGCGCCCGAGAGCACCGCGGGGTTGACGGCGATGATGTAGGCCATCGCCAGGAATGTTGTCAGTCCAGCGCGAAGCTCGGTCCCGATTGTGGACTTGCGCTCGCTGACGTGAAATAGTTCGTCCATGCATACCCTTTCCTTGTTCGGCCCCGAGTTTAGGCCGATTGACACGAACTCACCCACTATATCGCCTTTGTGAAGTTGGTGTTCCTCACATGTTGATGTTCGGCGGTTTGTAACGGACGGGCGGTATCTTTCGCATGAAATTGTGTAGGTACCGTATACTTAAGCGGTTACAACGACCCCTATGGAGGAACGTATGATTAAAGAGCTCTGCCGCGACGAGGCTATCCTGTCTCAGCGTTGCGAGGTTGCGACTGTCGAGGACGAGTCGGTCGCTCAGGATCTGATTGATACCATCAAGTCGCTCGATGATGCCGGCTGCTTGGCCGCCAACCAGATCGGCGTCACCAAGAAGGTCTGCGTCTATCTGGACGACGCCGGTGAGCCCCACGTGCTTTACAACCCCCGTCTGGTGTTTGGCTTGGGCGCCAGCAAGATGGAGGAGAGCTGCCTGACGCACGAGGAGGTCACCAAGTCCACGCGCTACATCAAGTGCAAGGTCGCCTTTGATCAGATCGTCGACGGCAAGATGAAGGAGTGCCGCCGCGACTACGCGGGCTTTGAGGCACAGATGATCCAGCATATGATCGATCACTGTCTTGGAAAGTTGGTCTAAGGGGACCAAAGCACCGCACTTCGTCTCTTTTGGTCCGGGCGTGACATTGTTGTCATGTCCGGGCTTTTGTGTTTAGCGCCTTTTTGTTTGGTGACAATAACCTTAGCAGGAACGTAAAGCTAGGAGGCGCTATGTGTACGAGCATTCGATTTACCGATAATTCTGGCCACATGTATCTGGGCCGCAACCTCGACTGGAGCTTTGACTACGGCCAACAGGTTCGCGTGATGCCGCGCGGGTTTCACATTCCGTATTCGTTTATCGACGACGCGACAGCGGCGCACGCGGTGATCGGTATGTGCATCGATTACAAGAACTACCCTATGTTCTTCGACTGCGGCAACGATGCGGGCCTCGCCGTGGCGGGTCTCAATTTCCCGGGTTATGCCGAGTATGCCGAGGACCCTGTTGACGGCAAGACCAATATCGCGGCCTATGAGTTTCCCCTGTGGGTGGCAGCGACGTTCTCGACGGTCGATGAGGTCGAGGCCGCGCTGCGCGATACGGTGATTGTCGCCAAATCTGCCGGAGAGGGGCTGGGCGTGTCGCTGCTCCATTGGATTATCGGCGACAGCCAGCGCAGCATCGTGGTCGAGATGATGGCTGACGGCCTGCATGTATACGACGATCCGGTCGACACCCTTGCCAACCAGCCGACCTTCCCGTGGCACATGGAAAACCTGCGCACCTATATCACCGCCACAAGCGATTTTCCGCAGACGGCGACATGGCGTGGCGCCGAGCTCAAGCCCTATGGAGCCGGTGCCGGCATGCGCGGCATTCCGGGCGATTGCTATTCGCCGAGCCGTTTTGTAAAGGCGGCGTACCTCAATGCCAATTACCCGCAAAAGGAGAGCGAGACCGAAAACGTCGTTCGCATGTTCCGCTCGCTCGAGGGCGTGGTGATGATCGAGGGAGCGTCCAGGATGGGCGATGGCAAGTTCGAGAAGACTATCTACACCGGATGCTTTAGCGCGCGCACGGGCAATTATTACTACGCGATGTATGGGGATCCGTCGATTTGCTACGTGAGCCTGATGGATGCCGAGGGCGCGAGCCCCGATAGGCTCGTGGTTCCCGAGCCGCGTCGTTCGTAGCTCACCGGTCCGTTGCGACATAAAACGGCTCCGCACCTTTTATGAGATGCGGAGCCGTTGTCGTCAATGGCTGGTGGCGTGTTAGAAGTTGGCGTCGTTGAGCTGGGTGCTCTCGAGTCCGTCGAGTTGCTGTTGCTCGGGTGTATCGGCGACGCTCTGGAGCAGCTCGGTGGGATCGACGTTCATGCTCTTGCCGGCCTCGTTGCCGTTGACCAAGTCGTCCGAGAAGATGTCGACTTCCATTTCCTCGGCCTCTTCGATCTGGATCTCGAGCGGCACCTGGGTGCGCACGAGTTTGACGGCCGGGCGCATGCGGGCAAAGAGCGGTACGTACTCGATGATGATGGCCGAGTTCTCGAGACCATACCAACGTGCCGGGCTTCCGCAGGCGCGGCGGACGGCATACTTGATGGCCATGACGCGATGGTCGTTGCGGTTGATGTCCGTTTCGGGGGCAAGCATCTTGCGCAGCATGCAAAAACGGAAGTCGCCCACGTTGCCGCGCGTCTCGTAGATGGAGTAGGTGTGGTGCTGCGGCGGCAACTCACCCGAGGCCATCAGGTCGCCAACGATCTGGCGCAGGTAGGCGTTGATGCGCTGATTGACCTTAAAGCCCAGGTCCAAGCGCACGCGGAACAGGAAGTCTGTGCCAAAGGTCTCAACGGAATACTCGTGCGTATAGGGCTCGTCGGTAACGTGTACGTTGATGAACCAATATGCCTTGGCGCGCTTGGGGTGCTTGTCCAGGATGGAATAGAGCACGTCGCGGTCGAGCGTGAGCGGGTCGGGGCTGTTGGTGAGGAACACCAGATTGTCGGCGAGCACGGGGTAGGTCTCGTCATTGCGCAGGCGGTTGAGCTGGTCGATGTACTTGGAGACGGGCAGCAGAATCGTCTGCGTGCGCTCGATGGCGGTGCCGCGACGCCACACATACATAAGGCCGAACAGCAGTGCGGCCAGGAAGATCATGACGTAGCCGCCGTCAAAGAACATGGTGAGGCACGAGGCGAAGAAGCACAGCTCAATGGCACCGAAGAGCAGGGCGAAGACGCAGGCGCCCAGCTTGTGCTTGAGAATGCCAGCGATATAGCTCGTCAAAAGCGTGGTGGTCATAAGCATGGTCACGGTAATGGCGAGGCCGTAGGCGCTTTCCATGCGCTCGGAGTTCTGGAACAGCAGCACGATGAAGATGCAGCCGACCCACATGATGTTGTTGACGAGCGGAATATAGAGTTGACCCTTGGTGTCGCTGGGGTAGTGGATGCGCAGGTGCGGCATAAGGTTGAGGCGCGTTGCCTCGGATACCAGCGAGAATGAGCCGGTGATGAGCGCCTGCGAGGCGATGATGGCCGCCACGGCCGAAAGCACAATGGCAAAGGGGCGCAGGGGCTCGGGAAGCATCATATAGAACGGGTTAACGATATCCATCGCGAGCATCTGGGGGTTGGAGTTGTTGGCGAGCAGCCAAGCGCCCTGACCCAGATAGTTAAGGATGAGGGCCGCCTTAACAAACGGCCAGGATGCGTAGATGTTGGCCTTGCCCACGTGACCCATGTCCGAGTAGAGGGCCTCGGCGCCGGTCGTCGACAGGAAGACGAAGCCGAGCACCATGATGCCCGAGTGGTTGATGGGCGAGAACAGGAACATGATGCCACGGATGGGGTTGAGCGCGCGTAGGATGGACAGGTTGCCGAGCATGTTGAACAGGCCGGCGCCCGCCAGGAACAGGAACCATAGCGTCATAAGCGGGCCGAACAGCTTGCCGATTGACGAGGTGCCGGCGCGCTGCATGGCAAACAGACCGCAGATAATGATGATGGTGATGATGATCACATTGGTCTGACCGTCACCCAATAGTGCGTGGCCCCACTCGATGGTACGCAGGCCCTCAATGGCTGTGGTGACCGTGACCGCGGGGGTGAGGATGCCGTCGGCGAGCAGCGCCGCGCCGCCGATCATGGCGGGGAGAATCAGCCATGGCGCCACCTTGCGCACGAGACTGAACAGGGCGAAGATGCCGCCTTCGTTGTGGTTGTCGGCCTTCATGGCGATTACCACGTACTTGACCGTGGTCACGAGCGTCATGGTCCAGATGACGAGCGAAAGCGCGCCCAGGATCATGTCCTCGCTGACGGTACCGATGCCGCCGTTGTTGGCGACGATTGATTTCATGGTGTACATGGGGCTCGTGCCGATGTCGCCATAGACGACGCCGAGCGTTACGAGCAGCATGCCAGCGGAGAGGGGGATGGCTCCGTGGCCGCCTTGCCCGCGCTGGTCTTGGAGGTTTGCCTCCAGTTTGTTGTGTGCCACGAGGACTCCCTTAGACATCCGGTTATCTGTCTAGGACAGATAATCTTTATGCCGTCTTTATATATACAAGAGCAGTTTGGCACATCGGGTTATTTTAGACAATAATCCTCAGCTGGGGATTATTTATCTACGCAGGTAGCATTCCAAAGCAGGGGCTTTTAAGCACGTACTGTCTGGGCGATGCCAGCCTTGGCGTTTGCGCGTTTGCCGGCGAGTTCGCATAAAATCGCGCCGCCGATGATAAGTGCGGCGCCCATCAGGCGGACCGGTGTTATGGCTTCGCCTAAAAGGACGGCGGAGAACACGACGGCCGAAAGCGGCTCGAGGTAGCCGACGACCGCGACGGTCTGGACGGGCAGCTTGGCGACGGCACTAAAGTAGAGCAGGCAACCGATGCCGGTGTTGACGACGCCGAGCATGACGACGGCGTGCCAATCAATACTGGCGGCGACGCCGGCGGACAGGAACGAGGGAGCGCCCTGCGTGATGAGCGTGAGGACCAGTGCGGTCACAAAGGCGGCGCTCACCTGGAGCGCGGAGTTCTCGAGGCCCTCGATGTGCGGCGCACCCTTGCTGGCGATGACCATCAATGCATAGCAGAAGGCTGAGACGATTCCACAGACGATGCCCGCAATGGGCATATTGCCGCCTAGACCTTGTGCTGCAATGAGAAAAGCACCGCAGGCGACGGCGATAAACCCGGCGATTTTGCCGCCGGTCAGTTTTTCACCAAAGATGAGTGGGGAGAGCGCCATGACAATGATAGGGCCACAGTAGTACAGTAGCGAGGATACGCCGACGCCGATCGTCTGGTAGGCGCGGAACAGAAAAATCCAGCTGGCGCCCAGCGCGGCTCCCGAGAGGAGGAGGGCTGCGGCTTCGCGGGGGCGAGATGGCGCCTGCAACTTATGGCTTTGGGTGATGGCGAGGATGGTGACAAGCGAGAGCGCGCCCAAAAACGTGCGTAGTAGCACGATATCGGAGCTCGGCAGCGCGATGGCAGCGGCGATGATGCCGTTGGAGCCAAACAATAGCAATGCTGCTAAGTACGTAAACAGTCCGTTGTTCATGCGCTGACATCCCCTCTATATCCGAACATGTTCACTATGGGTGAACTGGCTTTAGAAGAAAAGCGAATATAATGCATGGAAAACATGACAAAAACTCATGCAAGGGTGAGGACGTGCCGTGGAGACCAATATCCAAAAGATGCAAGTGCTGCTCGAGACGGTGCGTGCCGGCAGCTTTACGCGTGCTGCAGAGCGCCTGAGCTATTCGCAGTCGGGCGTGAGTCGCATGGTGGCCGATCTTGAGGCCGATTGGGGCTTTAAGGTGCTCGACCGCAGTCGCGAGGGCGTAGTGCTTTCTGCCGACGGGCGGCAGGTCATGCCGGCTGTCGAGGCGCTCTGCGAGGAATTCACTCGCTTGCAGCGACGGGTGGATGAGATGCGTGGGCTCATGCGCGGCAAAATCTGCATCGGTACGTTTTCGAGCGTGGCGACCCACGTGCTGCCGCCGGTGATTGCGCGCTTTCGCGACGATCACCCGGACGTCGATTATGAGTTGCTGATGGGCGATTACTCAGAGATTGAACAATGGGTGTCAGAGGGCCGCTGCGATCTGGGCTTTATCCCGCATGAGCCCCGAGAAAACGGCATGACATCGCTGCCTTTGGTGCGCGACGAGTTAATGGCGGTAGTGCCAACAGGCTCTTTGCTTGCCGCGGCGGAGGTCGTCTCTCTTTCCGATTTGGCCAACGAGCAGTTTATTCTGCTAGAACGCGGCACCGATGATGAGATTACGCCGCTGTTTCGTCGGGCGGGACTGACGGTGCGCTCAAAACTGTCGACCTGGGATGATTATGCGATTATGGCCATGGTCGAGGACGGTCTGGGCGTGAGCATTCTTCCCGCGCTCATCTTGCGCCGCTGTCAGTTCGATGTTGCCGTGCGACCACTCGAGGGACATCCCCATCGGCAGATCAATGCGATATATCGCACGGCTGACGTTTCGCTTGCCGCCGCTCGATTCCTTGAATACCTCTAAACGTGTGCACGTCATTGTCCGCTTTGGGCAAATCTCGGAGTTCGGTACGTTTTCTTATGAAATTGAACTTTCGAATGATGTACGGCGCTATACTGCTTGCTAAATTGAACCTTGGTTCAATTCGTGTTCTATAAATTGAACTTTGCCAGCAAGGAGGTTCTAGTGGCCCAAGAGACGTTTAGCGATCGCCTGCGACAGGCTATGTCCGATCGCGACGTTCGCCAGTCGGACGTGATCCGCGCATCGGAGATGCTCGGCAAAAAACTCGGCAAGAGTCAGATGAGCCAATATGTGAGCGGCAAGACGATCCCGCGGCGCGATGTGGCTGAGCTGCTCGCCCGTATTTTGGAGGTCGATGTTACCTGGCTGCTTGCCGGCGACGCCGATCAAGGCGAGGCATCATCACCCCGCAACGATTCCAAGCCCGAACCCCATCCCTCAGCTCAAATTGCAAGGAGCACCACCATGCGTACTTTTTCTAAATCCACCAAGCTCGATAACGTCCTGTATGACGTGCGCGGTCCCGTCGTCGACGAGGCCGCCCGTATGGAGGACGAGGGCGAGCGCATCCTCAAGCTCAATATCGGTAACCCGGCGCCCTTCGGTTTCCGCACGCCCGATGAGGTCATCAAGGACATGCGCCAGCAGCTGCCCGACTGCGAAGGCTATTCCAATTCGCGCGGCCTGTTCTCCGCGCGCAAGGCGATCATGCAGTATTCGCAGATCAAGGGCCTGCCCAATGTTCAGATGGAGCATATCTACACGGGCAACGGCGTGTCCGAGCTCATTCAGCTTTCGATGAACGCGCTGCTCGACAATGGCGACGAGATTCTGATCCCCAGCCCCGACTATCCGCTCTGGACGGCGTGCGCAACCCTTGCTGGCGGTCATCCCGTACATTATCTGTGCGATGAGCAGGCGGATTGGTATCCCGACCTGGAGGATATGGAGTCCAAGATCACGAGCGCGACCAAAGCCCTCGTCATCATCAACCCCAACAACCCCACGGGTTCTGTCTATCCGCGCGAGGTGCTCGAGGGCATCGTCGAGATTGCACGCAGGCATCAGCTGATGATCTTTGCCGATGAGATCTACGACCGCCTGTGCATGGACGGCTACGAGCACGTCTCGATTGCCTCGCTCGCCCCCGACCTGCCCTGCGTCACCTTTAGCGGCCTTTCCAAGTCGCACATGATCGCGGGCTATCGTATTGGCTGGATGGTGCTTTCGGGCAACCAGCGCTGCATGAGCGACTTCATCATGGGCATTAACATGCTCTCCAACATGCGCCTGTGCTCCAACGTGCCGGCTCAGTCGATTGTCCAGACGGCGCTCGGCGGCCATCAGTCGGTTAACGACTACATCCGCCCCGGCGGTCGTGTCTACGAGCAGCGCAACTTTGTGTATGAGGCGCTCAACAAGATTGACGGCATCTCGGTGGTCAAGCCGCGCGCGGCGTTCTATATCTTCCCCAAGATGGATGTGAAGAAGTTCAACATCACCGATGACGAGCAGTTCGCCCTTGACCTGCTGCACGAGAAGAAGATCCTGATCACGCGCGGCGGCGGCTTCAACTGGGCTGAGCCCGACCACTTCCGTATCGTGTACCTGCCGCGCATGGAAGTGCTCAAAGAGTCGCTCGAAGACCTCGCCGACTTCTTCGATCATTACCGCCAGTCCTAATTAGTTCCGCCGTTCTACCGAACGGCGGACCGCTTGACGCTGCGCGAGCCGCATTCACGCCAATCTGACGTTCAATTTCGAGGGCGCGACCAGAAGGTCAGCGCCCTCTCGTTTTCAAGACTTTAGTCCGCTGGCCGCGCAGCGGCCAGCTTTAAACCACCCGCTACGCGGGTGGAGACAAACGGCTTTACAAAGCCACCCCTCCGACCGATATTGACGATTGTTCAGGCCGTCAAGAATTCGAGTCGAAGGGGTGGTCGCCATGGCCCAGAAGGCCTACAGCCTTTCCCACACGAAGTGGATGTGCAAGTACCACATCGTGTTCACGCCGAAGTATAGGCGCAAAGTGATCTACAACCAAATCAGGAGCGACATAGGGGAGATCCTCAGGAAGCTGTGCGAGTACAAGGGGATCGAGATAATCGAGGGGCACCTGATGCCCGACCACGTGCACGTGCTGCTGGCGATCCCGCCGAAGTACAGCGTCGCGAGCGTCATGGGCTACCTGAAGGGGAAGAGCTCGCTGATGATATTCGACAGGCACGCCAACCTCAAGTACAAGTTCGGCAACAGGAAGTTCTGGGCGGAGGGCTACTACGTGTCCACCGTCGGCCTGAACGAGGCGACGATCGCCAAGTACATCAGGGAGCAGGAGTCCCACGACATCGCGCTGGACAAGCTGAGCGTGAAGGAGTACGAGGACCCCTTCAAGAGGGGGTGATGCTGCCGGTTCGACCGGCGCGCCACGGGTCAAGATGCACTAGGCCTGGACGAAGTCCGGGCCCGCGCCTTTAGACGCGAGCCCGGGGCCCGTGGGTTATACCCTAAGAGCAAACCACCCTTTTTAAGGGTGGTTCTGATTGCACCGCGGGAAAGCGTTTTATTGCACGTTGGGCGGGCTTGCAAACCGTTCGGACGCTAAAACGAACCGACCGTGCCTTCGCGTTGCCGAGGGTGTTCATAAGCGGATAGTATGGGCTTACTTATTACAACGTGCGCCGCGTCTGGGAAGCGCAGTGCCGCTCATTGGGAGGAACAACATGAAAAAGAAGCTGCTGCTTGCACCCCTCATGGCCGTCTTGGTTGCATGTGTGGTCGTGCTTTCCGGCTGTGGAGGTCCTTCGGTTGAGGAACTCATCACCGAGGATCTTACGACTCAGTTTGACGAGGTCAAGAACGGTGGCGACGACTTCCTCTCTGGTCTGGAGGAGGCTTCGGGCGACGAGTTCGAGCAGCTGGGTATCGATCCCAAGGAGTATGCCAAGACCTATCTCGAGGGCTTTGACTACAAGATCGGCGACGTGACGGTCGACGAAGACAAGGGTGTCGCGACCGCCGAGGTCTCCATCACCTGCAAGTCTATGAACAAGATCGTCGAGGACTTCTCCACCCAGTATCAGGAGAAGGTCGCTGCGCTTGACACGGTTCCTTCCGATGACGAGCTGTACAAGATGGCCGGTCAGGTTATGGTCGATGTGACCAAGGCCACCGAGCCCAGGAAGACCACGGTTATCTTCAAGTACACCT
>ERZ825670.4895-NODE-4895-length-9997-cov-2.816636_pt1 | contig 9997 bp, 7 predicted proteins | sample MGYA00519929_ERZ825670 | MGnify/ENA primary metagenome ERZ825670 (study PRJEB31778, sample SAMEA3449207) | human gut metagenome | biome: human gut; feature: human-associated habitat; material: faeces | place: United Kingdom | collected 2010/2012 ...
CCGAGCGCAAGCGCCGCGTGAACGAGATTCTGAGCCGCATGAACATCTCGCACCGCGCCTCGCACTTCCCGCAGCAGCTCTCCGGCGGTCAGCAGCAGCGCGTGGCCATCGCCCGTGCTCTCGCGATGGACCCGCACGTCATGCTATTCGACGAGGCGACGAGCGCACTCGACCCCGAGCTCGTGCGCGATGTCCTGGGTGTCATGAAGGAACTTGCGCGCGGCGGCATGACGATGATCGTGGTCACGCACGAGATGGGCTTCGCCCGCGACGTGGCCGACCGCGTCATCTTTATGGACGGCGGCGTTATCGTCGAAGAGGGTACGCCCGACGAGGGGTTCGATCACCCCAAGAGCGACCGCACGAAGGACTTCCTGGGTCATATCCGCTAGAGGTTGCAATGCGGCGGCTTGGGCGACGAAAGCTCGCACAGGCTGCCGTTTTCTTTTGCGCTTAGAGGCGGACGCGCAAAAGCGAAGCTGCGTATATTAAGGGCGAAGACGGCTTCAAGGAAAGCGCGTCGAGAAGGGCATGTGAGATGAAAACTGAGGCGGAGGCAAGTCGGGCAGAAGCGGGGCGCGGTGCCCTTGCTGCGGTTGGATGTTATCTCCTCTGGGGTTTTTGTCCTCTCTTCTGGGCGTTGCTCGACAATGTGGGCTCCATCGAGATTATCGGGCAGCGAATTGTCTGGTCGCTCGTCCTCACCGTCGTTGCGTGCAAATTCATCCTGAAGGTCGATTTCGTCGGGCTTTTACGAGATGCCCGCGCACGGCGATTCCTTATTCCCTCGGGGCTTCTCATCATGTTGAACTGGAGCCTCTACATCGTTGCTATGGTGACGAACAATGTGGTGGAGGCGTCGCTGGGATACTACATCAACCCGCTCGTATCGATTGTCCTGGGGCTCGTGGTATTCCGCGAGCGTTTGACGCCGTTGCAGATTGCAGCTACGGTACTGTCGGCAGCGGGCGTCATCTACTTCACGGTAAACTACGGCAGTTTTCCCTGGATAGCCCTGGTTCTCGCCTTTACGTTCGGCATATACGGAGCGGTGAAGAAGCGCGGCGGATATCCGGCAGTCCCCACCATTGCGGTCGAGGGAATCGTTGCGCTGCCTTTTGCGATCGTGGCTCTCGTTGCAGTGGCTATTGCTGGTCAAAGCGTGTTTTTCTCGCCGGATATGTCGCTTGAGGCATGGCAGACGCGCGTTCTTTTGGTGCTGACCGGCCCGATTACCGCTGTGCCGCTCATCCTGTTTGCAACCGCAGCGAACAAGACCCCGCTCTCGCTTATCGGGTTCATCCAGTACATCAGCCCGACGATTAGCCTTCTTTCGGGCGTTCTCGTGCTCGGCGAGCCGTTTACCAGCGCGCATGCGGTATGCTTCGCGTGCATCTGGGCTGGTGCAGTGCTCGTCATCGCGGACGCGATTCGCAAGCAGGTTCGCCAGCGGTAGGGGGCGCACAGGTTAAGTCTCGCGCGAATCCAGCTCTGAAAGGTCTGCAGGCTGTCGAATCAGAATTGCAAGCTAATGCCCTCACATTTACAAGTGGAGGCTTGCCATGCCGTGAGCTTTGCTGGCGGGGTTCGCTGCAGTTCAAGTGCATGTACGTTAAGAGGGCGAAAAAGAAGGGATCCCGTTCGTTGTGAACGGGATCCCTTCAATTATTGTGCGGCGGAGTGCGCTGAGAGCGGTTTCGCGTCGAGAACGTTCCTCGCAGCCTTGCGACCTTACGAAAGGCCGAGCAGGGCGGCAAGTGAGGTCATGAAGCTCGACATGTTGCGGTAGCACATGAACAGCGTGATCACGATGAACACGACGCCGCAGATGTTCGCGAACGCATGGTTGCGCCACTTGCCGAGAGCCTTGCCGTTGGCGACATACATCACGAAGAACGCCATGATCGGGAGCAGGATAGCGTTCGCCGCCTGCGCGACCAGAATGAGCTGTGTGGGGCTCTTGCCGAGCGTGACAGCCATAATGCAGCCGAGCACGAGCACGATCATCCAAATAACCTTGAACTTGATGTCCTTGAGCGTCTTGCCCCAGCCGAGCACGCCGTTCACCGCGTAAGCAGCGGAAAGCGGCGCCGTGATGGCGGAGGAGAAGCCGGCGGCCAAAAGGCCGACGCCGATCATAAACGTCGCCCAGGAGCCGAGCAGCGGCTCGAGCGCCATAGCCATGTCCTTGCCGTTGGAAACGGTGATGCCGGTGTTGCCGTAGATGTTCGCGGCAGCGCAGATGAGGATGGCCATGGAGATGATGCCGCCAAGGCCAATGGAGAGCACGGTGTCGAAGCGCGCGTCAGCGATCTGCTCGGGGTCCTTGAAGCGTTCGGCAGCGCCGGAGGCATGCAGGAACAGGTTGTACGGCACGATTGTGGTGCCGATGAGGCCGACGGCGGTGAGGATGCCCTTGGAAGCTTCCTGGCCGGCCGGCAGCTGCGGCGTGAACAGGCCGGCGGCAACCGCGCCCCAATCAACGGGGGAGAACAGGGCGGTCACGAAAAACACGACGCCCATGAACACGACGATGCCCGTAAGAATCTTCTCGACCAGCTTGTAGGAGCCGACCCACATGCAAGGGAAGGCGAGGATGCCGAGCACGATGACGATGGGGATCATCGGCACGTCGAAGACCGCCTGGATGCCCAGGATGCCGCCCGTGATATTGCCGGTTTCATAGGCGGTGTTGCCGATGAAGATCGCGATGATAACAATCACGATTGCAATCCACTTAAGCGCCGGATTCGAAATGCGATCGCGGATGTTCTCACCCAGACCCTCTTGGGTGGCGATGCCGATGCGCGAGGCCATCTCCTGGAAGATGATGGTCGCAACGGTGGCGAACAGGAGGCACCACAGCATCGTGTAGCCGTAGCTTGCACCGGAAACCGTGCACGTGGTAACCGTGCCGGGTCCGACGAAGCCAGCTGCTACAAGCGCGCCAGGGCCGATGTTCTTAAACTTTTGCTTGAGCGAACTTGCCATTTTCCACTCCTTTCATGGGAGTCTCGTCCGTTTGTCGCGACCTGCTTTTCGAGGCGTTGACAAGTGGATATGAAGATTACTCGAATCACTTTAGCAGAATGTAGTGCTTGAGAGTTTTTCAGCTTGGTTAACAAGGTGCGCAAGGCGGAAAATAATGTCCTTTCGGCACGCTTATCGCTCGCTTGCCGGGCGCATCTCGATTCCCGCCTCCGTGAGTGCTCGGCGGATGTCGCGGGCGAACTCGAGCGCGTGGGCGTTGTCGCCGTGCACGCAGATCGTGTCTGCGGCGATGTCGATCGTTTTTCCCGTGACGCTCTCGATAGAACCCTCTTGGATGACGCGAACGACGCGCGCCACGGCGAAGTCCTCGTCGGTGATGGTGGCGTTGTCCTGGGTGCGAGAGACGAGTGTGCCCTCGTCGGTGTAGTTGCGGTCGGCGAAGAACTCCTGCGCCACGTGGAGCCCCGCTGCTTTCCCGGCGCGTGCGAGTTCGCCGCCTGCGAGCGCCACCAGGGTGATGTCGGGGTTGAAATCGGCCACGGCTTGCGCAATGGCCTGCGCGAACGGCTCATCGACGGCCGCGCGGTTGTACAGCTGCCCATGGGGTTTCACGTGCGCGAGCTTTACACCCTCGGCGCGACAGAACGCTGCGAGCGCGCCCACTTGGTAGAGCACATACGCGTATCCCTCGTCGGGGGAGAGCGCCATGTTGCGGCGCCCGAACCCCTGCAGATCGGGGTATCCCGGGTGTGCGCCGACGGCGATTCCCGCTTCTGCGGCGAGCTTCACGGTGCGACGCATGACCACAGGGTCGCCCGCGTGCATGCCGCACGCCACGTTCACGCTTGTCACCAGAGGAATCACCTGCTCGTCGAGTCCTAAGGTGTACCGACCGAAGCTTTCTCCCAAATCGCTGTTCAAGTCTACACGCGCCATGCCGTTCCTTTCCCTTAAGAGATGCGGCCCCGCGGCAAGACGCCTGCGGGGCCGCACGTTTTAGTTGCTTGCCTCGATTATCCTACATGATTCCAGCGTTGATGGAGTTTACGAAAACCTGCGCGGCCTGGCAGCGGGTAAGCTCTCCTTGCGGGTCGAGGGAGTACGTTCCGTCATGGTTGTCGATGCCGTTTATGACGCCTCTGTCAACAGCCCAGATGACGTACGGTTCTGCCCAGTCGCTCGTCTGTTCGGTTCCCAGGAGCTTGTCATACTTTTCCCGGCTCGCGTCTGCTAGATTCGAATAACTGCGGCTGAAAACCACCTTGCACATCTGCTCGCGGGTGATCGTGTCGTTGGTTCCGAAGAGGTTCGACCCGTCGTCGTATCCCGTCATGATCCTCCGATCGACGCACCAGTTAATGGCTCTCGCATACCACTCGTTTTGATCGACGTCGGGCTTGTTGCAGCTAGGCGAGATAACGTTCGGCGCGTTCTTCTTGTACATTACCTGGGCAATCATCGCGCGAGTCATGGGCTTGTAGGGGTCGAACATGCCCGTCACGCCGTCGCCGGTCATGGCACCGCGCGCCTTCATGGAGTACGCGGCGTCGAAGAACCAGTCGCCGGGAGACACATCGGGAAATGCGGTTCTGCCGAGCTCCCAGAGGTGATTGACGGCCTTCTCGGCGTCGACGACTCCCTTGCTGCCGCTTGTTTTCGTGCGGTCGTTTTCCAGATCCTGGATGGGGGTTGCTGTGAGGTATATCGCCCTGCAGGCGTCGTCGACCGTGGCGACGGGCTCGGCGGCGAACAGGAGCGCGAAAACACCCGAGACAATCGGCGCCGCCATCGAGGTGCCGCTGGCCTTGGAGTAGCCCCCCCGTAGCATCGGTCGTGGTGACCAGCAAACCGGGGGCGCTGATGTTTTTCTTCTTGTTGTAGTCGGACCAGTAGCAGTTCGTGTTGTCGGTATTGAGTGCCGTTACCGCCACGCATTCGTCGAAGTCGGCGGGGTAGATGTTGTCGGTTCGCGGCTTGCCGTCTTTGCCGTTGCCGCCAGAGCATACCGTGACGATGCCGGCGTTTTTTGCCGAGACGATGGCCTTGCGAAGAGCCTCGTCTTTCAGGCAATAGCCGCTTGAGGAGTAGGTGTTGTAGGAGCCGAAGCTCGCGTTGATCACGCGCAAGTTGGGAACAGTCTTCGATGTTGCGAGGTCAACCACGTATTTGTAGCCGGAAAGAACAGACGCGGTAGTCGCCTCCGGGGTGTCCGTGTCGTTGAAGATCTTCACGGGGAGAATAGTCGCGTTGAATGAGGCGCCCGCCAAGCCGATCCCGTTGTTCGCCCTGGCAGAGATGATTCCCGCAACCATCGTGCCATGCCCGATTCGGTCGCCGTTAGGCACGCTCGCGCTCAGTGGCTTGCTGTTGTACGCATCCCACGCGTAGTCCATAAGCAGGTTGTCTTCCAGATCCGCATGGTCGAAATCTACGCCCGTGTCGAGTGTGGCTACGGTGACGGTGTTGTCCGTATGCACGAGGTTCCACGCTCTTGTGATGCGCGTGGTGTAGAGCCAGTATTGGTTGTAGGGTTCGTTCGGATCGCGGGTGTATACGTAATCGTCGTTCGGCATGCCGAGCGCTTGCGCCGAGATGTCCTCGTCGCCTTCGGCCTGCTCGTCGGCGATGCTTGCGGCGCTTTCGACCTGCTCGCCGGCGGGCAGGTCGTCCACCAGCCTGTACACGAAGTTCGGCTGCACGGAGACGACGCCGGGGACTTCCTGGGCGGCGGCAACGGCCTCCGACGCGCGCATGTCGTCCGCCACATCGGCAACGGCGAGCGTCGATCCGTCCGCGGATTCGATTTGATTGGTGACGGCGAGACCCGCATCGGCAAGCCCTTGCGCGAGCTCGCTTTCCCCGCCATCTGCGGAGAGAAGGTTGATCTTTGAGTCCTCATCGAGGGTCACGAGAAGGCCTCGGTAGTCCACGCCCTCGACAAGCTCGTCGAAGAGCGCAGGGTCGTTGTCTTGCGTCGCGCCCTCGTTGATTGCGGTCGTGTCCACAGCGCTTTCACCAGCCGATTTGTTGGCATCGGCGGCATCGTCGGCAAAGGCGAGCGCAGGTGCGGGGAAGGCGATTCCCACCGCGAGGATTGCGGCGAGCATCATTTTAGGTAATCGGCGTGGACAGCGCATGGGGGCCTCCTATCCCTTGAGGTCGACGTTCTTTGTGTCGGTTATCAGCATGCATCCGGGCGCATGCGTGATGGCGAAGGGAGGCTTGGAGTTCATGACCACGGCTTGGGGCGTTACGCCGCAGGCCCAAAAGACGGGCACTTCGCCCTCGTGGATATCGACGGGGTCGCCGAAGTCGGGCTTCGAGATGTCCTCGATGCCGATGACCGACGGGTCGCCGATGTGCAGCGGAGCGCCGTGCACCTTGGGGATGGCGCCCGAGATCTGCACCGCCTTCACCACCTGGTTGTAGGGGATGGGGCGCATCGACATGACGGTGTTTCCCGACATGGACCCTGCGGGCGTGCACGCGACGTTGGTCAGGTACATCGACACGTTGCGGCCCTGGGTGTTGTGTCGCATCTCGATACCAGCCTCGATGAGCTCGCTTTCGAACGAGAACGAGCACCCGATGACGAACGACACAAGGTCATCACGCCAATACGACGACACGTCCGTGACCTCGTCGACCAGCTTGCCGTACTCGTAGATGCGGTAGCGCGGGAAGTCGGTGGCGATGTCGCAGTCGGTGGCGCAGATGGTGGCCTCGCGCGCGCCGGTCTCGGTCACTTCCAGAAGCGGGCAGGGCTTGGGGTTGCGTTGGGCGAACAACAAGAAGTCATAAGCCTGCTCTTTCGGCAGCACGATGAGGTTCGCCTGCGCGTACCCGGGGCAAAGCCCGCTTGTGGGCGCGTCGAAGCTGCCCTCGCGGATGAGGTGGCGCGCCTCGGTGGGTGTGGCGGAGAGCATCTTTTCCCAAACCGCGGCGTCTACGCCTTCCGGTTTTACGGGTGCCGGCATCTTGATAGTCATGAGTTCCGCCTTTCCTTCATAGTTCAGGGTAGTGCGCTTCTCTTTGATGCGCATTACCCCGACGTCTCAACAATGCTATGCTATGAAGCCTTGAAGGCCCAAGCCCGTGGTTAAACCTCGCCTGCGAGGAAGCGCTCGATGAAGCTCGTGTTCGCCTCACCTGCGCAGAAGGTCTCGTTCTCCAAGATGGAGTATTGGAAATCGAGGTTCGTCTGCACGCCGACGACAACCATCTCCTCAAGTGCCGTGCGCATCTTGGCGATTGCCTCGGTGCGGTTGCGTCCGAGTACGATGACCTTCGCGATCATCGAGTCGTAATACGGCGTGATTTCGAAGCCGTCGTAGGCGGCCGTGTCCACGCGCACGCCGTTGCCGCCCGGCAGGTGAGTTTGGGAAATCGTGCCAGGTGAAGGCATGAAATTCTTCTCCGGCATCTCAGCGTTGATGCGGCATTCGATGGCGTGCCCGTGCAGCTGGATATCGTCTTGGGTGAAAGAGAGCACCTCTCCTGCGGCGACGCGAATCATCTCGCCCACAAGGTCGGTGTGCGTGACCATCTCCGTCACGCAATGCTCCACCTGGATGCGGGTGTTCATCTCCATGAAGTAGTAGTTGCGGTCGTCGTCGAGGAGGAACTCGATCGTGCCCGCGGAGGTGTAGCCCACGGCGCGCGCGGCCTTCACGGCATCGTCCATCATGCGGGCGCGCAGCTCCTCGTCGAGTGCGGGGGAGGGGCTTTCCTCGATCATCTTCTGGTGGTTGCGCTGCACCGAGCAGTCGCGCTCACCAAGGGCCACCACATTGCCGTGGTTGTCCGCGATAATCTGCACTTCCACATGGCGCGGATTCTGCACGGCACGCTCAAGGTACATCGTGTTGTCGGCGAAGGCATTCACACTCTCGCGCTGCGCGATGTTGAACATGTCGGCGAAGTCCTCTTCGGATTCCGACACGCGCATGCCCTTGCCGCCACCGCCCGACGATGCCTTGATCATGATGGGCCAGCCGATCTTGCGCGCCTGCTCGAGCGCCTCGCCCACGTCGTGGATGCCCTTCTTCGTGCCGGGGACCACGGGTACGCCTGCGTCCATCATGGTGCGGCGCGCCTGACTTTTGTTGCCCATTCGGTCGATGACCTCGGGAGTCGGGCCGATGAAGGCGATGTCGTTTTCGCGGCACATCTTCGCGAACGTGGAGTTCTCGGAGAGAAAGCCGTAGCCTGGATGGATGGCGTCAGCGCCCGTTCCCTTCGCCGCCGTGATGATGGCGGGGATGTTCAGGTAAGAATCGCGTGCTTGGGCGGGCCCGATGCACACGGCCTCGTCCGCAAGGTACGTATGGAGCGATTGACGGTCCGCCGTGGAGTACACGGCAACGGTCTTGATTCCCATGGCGCGGCAGGCGCGGATCACGCGCACGGCGATTTCGCCACGGTTTGCGATGAGAACCTTCTCGAACATCGCTGCCCCTTATGCGCTCGCCTGAGTGGCGATGCGGAAGAGCACCTGGTCATATTCGACTTGAGTGCCGTTCGCCGCGAGCACTTCGGTCACGATGCCGGGCGCGGGCGCGGTGATCTCGTTCATCATCTTCATAGCTTCCACGATGGCGAGCGTCTGGCCGGTGAGCACTTCCTGGCCAACCTTCACAAACGGCTCCTCGTCGGGGGAGGGGGAAACGTAGAACGTGCCTACGAGCGGGCTTTTCACCAGCGTGACCGAGCTGTCGTTGCCCGCGACGGGCACGCTTTGGGCGCCAGTGGTCACGTCGCCGTGCTCGCTTCGGGCGTCGAGCAGCCTTCCTACGCGTTCCGCCATGAGGGGAAGCGCGGCTTGCGAGAGCGGGCCGTGATTGCGCTCGAGTTCGATTTTCACGTTGCCGTCGTCGAATCGCAGCGCCGAGAGGTCGCCCTCTTCCATGAGCGCCATGAGAGCGCGGATGTCGCGGTCCCTCTCCTCGCGCGCGGCGGTCGATTCATCCATGTTGACCTGCTTCTTCTCGTCGTTTGCCTTGCCCATTTTGTTCCTCCTATGCCCGATCGCCGGCTTGTGCGGCGTTATGTCCATCCTCAAATTCTATCCAAAGCTTGTTTCCAGCGCTTTTCTTGGCTTGCGCCTCCAGAATCGGAGTGAGGCGCCGTGCGGTCCTGCGCGGCGAAATCCCTCCGTAGCAGGGGCGCTTTACCACTTTCGCGAGCGAGCGCATTTCCTGCGCTTCCTTGCGGCACGCGGCTTGCGCCTCCTGGACGCTTATCTCCGCGAAACGAATCGCCCGCCCCGGCTTGCATTGTACGAGCTTGGGTATATCGACCGAGGCGACGGTGCCGATTTTGGCGTAGCCGCCCGTGGTTTGGCGGTCGGCGAGCATGATGATCGGGCGCCCATGATTGGGGACCTGCACAGCGCCGAGCGCGATGCCGTCGGAGATGATGTCCGACCCGTTGACTGTCTCGATTTCGGGACCATCGAGGCGAAATCCCATGCGGTCGCATTTCGCAGTAGTGGTGTACGTTTCTTTGAAGAACGTGTTTACGCCCTGTTCGGTGAACATGCCCTCCTGCGGCCCTGGCACCACGCGCAAGACGATTTCGTCCGACGAGAAACCGTAGAAGCTGTCGTCTTTGAGCGCGTGTGAGCCCAGATTGTCCAGGAAATCGACGTTCTTGGTGACGAAGGGCAGGTAGTCGCCCGCCGAAAGCGCACGTCCTTCCCAGCCTCCGATACCGCACTTCAAGTTGGTCGATGCGCTGCCCATTACCTTGGGGACCGCGATTGATCCGCCCGCGATGGCGAGGTATCCGTAGACGCCGGTTTTCGGCGCGCCGAACTCGAGCACCGACCCGCGATGCACCATGATTGCGGCGTACATCGGGATGGCGGCGCCATCTACGGTGGGCGAGAAGTTGCCGCCTGTGAGTGCGATGCACGTGTTGGTGGTGAAGCGCAGCGTGGGCCCCGCCAGGCAGAACTCGAGGACGGGCGCGTTCTCGCCGTTGTCGACGAGCAGGTTCGCAATGC
>ERZ825670.4901-NODE-4901-length-9987-cov-3.890757_pt1 | contig 9987 bp, 11 predicted proteins | sample MGYA00519929_ERZ825670 | MGnify/ENA primary metagenome ERZ825670 (study PRJEB31778, sample SAMEA3449207) | human gut metagenome | biome: human gut; feature: human-associated habitat; material: faeces | place: United Kingdom | collected 2010/2012 ...
CCGGCTGCATCTGCGACGGGGCAAAGGCCAGCTGCGCCAGCAAGATCGCCATGGGTGTGGAAACCGGCATTCTGGGCTATAACATGTACCTGCGGGGCAACAGCTTCCAGCCCGGCGACGGCATCGTGGGCCGGGACGTGGAGCAGACCATCCGCAATGTGGGCATTCTGGCCTCTCAGGGCATGAAGGAGACGGACCGGGTGATCCTGAAGATCATGACGACGGAGTGACCCGGCCGGGAAAAGAGGAGAACGAGCATGCAGCGGAACTATAAATTCACCATTGCTTACGACGGCACCCGTTTTTTCGGCTGGGAGCGCCAGCCGGGGAGGGACACCATCCAGGGAAAGCTGGAGAGCGTGCTGTCCCGGCTTCAGGGGAGTCCGGTAGAGCTCACCGGCGCGGGACGCACCGACGCCGGGGTCCACGCCCGGGCCATGGTGGCCAACGCCCAGCTGGACGTGGCAGAGTCCCCGGAGGAGATCCGGGACTACATGAACCGCTACCTTCCCGATGCCATTGCCGTCCGGGAGGTGAAGGAGGCCGCTCCCCGGTTCCACGCCCGGTATAAGGCCCTGGGCAAAACATACCGCTATGTATGCTTCGACGGACCGGTGAAGCCGGTGTTCGACCGGAAATACGTCACCCTGCTGGACTATCGCCCGGACGTGGAGCGGATGCAGCAGGCGGCGGCATATTTGCAGGGAGAGCACGACTTCGCCAGCTTCTGCGGCGATCCGCGCATGAAGAAGTCCACCGTCCGTCTGGTGGACCACATCGCTATCGAGCGCCGGAAGGACCGGGTGGTATTCACCGTCCACGGTACCGGTTTTTTGCAGAACATGGTCCGCATCATGGTGGGAACCCTGTTGGAGGTGGGCCGCGGGGCCCGGCAGCCGGAGGATATGCCTGCCCTGCTGGAGGCCCGGGACCGCCGCCTGGCCGGTCCCACCGCCCCGCCGGAGGGCCTGTGCCTGATGAAGGTGGACTATTGACAGATACAGACTGTATAATGACAACACGAATATACGATCTGTATCAGAAACCGACGACATTCGTGTGGAAAAGGAGCCGTTATGGAAGAATTGCTGCAACAGATCCTGCAGGAGTGCCGCCCGTACACCGGGCAGGGGGCCCTGGCCTCCTATATCCCTGAGCTGGCCCGGCAGGACCCGGACCGCCTGGTGGTGGTGGACGAGGCCTATGTGGATTTCGGCGCGCAAACGGCGCTTCCCCTGCTTGCAAAGTATGAGAATCTCCTCGTCGTACGCACATACTCCAAATCCCGCTCCATGGCAGGCGCGCGCCTCGGCTTCGCGCTTGGGAGCGAAGCGCTTATCGGCGACCTTGAGACGATCCGCTTTTCCACAAACCCTTATAACCTGAACCGGCTCACCCTGCTTCTGGGCGAAGCCGCCGTTGCGGACGATGCGTATTACATGGAAAACTGCAAAAAAATCGCCGCAACGCGGGAACGTACCGCCGCACGCCTCAAGGAACTCGGCTTCACGCTCGCTCCTTCCCAGGCGAACTTCCTGTTTGCAAGCCATCCGGCGGTTTCCGGTGAAACGCTTTACAGCGCCCTGAAGTTGCGCGGCGTACTTGTGCGGCACTTCAAAAAGCCGCGCATTTCGGAGTATGTGCGCATCACCATCGGCACGCCGGAACAGATGGAAGTGCTTTTCGCCGCCATTGAGGACATTCTGAAAGGAGACACAGCATGCGCACCGCAACGATAAACCGCACAACAACAGAAACGGACATCCGCCTTTCGCTTGCGCTTGAAGGCGCGGGAAAAGCCGAGATCAATACCGGCTGCGGGTTTCTGACCCACATGCTGACGCTTTTTGCCGCACACGGCCGCTTTGACCTTTCCGTTTCCTGTAAGGGCGATACGGAGGTGGACGATCACCACACCGTAGAGGATGTCGGCATCGCACTCGGGGAGGCTTTTGCGGAAGCGCTTGGCGGCAAGCGCGGCATCTGCCGCTACGGGAGCTGCATTTTGCCGATGGATGAAGCGCTCATCCTCGCCGCCGCCGATTTTTCCGGCCGGAGCCTGCTCTGCTGTGACCTTTCCCTTCGGAGCGAGAAGGTTGGCACGTTTGACACGGAGCTAGTGAAGGAATTTCTGCTTGCTTTTACCCGAAAAGCGGAGCTTACGCTGCACATAAAGCAGCTTGCTGGAGAAAATTCGCACCACATCATCGAAGGCTGCTTCAAAGCGCTTGCGCGCGCGCTCCGCGCCGCTGTAAAGCTCGACCCGGAGTGTCCCGATGAAATTCCATCCACAAAGGGGGTGCTCTGATGCTTGCAATCGTCGATTACGGCGTTGGCAACCTGTTCTCGCTCAAAAGCTCCCTTGCGCGCATCGGTGCTTCCGCCTGCGTCACCGGCGATGCGGACGAGCTGCGACGGGCGGACCGCATCATTCTGCCGGGTGTGGGCGCGTTCGGCGATGCGGCAAAAAAGCTGCGGGAAAGCGGCCTTGCTTCAGTTGTAACGGAAGAAGCGCGGCAGGGCAAGCCGCTTTTGGGCATTTGCCTCGGAATGCAGCTTCTGTTTGAAAAAAGCTATGAATACGGCGAGCATGCAGGGCTTGGGCTTTTGCCCGGCAGCGTACGCCCCATTGCGCCCGTGATCGGTCCGGGACGCAAGGTGCCGCACATCGGTTGGAATGTGCTTTCCTTCCCGGAGAACAAGCCGAAATCCCCGCTGTTTGCACAGGTGGATGCCGGCGAATGCGTATATTTCGTCCATTCTTTCGCAGCAATGGAATGCGATGCCGTCGTTTCTGCCACAGCTGAATACGGCGTACCGCTCACCGCTGCGGCCGAGCTTGGAACCGTGATGGGCGCGCAGTTTCATCCCGAAAAAAGCGGGGATGTGGGGCTTCGCATCCTCCGCGCGTTCTGCGCGCTGTAAGGAGGGCAGAGCATGCACATTTTTCCGGCAATCGATTTGCTTGAAGGCAAAGCCGTGCGCCTCGTGCGCGGCGATTATGCCCAAATGACCGTTTACAGCGAGAATCCGCCCGCTCTGGCCGAAGCGTTTGAGCGCGCGGGCGCGGAACACCTGCACCTTGTGGATCTTGAAGGCGCAAAAAGCGGAGATACGCCGAATTTTAACACGGTGCGCAGCATCCTTGCCGCAACAAAGCTCAAAGCCGAACTCGGCGGCGGCGTGCGCAGCGAGGAAGTGATCGAGCGCTATCTTGACGTGGGTGTTTGGCGCGTGATCCTCGGCACGGCGGCGCTGTGCGACCCTGCTTTCCTTGAACGCGCGGTGCGGCGCTTCGGCGCGCGCGTGGCCGTGGGCGTAGACGTGCGGGATGGTTTTGTCGCCACGCACGGCTGGCTTGAAACCTCCTCCGTCCGCTGTGAAGAATTTCTCGCCCGGCTTGCCGGCCTCGGCGTGCAGGGCGTCATCTGCACGGATATTTCCAAGGACGGCCTGCTTGCCGGCGCAAACCTTGCGCTTTATGACCGCCTTGCCTCCTGTTTCCCGCAGCTTGCGCTCGTCGCCTCCGGCGGGGTAACCACCCTTTCGGATGTGCGCGCGCTCACGGAGCTTGGGTTGTACGGCGCCATTCTCGGAAAAGCGTTGTACGAAAAGAAAATTGACCTCGCCGCAGCCGTCGCGGCAGCAAAGGAGCGCGCATGATCGCAAAACGCATCATCCCCTGTTTGGATGTGAAGGACGGGCGGGTCGTGAAAGGCGTGAATTTTCTCGGCCTTGCCGATGTTTCCTCCCCCGTGAAGCTCGCTTCGTATTACAGCGCCTGCGGAGCGGACGAGCTTGTGTTTTACGACATTACGGCCTCCGCCGAAGGGCGGCAGCTTTTCACCGAAATTCTCGCTGAAGTCGCCTCCACGGTGTTCATCCCGCTCACGGTCGGCGGCGGGATCAACAGCGTTTCGGATTTTGACCGCGTGCTCAAATGCGGTGCGGATAAGGTGAGCGTCAATTCCGGCGCACTGCGCAACCCTTCGCTCATCCGCGATGCGGCAAGAAAGTACGGCGACCAGTGCGTCGTCCTTTCTATCGATGCAAAGCGGGTAAACGGCAGTTTCCGCGTGTTCGCAAAGGGCGGGCGCGAGGATACCGGCCTCGGCCTGATCGAATGGGTAAAGCGCGGCGTTTCTTTGGGCGCGGGAGAGATTGTGCTCAACAGCATCGACACCGACGGCGTGAAGCAGGGCTTTGACCTTGAAATGCTCTCCGCCGTATGCGAGGCGGTGTCCGTCCCGGTGATCGCCTCCGGCGGTGCCGGCAGCGCGGCGCACTTCATCGAAGTGTTTCAAACGCTTCCCAAAGTGGATGCGGGGCTTGCCGCCTCCATCTTCCACTTTGGCGAAGTGAAAATACCGGATCTAAAGCGCGCGCTTTTCGAAGCGGGCGTCACCATGCGAATGATAAAGGAGCAAACATGCTGAACCCCAACGAACTGAAATTCGACGCAAACGGTCTCATCCCCGCCATTGTCGTGGATGCGCAGAGCCAGAGCGTACTGACCCTTGCTTACATGAACCGCGAAAGCCTTGCCATCAGCCTTGCAGAAGGCAGAACCTGCTTCTGGTCCCGCTCCCGCAAGGAGCTTTGGCGCAAGGGCGAAACCTCCGGCAACGTGCAGCACATCGTGAACATGAAAGCGGATTGTGACAGGGATGCGCTCGTGGTCTACGTGAAAAAAGACGGCCCCGCCTGCCACCTCGGCACGGATTCCTGCTTTAACGACGATGTATTCGGGAACGAACCGTTTTCCATCAAGGCGCTGTACGCGCTTCTTGAAGGCCGCAAGGCAGAAAAAAAGGAAGGTTCCTACACCACCTATCTTTTTGAAAAAGGCATCGACAAAATTCTGAAGAAGGTTGGTGAAGAATCCACTGAGGTCATCATTGCGGGCAAGGCCGCGGACAAAAAGGAGACGATCTATGAGATCGCCGATCTCGCCTATCATGTGATGGTGCTGATGGTGCAGATGGGAATTTCCGTGGAAGATGTGCTCGCTGAACTTGCCTCCCGCCATGTGATCGACAAAAAGGTGAAACAGGAGAAGATGACGGAATGAGCGTCCGCGCAGATTTTCATGTGCATACGACCTTTTGCGACGGTGCGGCCACGCCGCGTGAAATGGCGGAGGCTGCGCGTTCGGCAGGCCTTACGGCTCTGGGCTTTTCCGGACATTCGTTTGTGGAATTTGACCCTTCCTGCGGCATGAACGCGGAAACTGCCGGCCGATACCGGGTGGAAATCCACGCCCTGCGCAAAGAATATGCGGAAGCGCTCCCCATCTTCTCCGGCATCGAAAAGGACGTATACGGCGAAGCCGATACGGCTCCTTATGATTACGTGATCGGCTCCGGGCATTACGTCCCGCTGCCGGGAGGCGGTTTTTCTCCGGTGGATGTAAGCCCAGAGACGACGATTTCTTCAATTCGGGAGCACTTTTCCGGCGACGCCTTCCGCTATGCCGCCGCCTATTATGAAGGGCTTGCTGTGCGCCTGCTTACGGAGCCGCGCGTGGACATCGTAGGGCATTTCGATCTCATTGCCAAATTCAACGAGGGCGGCCGCCTGTTCGATGAACGCAACCCCCGCTATCAGAGCGCGGCGCTCGATGCGCTTGAAGCGGTCGCCAAAGTGCATGGTGACGCCGTTTTTCTTTACAGACATATTCTCCATATAGTGGAGGTGGCTCTTGCACTCAGAGCAGGTCGCTTTTCTCAGATCCATAACCGCCCCTCCATCACTCTTCCTCGCAGCATTCCCGTTCCTTCAGGTTCTGGAACAGGCTCATCACCAACTGACCATCGTAATCGTCAATGATGCCGTACTCCTGGCAGAAAGTCAGAAACTCCTCGAACATATTTCTTCCTTCCCGAACCTCCATTTCGCTCATACGCTCATCATGCCGAAGCGAATCCAGACAGTCGTTGAGGTCGGTACGGGTGTTGGTAAAACGGCAATAGCTCATATTGGACATACTTCAGTCTCCTTCCTTATCCATGAAAAGCGGGCTTTCGATGATCTCATAGCGGGTAAACCAACCGGCGGCATAGCCGTCCCGGTAGGCCTCCCAGAAATCATTGCCGTACTCCTCACGGTACAGTTCCTTGGAAAACGGAATTTCCATGTTTTCCTTTTCTTCGGTCACCAGACGATTCAGCTCTGCACGAGCCTTTTCTCTGTCCGTGAATGTGGCCACGCCCGATGGAGAGGGAAACTCGCCCTGATCCGCATCGGCCCAGGAATGGACGATGGTATAGGCGCCCTTCACGCTTCTGCGGTACATTCTCGCCACATGACTGTTCTCAGGCAGTGCCAGCCAATCTTCAATAGCGGCACGGTCCTCCTTACGGAACATCTCTACAAACTTTGTGCGAAACGCCGCGCGAGGCAAGCACTGACCGATGGAGCGGTGAAAATGGTATAAATGCCGGTATACCGCAGCAAGGAAACCGTCAGTGCTATCCGCCTCAACGGGCCTTTGCTCCATGCACAGCCGCCCGCCGCAGATCCTGCATTTCCCGACCAGACACAGCTGATAGGGCTTTATGTCCTTCAGGCTGTTGTAGGTCAGGCTCCATTGGACTTGCTCCATGTTCTCCGCCAAATGCGCGGCCATTCCAAGGGCATCCCTGCAAGTGACCGGCGGACATGAGCAAAGTCTCTCATGCTCATGCCGGCAATATGTTCTCTCACACATTTATGCTGTCTCCTTCTTTTTCTCTTTGTTTCGTTCCTTTTCGCATAGCCGGATCAGCTTCTGGCACCGATCCATCTCAAAGCCTCCGATGTGGGCAAGCTCTTCAGAGAGTCTCAGCTTCTTTGCCATCCACTTATAGCCCTGCGTTCTGCTCATTCCCCGCTCCTTCCAGAAGCTGTCAAAGACCTGATGGGTCTCCATCCGCTTCATGCGAAGGGCTTCGTTGGCAAGATTGCCCAGCGGCCGCGCGCTGCCCTTATGACAGCCCACACGGGCATTGCAGTTCTGACATTGATAAAATTTCTCGCGTTCCAAGCCCAGTCTTTTTGCCGCCGCGGGGCCATACACCTTTGCCGCGGGAACAAGATGGACTGCACCGCCGCAATAGCGGCAGATCGTCGGAATCTCTACCAAAGGCATCCCTCCTTACGCCGCTTTCGCAGCAGCCGGCTGCGCGGCTTTTTGAGTTTTCTTCTGTGCTTCCGGCCGCATGGCATTTTGCAGATAGTAGGCATCCTGCGTGGCAAGCGTCAGCATTCCGCCCTGCGCGATCCCCAGCGTGACCGTGCCGCTCAAGGCTTTCAGGCAGATGACAAGCTGCTTTGCGTTGAACCAGTAGTCCCCCGCAGGGGTGCCGGTCAATGCAATTACCTCAATGGGCGCCGATGCGCTGACGCAATCGCCTGCGCATTGGAATACAAGGCGCTGATCCTGAAAGCTGAGCTTCACCCGGTTTCCGGTGCCAATGCTTAGGACGGACGAGAGCGCCGCTCTCATGTCGTGAATATCCGTCAGCACGGTAAACGAATTCCGGATGCTGCCTACCAACTGATCCGTATCGATGTAGCCGCCCTCCATGAGCCGCGCGCTGAAAAGGAAGTTCTCGCGGAAAAAGACGATGCTCTTTCCCGTGGTGCCGACACGGAATTCATCCTTGTCCTGGCACATATTCGAGAGCTTTCCAAGCGAGGCGGCGGGGATGAGCAGGCTCACATCACCCGTGCTCTGATTGTCACCTCTGGCCGTCACGATACAGTTTCCGTTGCTGCCGGCCGCGCGCAGTCCCGTGCTGGTAAACATGAGATTGACGCACTTGAGAAGCGGCTTGCTGTTATCCTGTGCGGTTGCAAATACGGTGTGCTGCGCCATAGCGGGAATCCCGCTGAGTTTGACGGTATCCTCCGGAAAAGGAAGATCCGGCTTTGGAAAAGCGCCTCGCTCCCATACATCCACTTCATAGCAGGCGTCTCCGCTTCTGAGCGTCATGCGTCCCTGATTTTCTGCCCGGCAGAGCTGCACGGTATCCTGCGGCAGCCGTGAGAGCATTTCTGCAAGCATCTTCGCGCCAAATACCAGCGCCCCATCCTCCTGAACGGTACAGGGGAGCTTTTCCTCCAGCGCCGCCTCCAAGTTGGTCGAGGTGACGGTGAGCTTTCCGGCGGCGGCATCCGCCTCCAGCAAAGCGCCCCGGAGCACGTCCAACGGCGAATCCGCCGGTGCGATGGCTGATGCACGCTTGATGGCGCTCAGCATTTCCGCCCGATTGATCGTTACATTCAAATAATCTCCTCCTTTACGCAGCAAAGCCGAAGATCGACAGCTGGTTTTCATCCACCTCTGCCTTCTTCGACTTCCGTTTCTTCTGTTCTTCCGCAGTCCTGGCAAGCAGCCCTTCATAAAGTGCCTGACGCACTTGCGCCTGCGCCGTGCGCACGCCGAAGGAATCCTTGGCTGCGGGTGCTTTTTGTTCTTCTGCCGCAGTCTCTTTCAGCTGCGCAGCTGCGATGTTCTTTTTCCGCTCCGGGTTCATGACCGCCATTTTCCGAAAGGCCGCCGCAATATCCTCCACATTATCCCGGATTCCCAGCGCCAGCTCCTTTGCCATCTGTGAGGTCAGGTCCTTTACATCACTCATGGCCGCAAGGCCCTCTTCAGAAAATGTCCCCTCGATGATGCCCGCTACCGCCAACTTGGATGCCATCAGCTTCATAGCCTTTGCCTGCATGGTATCGGCGTAGTAGAGCATATATACCTCCACTCTGGGGGCGGTCTGATTGATCCGCCACGACCGGCGGGATGCCTGCCGCAGCGTAAAGAGGTTATAGCCCATGGAGTAGAAGATAATGGTGGTAAAGGCATTGAGGTCAAGGCCGGTTTCCACGCAGCGCGGGTTGGTGATGAGCACCTGCAAACCGCTCTTGACGCGCTTGTTGACCCAGTCCTCCCGCTTATCCGTAGCGATCTGCGGCGTCAGGATCTCTGTCCGATAGCCTTCCGAGCAAAGAAGCTCCTGAAGCTTTTTCTGTGAATCCGTGCGCGTCCAACTGGTATAGATGAGCACGCGCTCTCCGTTTGCCGCCTTCTGCCGCACCAGCTCCAATACCCGTTCCTCCTTGGGAAACAGGCGGGAAAAATCGCCGCAGTTCTTTGGCGTTACAATGGGCATTCCGTTTATGGGATGCACTACCTCCGGCTGATCGTAGGGCTGGTCCGGGTAGACCGTCAGCAAATTGAGATAGGTGGACAGGATCTTCTGCGCCGCCTTCCGGTCTGTGCGCAGGACTTTCTGCAATTCGTGTTCCGCCTCTTTATAGGCCGTGCGTACATCCTCCGGCATCTCCAGCGGTACGGGGATCTCTTCGTAGTCCGGCAGGTCTTTGCCCATGTCGGAGAGGGAGAGAAATGCCGTGTATTCCAGCAGGAAACGGGAAAATACCAGCGGCGATACGCCGGGCAGCTGCTTTGACTTTGTTCTGCGCTTACTGGTGCGCCTATTGGAATTGTACTCCGCATCCTGTATCTCATAGGTATTTTCCACCACGCCGTACTCCGCATCGAAATCACCGGGGCTTTTGTAGCGTTTGCCATCCTTGAGCATCAGCCCGGGGACGATACGGTAGAGCAGGTGAAAAATGCCGGAGGAATAGCCGTTGATAAGCGTTGCCGTCATTCCGACAAAACACCTGGACGCGCCGTACAGCTCTGCCATGGCATCGCCCTGCCCGCTATTGTTGTTGTACTCGTGCAGCTCATCGCAGAGGAAGCCGTCGATGCGCCCGCGCAGCTTTTTCTTGATGTAGGTACTCAGGGGAAACCGCCGGTGCGCTCCGCGGATCGGGTAGAATGCATCCGGATTTTGGGCGATCTCAGCGAGCTGATCGAGAACACGCTCGTTTTTGGTACGATGCAGATGTGCCTGCGCGCCGTAGCGGTAGACCCATCCGTATTCTCCGATCTTCACCCAGTCGATCCGTTTGTCCGGATTGACCGCGGACCAT
>ERZ825670.4906-NODE-4906-length-9980-cov-2.964332_pt1 | contig 9980 bp, 9 predicted proteins | sample MGYA00519929_ERZ825670 | MGnify/ENA primary metagenome ERZ825670 (study PRJEB31778, sample SAMEA3449207) | human gut metagenome | biome: human gut; feature: human-associated habitat; material: faeces | place: United Kingdom | collected 2010/2012 ...
ATTCGAGAGAATATTTTTATAAAGTGAAAACCAAAAAGAAAAACACTTTTCAAAAAACTCCCTCTACTATACAGAGAAAAATCCTCATTTTGTTCGGGTGTTTTGCAAAATTCTTTACACCTTGTTTACATTTGATTTCATCATAACAAAAAATACCCCTCTATAATACGGAAAAAAATTCAAGTTTTGTTGATGTGTTTTCAGAAAAAATATTTAACATAGTACTAAAATTTACTCGTTTGTCGTTTGCAACGTTGTTTATGATATAGAATTATGATATAATAATCACATTAAGATATGACTAAGGAATCGAGGAAGAAGTATGAATAACAATCCACGATGCTTATACAATAATACTTTTGATAAATTTATAAATGAAGACGCAAATGCAATATTAGGTGAATTGTGCGACCGCTATCACGGTAACGCTTTGACCACAACGATTGAAGCATGGAAGAATGAAATTACAATTATGCAAGACGTAATTTCTCAATTAAAAAATCAAGACGGTCAAATTATATTTGAATATGACATACCACGTTTAGGCAAGAGAGTTGATGTTGTTCTTCTCTTAAACGGAATCATTTTTTGCTTGGAATTTAAGAATGGTGAGAAAAATATTCTTGAAAATGATATTGACCAAGTGCTTGATTATGCTCTTGATTTGAAAAATTTTCATAAGCTAAGCGAAGATAAAATTATAGTTCCTATATTGATTGCAACAGAGTATAAAAATCATACAGACACAATTCAAATGTCCATCTATGATGATAAGGTTGTCAATCCATTAGTTACAGGCAAAACCGGATTATTAGATGTCTTTTCTAAAGTATTGTTATGTTATCCAAACGAGTCAAAAGTTGATGATAATTGGATTATAAGTCCTTATGCGCCAACGCCGACAATCATTGAAGCGGCAAGATCTCTTTATGAAAATCATTCCGTCGAAAATATAACAAGGCATGAGGCGGATAAAGTTTCAACTGACAGAACAATATCATATATTCTCAAGGTAATAAACGATAGTAAAACAAACGGAGAAAAGAGCATTTGCTTTGTAACCGGTGTTCCGGGAGCAGGCAAAACACTTGTTGGACTTGATGTAGCAATTAAACAAACTTATCAAGGACAAGATGTTCCTGTTGAAGACGAAGGTGCAGTGTACCTTTCCGGTAATGGGCCTTTGGTCGCAGTTTTAACTGAAGCTCTTGCACAGGATAATCGTAAAAAATGTATAGCGTCCGGTGAGAAAAAGAAGCTCACAGACTCCAGAAGAGAAGTTAGCAAGTCTATCCAAATGATTCACAGATACCGTGACAATATGCTTGCTAAAATAAAAAATCCCGTTGAAAACGGTATATTGGAAATTGATCCTGAAAAAGCAATTAAGTTGGAAAAATCCGGTTTTGGTGAAGTGGAGCATGTTGCAATATTTGACGAGGCACAACGCTCGTGGACACATAAAAGGTTAGCAGATTATCTCAAACGAGGCGGTACTTATGGCAACAAATTAAAAGTGCCTAATTTCCCAATGTCAGAAGCGGAATTTTTGATTTGGTCATTAGACCAAAGAGAAGATTGGGCAACTATTGTTTGCTTAGTTGGCGGTGGTCAAGAAATAAACACCGGCGAAGCTGGTATCTCAGAATGGATTAACGCCTTAAATCATACTTTCCCTGATTGGAATGTGTATATTTCACCAAAATTGACCGAAGCTGAATATGCAGAAGGTAAAGTAAACGAACTTTTAAAGAAGAATAATCATGTTACATATTCAGATGATTTGCATCTTGGTGTATCTTTAAGATCTTTCAGGGCAGAAAAACTGTCCGCCTTTGTTCATTCCTTGTTGAGTTTTGAAGATAATGCGGCAGAATTGTATCAAGAAATCAAAGATAAATATCCGATTGTTTTAACACGAGATATTCAAAAAGCTAAAAGCTGGTTGCATCAAAAAGTAAGAGGTAGCGAGCGAACGGGAGTGTTAGTGACAAAAGAGTCTGCTCGTTTCAAGCCGCTTGGAATTCATATATTGCCTTCCGGTGATGAAAATGCAGTTCATTGGTTTTTGGATGATAAGGTGGATACCAGATCGTCAAATTATCTTGAGGATGCCGCAACGGAAATTCAAGTTCAAGGATTGGAATTAGATTATACGTGTTTGCTTTGGGATGCCGATATGCGATATGAAAATGGAGAGTGGCATTTTTACAAATTCAACGGCCATTCAAAATGGAATGAGCAAATCGCAGCAGATAGCGAAAATAAAAAAGAATTGCAAAAATATATGCTCAATGCTTATCGTGTCTTACTAACTCGTGCAAGGTCTGGTATGGTGATTTGCGTGCCGTTTGGCAATGGCAATAAAACCTCTACCGGCTTTTGGGAGGACAGCACACGTCTGCCGGAGTATTACAATAGAACTTATGAATATTTGAAAAGCTTGGGAATTGATGAAATTTAACGGTTGCTCAAAATCCCAAATTTGCAGAGGTGAATTATGAAAATAACATACATTAACCACAGCGGATTTTTGGTTGAAACCGAGAACTGCTATTATGTTTTTGATTATTACAAAGGCGAGATGCCGAGGCTTGACAAAAGCAAGGAAGTTGTCGTCTTTTGCAGTCATTTTCACCAAGATCATTTCAATCCGAAAATCTTTGAAATTCTTGATGATATGGGTATGAATTATCAGGCTGTTTTGGCGAAAGATATCAGCAAAAAGAGGTATCCTGCCGGTGTGAAAGTTACGACGGCTTACCACGATCAAACCTATATTCTTGACAACGGCACACAGTTTAGTACGCTTCTTTCAACCGACAGCGGTGTTGCTTTTATTGTCAAAACAAGTGAGGGCATGATTTATCACGCAGGTGATTTGAACGATTGGCATTGGGAGGGTGAGACGGAAGCTGACAACCGCCACATGACCTCCATGTACCGTGCAGAGATTGACAAAATCAAGGGCACTCATTTTGATGCTGCATTCGTTCCGCTTGACCCAAGGCAGGAGGAACATTATGCCGACGGTATGCTTTATTTTTTGAAACATGTCGATTGCAACGCCGTTTTCCCTATGCATTATTGGAACGAGCCGAGCGTGATTGATAGGTTTATCACCGAATATCCGCAGTATAAATCACGAATAAAAAATACAGAATCAACAAAAGGAGAAGAAATATGAGTTTTAGAATGATTCACGAAAACTATAATGTTTCCGATTTGGATAGGTCAATTAAGTTTTATGGCGATGCGCTTGATTTGCACGAGGTCAGACGAAAAACCACCGACGATTTTATTATCGTTTATTTGAGCAATGATTCAAGCGATTTTGATCTTGAACTTACTTGGCTTAAAGAACATCCGCAGCCGTACGATTTGGGTGAATGTGAATTTCATTTGGCATTTAAGGCAGATGATTTTGATTTGGCGCATAAAAAGCACGAAGAAATGGGTTGTATCTGCTTTGAAAATCCTGAAATGGGTATCTATTTTATTGAGGACCCGGACGGCTATTGGCTCGAAATTTTACCGTGATTAAGTTATACTATAATAAAAAGAGTTGAGAAACACAATTTCTCAACTCTTTTATGTTTATGCAAAGTTCATTTAATTTTGAAACTATTTTTTCTTTTTCGCCGCTTCCTGTTGTGTTCAACCTTATTATTGGTAAGTCATACTTTGCGAAAATGCCGTCTTTTAAAATATCCCTTTGATAAGATTATACACAAGGTTTTAGGAATCATAATAAGAAACTTTGGAGTTTGGACAGTGGCTTGAAAGTAGCTTTCCGAATAGAATCAAGAAAAACAAATAACTATAATTAACCTTACGGAGGCGTTCGAGTAACAGCTCCGTTTTGTTTTGATTTTTTCTTGCTTTTCCCTTATAAATCCGCAATAATCATTGCTTTTATGCGTTCTGTGTGATATACTAAACTTGTATAATTGTAACTATCTGAAAGCGAGGAAAATCTAATGGATTCTAACATCGAGCGCTGGTACTCAATGAAAGAAATATGCGAATATCTTGGCGTCAGCCGTGATACCGTACTTGATTGGATAGAAAGAAGAAATATGCCCGCAGCAAAAATCGGACGCCTTTGGAAATTCAAAGTCAGCGAAATTGACGCTTGGATGAAATCCGGTATTGCAGCGGATAAATAATCAAATTTCGGAGGCATATATGAGTTTTATTGAATCTTACAAGCATCTTGATAAAATATGCGGAGAAATGTTTGAAACTCAATATGGAGTATCCGCCTATATAGAGGAAATGCTAAACAATCCTCATGGTTCTTTTCTTGTCAGAGGATGGGAAAATGATTTAAAACAACTAAAGCACTATCGTTGGATTAGGAATCAAATAGTACACGAACCCGATTGCTACGAAGAAACTATGTGCGAAGCCGGAGATGATGAATGGCTTGATGATTTTTATGAAAGAATAATAAATCAAACTGATCCGCTTGCAATGTATTTTCAAGCAACAAAACCACATCCTGTTGCAAAATCCGCACAAAATCACGAACCAGCTCAACCGCAATATACATATTCTGAACAACCTAACCGGACGAAACATAAATCAAAAAAGGTCGTAAGATGGATTGTGTTTTCAATTATCGTGGCTATTGTTCTACTGTACTTAGTACTTAAATACTTTATCAATTGATTTTGGAGGTGCAAATATGCCTGACAAGAATTGGCAATTTGAACTTGAAGAATATATAAAACAAGGCGAACCCGACGAAGCCGAAAAAAGTGAAGCGTGGCAAACAGCCATCGGTTTGCAGGCTGTTGACGGGCTGAATACTTCTGACTATTTGTTAGACACCGCCAAAGAGCATATCGAGGGTAAAATCACAATCGACGAGGCTCAAAAGCGTATTCACAGTTACTATGAGCAGCGTTCTGTACGCACCGAAACGGAAAATGAAACCAAAGAAGCGGACATTGTTTCGGCAAGAATTGCAAAGTTATTAGGAGAAAAAGCGTTTCAGTTTTCTCCTGCCGAGTGGCTTTCGATTCATCGCAGATTGTTCGAGGGCGTGTTCAGTCACGCAGGACAAGTCAGGCAGTACAACATCACAAAGAAAGAGTGGGTACTGAACGGCGATACGGTTACCTATGCGGATTGGAACAGTATTAAGGAAACCTTAGATTACGACTTTTCAACCGAAAAACAGTTTTCTTATGAGGATTTGTCCGTAGATGAAGCTGTAAAGCATTTGGCAAAATTTGCTTCGGATATTTGGCAAATTCACCCGTTCAGCGAGGGAAACACCCGTGCAACTGCCGTATTTATGATAAAATATATGAAAACATTCGGCTTTAGCGTAAACAACGACGCATTCGAGAAAAATTCTTGGTATTTTCGCAACGCTTTGGTTCGTGCTAATTATAATAACCTACAAAAAGGCGTCCATTCCACGACTAAGTTTTTGGAAATGTTCTTTTCAAATCTTTTGTTAGATACGCATTATGAGTTAAAAAACAGATATATGCACATTGATTACGCGGGCGAAAGTAAATCCCAAAGTATCAACCCAAAAGTTCTAAAGTATCAATTTGATACTTTAGACTGTACTTTAGAAGAACTTGCAGTTTTAGAATTGGTTGCAAAGAACCCGACAATGAAACAGCAAGAACTTGTAGAAGCAACCGGAAAATCTATTGCAACGATAAAGCGAATTATGAAATCTCTACAGGATAAAAACTATATCCGCAGAGAAAGCGGCAAGAGATACGGCAAGTGGGAAATTATGATATAACACTTCAACAATAGCTACCGTGCTTTCTAAATTTATAATTAAGCATTAAACAAGGAGAAATTTCTATGGCAAATGTAAACAACGCCAATATCGGCTTTGAAAAACAAATATGGGACGCAGCGTGCGTACTTTGGGGACATATCCCTGCGGCAGAATACAGAAAGGTTATCGTAGGTCTTATTTTCCTGCGTTATATATCAAGTGCATTTGAAAAGCGTTATCAAGAGCTTGTTGATGAGGGCGACGGCTTTGAAGATGACCGAGACGCTTATGTGGAGGATAATATCTTCTTTGTGCCGGAGGATGCTCGTTGGAGCAAAATTGCGTCTGCTGCTCATACTCCTGAAATCGGAACTGTCATTGATGACGCAATGAGAGCTGTTGAAAAGGAAAACACAACCCTTAAAAATGTGCTTCCTAAAAATTACGCAAGCCCCGATTTGGACAAGCGTGTTTTGGGCGATGTTGTTGACCTGTTCACTAATATGGATATGGGCGACACCGAGGAAAGCAAAGACCTGCTCGGCAGAACTTATGAGTATTGTATTCAGCAGTTCGCCGCTTACGAAGGTGTTAAGGGTGGCGAGTTCTATACCCCGGCAAGTATTGTTAAAACAATCGTTGCTATCTTAAAGCCGTTTAAGAATTGTCGTGTATATGACCCTTGTTGCGGTTCGGGCGGTATGTTCGTACAGAGTGCAAAGTTCATTCAGGCACACAGCGGCAAGCGTGGAGAAATCGCCGTTTACGGTCAGGAGTCCAACGCTGACACTTGGAAAATGGCAAAAATGAATATGGCTATTCGTGGCATTGACGCAGACTTCGGTCCGTATCAGGCAGATACATTCTTCAATGACTTACATAAAACACTGAAAGCAGATTTCATTATGGCAAATCCGCCTTTCAATCTTTCCAATTGGGGACAGGAAAAGCTCAAAGACGATGTCCGTTGGAAGTACGGCACACCGCCTGCCGGCAATGCCAACTATGCGTGGATTCAGCATATGATACACCACCTTGCACCGAACGGGAAAATCGGTCTTGTACTTGCAAACGGAGCGTTGTCCTCTCAGTCCAGCGGCGAGGGCGACATCAGAAAGAACATCATTCAGGCTGACCTTGTGGAAGGTATTGTTGCTCTGCCGACTCAGCTCTTTTACAGTGTTACCATTCCTGTTACTCTTTGGTTTATTACCAAGAACAAAAAACAAAAAGGTAAAACCTTGTTTATCGACGCTCGTAAAATGGGCCATATGGTAGACCGTAAGCACAGGGATTTTACTGAAGGCCTTCAAGAAGACGGCAGCCTTGGAGATATTGATAAATTAGCAAAAACATTTGATGATTTTCAAAACGGAACATTAAAAGAAGTAAAAGGCTTCTGTGCCGTTGCAGACCTTCAGGAAATCGAAAAGCGGGACTTCGTTCTGACACCGGGCAGATATGTTGGTATTGAAGAAGTCGAGGACGACGGCGAACCGTTTGAAGAAAAGATGACTCGCCTTACTTCTGAGCTTTCGGAGATGTTTGCAAAGTCTCACGAACTGGAGGACGAAATCCGCAAGAAACTGGGGACGATTGGATATGAAATCTGAATTAAAAAACATATGCGATTTAATTAACGAAAAAATTTCTGCTAATGAGTTAATAAACAATAATCTTGCCTCTACATATGTTTCTACCGAAAGTATGCTTCCTAATAAAAGAGGCATTACAAATCCATCATCCATTCCCAATAAGGGTACTACAACAGCATATAAAAAGGATGATGTATTGGTATCAAACATAAGACCATATTTTAAAAAAATATGGTCAGCCAATTATGATGGTGTTTGTTCAAATGATGTTTTAGTTTTTAGAGCTAAAAATACCGCAGATGCGAATTTTTTGTATTATGTACTTGCAAATGATGATTTTTTTGTTTACTCAATGGCTACATCAAAAGGAACAAAAATGCCTAGGGGTGACAAAGCTTCTATAATGAAATATGAAGTCGAATCATTCGATTTGAATACGCAGAGAAAAATTGTAAGCATTTTAAAACCAATAGATAAAAAAATCGAGCTGAACAATGCGATAAACAATAATTTAGCGGGTTAAAGTTCAATATTGGAGACATCAAGCTCGCCGGACATCAACTCAGGTAATAGTAAATCACGCATTTGTGCAAGTTTTTCATTTTCAAATTCATTTGCTTGTATTGCTTCTGTAAGGCTTTTGAAAATAGGCATATATTTCGTAAAAGTTTGCTCGTTGTATATAAACTCAAACTTTGCTAAATCATTCATTACGATGTATGGAATTGCCGAACCACGAGTTCCTCCCATAATTTTCTTGCTAAGTTCTAACTTTACAAACCAATAAAGAGGAAATATGAACTCTGGATTCACATTATCGAGTAGCGTACAAGCATAGGTTCGCTGGTACAAGTCAAATTTGCCACTATAAAACCTTGTTCGACCAGTATATGCTCCATTACCTGAAACAATGATAGCGTTCCCGTCATAGATGTAACTATCAATTTGCAAAGCTTCAGGAGCACAAGTGAAGAACTTATATTTTCCACCATCTACAGATGCGTTAGCGTTCTTTTTACCTGTAAAAATAGAGCAATATTCATCAAGTGTAACAAGCACACCTTGAGTTCCTGACTTTGGCGAAAAGAATGATTGATACAAAGCATCTGCTTGCTGCTCTAAATTATTGTTTAGCATAACAAAAGGAAATAAATATGAAAAAAATATTGCTTGATAATGCTCTAGAGTCTTGGAGTATTGCTGTAAAGTATTGCAAATACATTAAAAATGGTATGGTAACACTTCATTATCAAAAGACATTTGTATCTTCACTCCATAATTCCGTAGAACTTTTCCTGAAACAAATAATGATTGATAAGAATGACCACTGTGTCGCTAATTTACGCAAAGTCAAGAATGAAGCTGATGCAACTTTACAATTAGAATATTATAAAAGCAAAGAATTAAATAGTTTTTTCAAAGAATTAGATGACGAAGAAAGATATAAATTTCATTCAATAGGATTTGACGAATTGGTAGAAAAGAGCAATTCTCTATTAAAAGACATACTAAAATCTATTAACATTGAGTCAATAAAAAGTGAATTGGAAATTTTGAAAAAGTTAAGGAACAGTGAGACGCATTTTTATATTTCTTCCGATTATTTATCAGAAGAAAATTTTGTTAAATTGCATAATATGATGATTGTTATATATAAGGCACTTCATCATTACAAGTTGTTACCTTATTGGGGTAGAGTGCCAAATTTTAGTGAGTATTACCATCTTAGTTTTAACGAAAAAGAAATTACTACATTTTCTTATAAAACAGCTGTAATTAACTCGTCAATTGCAAAAAGTCTAAAAAAAGTTTTTTCAGTAAAATTATATGATTTTAGCTGTAATTCATTTTATATAACAGAACAGTATTTTAATGAAATAAAAAACAATGGCTTTCAATTTTATTATGATTTTAATGAGGTTTTAGCTGTTGTCCAAATGCTGAACAAATATAATCTTATTGAATGTAAAGATGAAGTTATTCAAGATGGAGAAGACCTTGGTGATGGTCAAATGTCATCACCTTTAATAGAATATACTGTTAATATTAAAATTTAAATAAGAGATTGCGATAAAAGGAGGAATGAAAATGCCGGGATATACCGAAGCCGATTATGAAAACTCAGTAATCGAGCTATTTGAAAATGATTTGGGATATGAGTATGCATACGGTCCTGATATTGAAAGAGATTTTTACAGTCCGTTATATGAGGAAGTTCTGCTTGACTCTCTGTACCGTTTGAACAGAGGGTTACCTGATGATGCCATTCAGGACGCATTATTCAAACTAAAGAATTTTGAAAACGGAGAACTTGTGCAGAAAAACGCCGTGTTTATGGACTATCTGCAAAACGGTATCCCGGTAAGATATTTTGTTGACGGTGAGGAGCGTTCCTCTATCGTCTATCTTGTTGACTATAAAAATCCCGACAATAACTCCTTTATCGTAGCAAATCAATGGACTTTTATTGAGAACAGCAATAAACGCCCTGATGTAATTCTCTTTTTGAACGGCTTGCCGGTTGTATTGGTCGAGCTTAAATCTCCGTCCCGTGAAGAAACGGACGCTTCCGAAGCGTACAGGCAGCTCCGTAACTATATGATTGAGATTCCGTCAATGTTCATTTACAA